>Ga0182027_10008336_pt1 | contig 15098 bp, 11 predicted proteins | sample 712E1DmetaG_FD_121300 | JGI IMG/M metagenome (GOLD analysis project Ga0182027, IMG submission 121300) | Permafrost microbial communities from Stordalen Mire, Sweden - 712E1D metaG (Illumina Assembly) | ecosystem: Environmental > Terrestrial > Soil > Wetlands > Permafrost | place: Sweden... | reverse complement strand
TTTTTTTATTTATTACTATTGCTCACCTTTATGCCTGCCCCTCTTCCCCCCTTTATCCTTTCTGCTTTATTGCAAAAGCGGGTGCAAAGATATATACTCTTTTTTAGCATCCAAACATTTTATTCTATATTTTTAAAGTTTTTCTTAAAAATATCAGTGTAAACCGATGTAAAGAACGTATTTTGTTGAATTGGGCTGCAAATGTAATCTTGATTTTTAATATTACAAACCTTTCTAACAAATTGTTTTATAAAAATGTTAGTTTATGGCTGATTAATAGATGATAATAAAAATTTTAAAATTTTATTTAAAGTATGTATATTGGGATTTAGCTGAATGTTTATAATTTAGCCCTTGATTTAATTCTAACAATATAAAAATTATTTTGTGACAACCCGTTTAGTGATTATTCCAACATACAATGAATCGGAAAATATTGAAAGGCTAATTCATAAAGTATTTTCCCTACCATTAGAATTTGATATCCTGATAATCGACGATAATTCGCCCGATGATACTGCTAATATCGTGAAACGGATAGAAGCAGAATACCCTAATAGACTGCATTTGATTGAGCGTCCAGGAAAACTGGGCTTAGGAACAGCTTATATTGTAGGTTTCAATTGGGCTATTTCACAGCAATATAATTACATTTTTGAGATGGATGCTGATTTTTCACATAATCCCCAAGATTTAATTTTACTGTATAATGCTTGTGCTAAGGATGGTGCAGACATGGCGATTGGCTCGCGCTATAAATCTGGTGTAAATGTAGTTAATTGGCCTATAGGCCGGGTACTGATGTCGTATCTTGCCTCAAAATATGTTCGTTTTATTACAGGTATGAAAATTTCAGATACTACAGCGGGTTTTAAATGTTATTCCCGAAAAGTACTTGAAGCTATTGATCTTGATAGTATTAAATTTAAAGGTTATGCTTTCCAGATTGAGATGAAGTTTACAGTTTGGAAAATGGGTTTCAAAATCGAAGAAGTTCCAATCGTCTTTACTGACCGCAAGGCCGGATCATCAAAGATGAGTGGGGGCATTTTTAACGAAGCGCTCTGGGGAGTAATTCAGTTGAAATTCCGAAGTTATTTTAAAAAGTATAATAAAAATGTAGCTTAATTGATTCTTTGCAAGTATTAGGTTACATAAATTGCCCGTTGTTTTTAAATACAAAGAGGTTGCCTTTTGAGGCAACCTCTTTGATTATCATCAAACTGTTTAGCGCTTAACCCGTGCGTTACCTTTCCAGATACTCCATACCTGCTCTTCGTCAGCGGGTTGAGCATAGTCAGTTATGAATGTTGTGGCTAATGCACCGCTTGCCCAACCGAATTGTACCCATTTTTCCGGTTCCCAGCCCTTCAGGATAGCATAGATCATGCCTCCAACGAAACCATCACCACCCCCAATCCGGTCGAGTACATTGATCTCGCGAGGTTCTACAACATGCCAGTTTTCGTCTTCTAACATAATAGCACCCCAAAGGTGACTGTTTGTATTGATTACCTGACGCAGTGTGGTTGCAAAGACTGAAGCTTTAGGAAATGCCTTCTTTACCCGGCCAATCATACCCTTGAAACTATCTATTTGTGCTGCGATATCTTTTCCGCCAGCTTCCGGCCCTTCTATTCCCAAGCAGAGCTGGAAATCTTCCTCGTTTCCAACCAGAATATCAGAAACACCTGCTATTTCCTTAAAAATTCCACTAAGTTCTTTTTCACGGTTTTTCCAAAATGTGGCCCGATAGTTAAGATCAAACGATATCCGGGTTCCATATTTCTTAGCCGCTCTGGCAAGTTCAAGGCAAAAATTGCCTGTTTCGGGCGACAATGCTGCAATAAGTCCTGATAAGTGTACAATTTGAACACCTTCTTTACCAAAAATCCTGTCCAGGTCAAAGTCTTTCACATTTAGGGTCCTACCTACCTCGCCGGCACGGTCATTCTGCACCCGAGGCCCACGTGAACCATAGCCGTTATCTGCAATATTGAACTGGTGACGATAGCCCCATGGCCCGCCTTGTTCTACTTCTTTGCCTTCGTAAGCCATGTGTCGACTTGCAAGATTGTCTTTAATTAATCGTGCGATTGGGCTGTCCTTGACAAAGGTCGTAAGTATTTTAACAGGAAGTCCAAGATAGGATGTAATGCTTGCCACGTTGGTCTCTGCACTTGTAGCCTGCATAAAAAAAGTGTCACTGCAATGCACAGGCTGTCCATTGACAGGAGTGATACGCACGCCCATGCTGGTGGGTACAATTAAGGAATAAGCATAATCTTTCCTAAGTTCAATTTTCATATAAAACTCCTTTTGATTAATTGTTTAAGTTATTGATTAAATGTTTACTATGTAATAGTTTCGACATCTTTTTAGCTGCAAAAACAGGAATGCAATATTACAGATTATCATTCGTTAACCAATGGCAATTGACAAATATTTAGTTAAAATATTGCCAAATAACTTGAGTATACATACGATGTTAATCAAATTAAAAAGAATATCATTTAAAACTTAGAAATTATTCGTTTCCATGATAATTTTCAGATAATCGAGCATTAACGGGATATCTACCGGGTCTATGCCATAACGGATAAGGATCTCGCTATCGGCCAAAAATTCTTCTGAAAACCAGTCAAGGTTGACCTTTGATTTTAGTATGCCTTGCCGGTAACATTCGATGGCATTTTGTATGTTTCCCAGGCACCATTCGATGTGCCCCAGGTTAAGAAGGTCGTGCTCGTTTCCATTGGCGGTCAGAATTTTCTCGAAGTACTTTTTAGCTGTGTCAAGCTTTTCAAGCATTAAGCAACACCAGGCAATTGGGCGCTGTATTTTATAATTATCAGGGGTCAGATATTCTACTTTGAAATATACCCTTAAGGCATTTTCATAGTCCTTCATGTCGAAAAAGGTATGGGCCAGGTTAGACTGTACCTGCAAATTTTCGGGTTCCATTTTCTCGGCTTCGAGGTAATATTCAAGTGCCTTGGGGTAATTGCCAAGTCGTCGGTAGCAAAGCGCTATTTTCTTAATATTCCAGGATTTTTTGATGTCTGTAAGATCGGCCCGCAGATAATATTCAAGGGCTTTTTGATAATCTCTCAGTTGCTGATGGCTATAAGCTATTTTTTGCCAAAGTTCAAAATTTTCAGTCAGGGTATCAATTTGCAAAAATACTTCTATGGCATCCTGGTAATAACCCTTTTCGAAAAAGAATTCCCCTATATTCCTGACGATGGATTCATCCTTTATGAGCCATCTGAAAAATTCAGTATTATGAAAATCAGCCCAGGTGGAAAAAATATCATAGAACTCCTGTTTATTGGCGTAAAGCTTATTGAACCGATACATGTCCTGAATATATTGGGTGAAAATAACCTGTTCACTGGTAGGTTTATGGAGTATTTCATCGTCGTGTGCAATTTCTTCCATAGCTTTGGTCTCCATATCGAACATCTCTGCCATCATGGAGCGTTCACGGGAAGGCATTTGGTTAACATTCAGACAAAATGAATATTTGTCTGAATTACAAAGCACCGACGATTTTTCCATATTGTCGGCAAAACCATTGATGTCAAAAGACCCTGTATTGCCTCTTAAGGCTTCCCACAGATCGGGACTATCCTTGTGAAACGGAAGAAACCAATTGCTTATTTCATTGAAAAAACCAAACTGTTTCAGCATGGAAAAAGTGCTCATTAAAACATCAGTTCCTTCCATTTGGAGCATGGACAATTCTTCCAGTTTATTAAGCAGATCAGGAGAATCGTGAAACACATGCTCCCAGTCGGGGTTTTTCTCTTCCGAAAACGGATCCTGCATAAGATTTTTCATGTCCAGTTTGTCGTAAATCCTGGTCTGGATGCGAGCCATCTCCGGTATAATCTCATCGCGGAACCTCTCTGCAATTTTTTCAGTATCCCGGGCTTTGATGAATTGGATAATTATTGCTTCAGCATGTTTTTCAATGTTAGAAGAAGCGCTCAAATTCTCAAGCAACTCTTTAATTTTTGGATACAGGAATAAACGTTGGTTATATTGATAAAGTGAGACCAGAAGGCCTATCAGTGCCCGTTGCCATACCTGCTCCTCCGATTTTTTATAGGCATCTGCCAACAGGTTGAGTTTTGTTTCATCGAAATGTCTTTGTACACTTAAGGTAATGGCCGATATTACCAAGCATTTGTCCCACCAGGGGAGAATGTTCGATTGAATTGCCTGGGCTGCCATGTCCTTTTCTGCATCGCGATATTTGTCAGTTAACCATAAGAGATTAAATAAGCTAATTATCTTTTGCTGTCGCTCCTTAAGAGAAACGCCTGCCTTAATTTCTTCCTGAGCGTCTGACCCAGGGTGCGGATCACATAGTTGTTCCCAATTGAGAGATGCCATAAAGGCTTTTACTTCTTCTGGCAAAACGGCCAGTATTTTTTCCGGATCTCGTTTTATACTGCAATATTTTAGCAGGTTGCGCGAAGATATAACAGATTCTCTGACTTCATCGGCTAGTTCAATCACCGACCGCAGGAGACGATAATATACAGTTTTTTTTTCAGGATCCTCAACTTTTCCAAAGGAATAACTGAGAATATTGCGGTAAGTTTCCCGGTGCTTTTCTACCTGCATGAGTAAATCACCATTCCTGCTTTCCTCAGCCAATTCCTGCAGTACAATAAATGCCTCACGTAATTGTTTACCAGTGACAAGTTGGCAGCAACGGGAATATTTTTCCTGAAGAAGTTTATATTCCATAGTTTAAAAATATGTTTTTTGACAATGATTATACCCTTACATGAACCGTACCAAAAAAAGAATTGATAAATTAAATATGCAATGAATTCACATTAAAATAGTTACAAAGCGACAATCTTCCATTAAAAAATATTACTTATCTTTGACAGACAGGCTATGGGGTTAGCCTTTAACCGTCTGCTGCGACTGATAACTCCTACAAAATAATTGATTGTAAAATGTTTAATTAGATAAGTCAGTCGTTTATTATGCTAAAGATAATTTTAATAGTCGGAACGGGCGGTTTCATTGGAAGTGTAGCAAGATTTCTGGCTTCTAAGTATTTTCAAAACTATTTCCTTTCTTCCTTTCCTTATGGCACTTTTTTAGTTAATATTCTGGGATGTTTTTTAATTGGGATTTTTTATGGCCTGTCGGAAAAAGGAGCTTTAATATCGTCGGAATGGCGGATGTTTCTTACCGTTGGTTTTTGCGGTGGTTTTACAACTTTCTCGACGTTTGCCAATGAAAATTTCACCTTTCTTCGCGACGGAGATTTCTACCATTTTGCAATCTACACCGGATTAAGCGTTTTTCTTGGATTAATTGCAGTTTTCTTAGGAAATATCATTACTAAATTCATATAGCTATGGAAAGCCAAGGCGAAGCCAAACTTTTACGAATTTTTATCAGTTCAACAGATAAATTTAAACATACTCCTCTTTACGAAGTAATTGTTTATGCTGCCAAACGTTACAAGTTGGCCGGGGCAACCGTTCTAAAAGGCGTAATGGGGTTTGGATCCAGCAGCGCCATAAGCACTATGAAGTTTTGGGAAATATCTGAAAAACTCCCAATGGTCATTGAAATAATAGATGAACCTGAGAAAATTGATAAGTTTTTTGAAATTATTAAACCCTATTTCGAAAAGATCAGGTATGGCTGCATAATAACAATAGAAAAGGCAAATGTAGTATTATATAAAACCGGAAAAAAGAAAACTATGTTTAACCTTTAAATATTATGTATACTTATTGAAAATTTATCCCAAAATACTTAATTTGGCAACCTTTATAAAAGTTTATGTATTTTTATGATATTGAACAACTCCAACATATCTTAAATACTTAATTTGAATTTAGTTTCTACTTAAATCCTAGTAATTGATGAAAAAACGTTTATTGCTTTTCCTCGCTTATTTTCTTTTTTGGTATCTATTCTTTGTTGTTTGTAAAATTTTATTTCTGATTTATCATTTTCCATTAACAAAGGAGTTATCCATAGTCGATATTTTCAGGATTTTACTATATGGAAGTAAAATGGACTTGTCCGTGACAGGCTATATTATGCTTTTCCCGGGATTGGTATTTATTTTTACAAGTTATTTCAAAGGGAAGATTCTTGCGTCTTTACTCAACGTTTATACTATAATTATTCTGTTGGTAACGAGTTTTCTGGTTATTGCTGATATGGAACTATATCGCAACTGGGGCTTCAGGATGGACACCACCCCTTTAATGTACCTGAAAAGCCCAAAGGAAGTGGCAGGATCGGCCAATAAGCTCGTTGCTGTTTTACTCATTATTTTTTGGCTTATTTTTTATGCGTCGACATTATTTGTATACTTCAAATACATTGGCCGAAAGATAAGAAATCTGGATCGAAGCAATTGGGTCACGTCTTTGATATTTCTGCCTCTGACGGCACTATTGATTCTTCCTATTCGCGGGAGCCTGGGTGTTGCTCCCATGAACATAGGCTTTGTGTATTTTCATAAAACCAGTGTTTTTGCTAATCATGCTGCAATTAATGTAGTTTGGAATATCGGATATGCATTTACCAAGTTTAACGATGTAAAGCCGTATCGTTTTTTCGACACCAATAAGGCTGACAAATTGTTTAAAGACTTGTATGCCGATCATGGTCAAACACATAAGCTATTGAATACCAATAAGCCGAATATTATCATTCTGATCATGGAAAGCTTCACCAATAAAATTATTGAACCCTTAGGGGGCATAAAAGGTATTACACCTAATTTTAATGCCCTGATACATGAAGGCGTTTTGTTCAGCAACTGTTATGCAAATGGCGATCGTACCGACAAAGGGATTATTTCGGTATTAAATGGTTACCCCGGTCATCCTAAGCTTGCTATTATAAACTTTCCGAAAAAAACAGAGCATCTCCCCTACCTGAATATCGACCTCAAAAATCAGGGTTATTACAACGAATTTGTGTATGGTTATGACATTGACTATGCCAATTTCAGGTCGTATTTCATGAATGCCCGATATGATAAAGTGATTTCAAAAGCTGATTTCAAACCATCTCAATGTAATTCGAAATGGGGTGTCCACGATCATTATGTATTCAATAAATTGTTTGAGGAATGTAACGCTGCTCCCAAAAAGCCATTTTTTATGGCATTTGCTTCACAAAGCAGCCATGAACCTTTTGATGTTCCTATGAAAACAGTGATTCCGGGAGATGACGAAAAACATAAATTTCTTAATTCAGCTTTTTATGCCGATAGTGCACTGGGCGATTTTATAAGGAAAGCTAAGAAAACCGATTGGTGGCCAAATACTTTTATAGTGATTGTAGCCGATCATGGTACCCGTCATCCTGGGAATACGCCATACTATGAACCTAAGAAGTCGCATATTCCAATATTATGGCTTGGCGGCGCCCTTGCCAAACACGATACCATTATAGATACCTATTGCTCACAGTCTGATATTCCATTAACAATTCTGCACCAGTTAGGCCTCGATAATAAAAATTATAAATTTAGCCGGGATATATTGTCAAACACTGCGCCTGCGTTTGGCTATTATATTTTTAACGAGGGATTTGGTTTGATGCAAAAGAACAGTAAAATCGTATTTGACAATAACGCCAGTAAAATAATAATCCGGGAAGGACATGTAACTGATTCCATACTAGATGAAGGAAAAGCCTATTTTCAGGTACTCACTACCGATTTTAGCAATAGATAAAATGAAACTAGAATTAATTATCAGATAATTAACAAGATAGTATAAATGAAAAAACGTGTTTTACTTTTCTTTGCCTATTTCCTGTTTTGGTTTTTATTTTTCGTGGTATGCAAAGCTTTTTTTCTTATTTATCATTTTCACCTAACCAAAGAATTATCAATTGCTGATATTTTCAAGGTTTTTCTTTACGGAAGCAGGATGGACTTGTCAATGACAGGCTATCTCATGTTTTTACCTGGGTTGTTATTTATCGCTACCAGTTATTTTGAAGGGAAAATTATTGCGATCATATTAAATAGTTACACTATTATCATTTTGTTTGCTATCAGTTTTCTGGTAATTGCTGATTTGGAATTATATCGCAATTGGGGATTCAGGTTAGATACCACCCCATTGATGTATTTAAATAGCCCCAAAGAAGCATCAGCATCTATGAATAAACTGGTAGTTATTCTTTTAATTATTTTTTGGATGATCTTCTATGCGTCAACCCTTTATTTGTATTTTAGGTATATTGGACGAAAACTGAAAACACTTAAACGAAGCAATTGGAAAACATCTCTCTTATTCCTGATCCTTACACAATTATTATTTTTGCCTATTCGCGGAGGTTTGAAAATGGCTCCTATGAATATTGGCTTTGTTTATTTCCATCATACTAATGTTTTTGCTAATCATGCTGCTGTAAATGTAATCTGGAATGTAATGTATTCAATTACAGAATATAACAATGTGAAAGCTTATAACTATTTTGATACAAGCAAAGCTGAACGAATGTTTAATGACATTTATGCTGCTCGTGGCCAAACTCATAAACTACTTAATACCAACAAGCCTAATATTATAGTAATGATTATGGAGGGGTTTACCAGCAAAATAATTGAACCATTGGAAGGTGTAAAAGGGGTTACACCCCGTTTCACTGAACTTTGCCACGAAGGTATCCTGTTCAATAATTTTTATGCCACAGCGGAACGCACAGAAAAAGGTATCATTTCGGTTTTAAGCGGTTATCCTGGCCATCCATTGCGTACCATAGTAAACTATTCAAAAAAAACAGAGACCCTTCCGTTTTTAAACTTTGACCTTCAGAAACAGGGTTATTACGGTGAGTTTGTATATGGTTCGGATATAGATTTTGCTAATTTCCATTCGTATTTGATAAATGCAAAGTATGATAAAATTATCAGCAGAGCTGATTTTAAAAAATCAGAATGTGACTCAAAATGGGGAGCTCATGATCACTATGTATTGAACCGGCTTTTTGAAGAATGCAATTCTGTTCGTGAGCCTTTCTTTATGGCTTTTGACGCTCTAAGTAGCCATGAGCCATTCAATGTTCCCATGAGAACAGTAATTCCGGGTAAGGATGAAGAGCATCTGTTTTTAAATTCTTGTTATTATTCCGATAGTGCACTAGGCGATTTCATTAAAAAAGCTAAGACAACCCATTGGTGGAAAAATACATTAGTAGTGATTGTTTCCGATCATGGCAATCGTCTTCCGGGCAATACACCGGGCTACGAACCTTTAAAGTTTCATATTCCAATGTTGTGGATTGGCGGCGCTGTAGCAAAGCACGACACCATTATTAGTACCTATTGCTCACAGGCAGATGTGGCATTGACAATACTCCACCAAATAGGATTAGATAATAAAAAGTATAAGTTTAGCCAGGATATTTTGTCGTCTGCTGCACCTGGCTTCGCTTTTTGCGTTTTCCCTGATTATTTCGGTTATTTTACTAAGGACAAAAAACTTATGTTCGATAATCAGCTTGGAAAACCAGTAATAAAGATGGGAAATATTGATCAAAGCTTTATTGATACAGGGAAAGCTTATTTACAGGTACTGACAAATGATTTTAAGAACAGATAAAGAAATCGCAGGATCGAAATACTACTATTGAAATTTAATCTTGTTCTTTTGCACATAAGCTTCCAAAGCTTTCAGAAAATTCATAATGTCTTCTTTGTAAAGGTCGCCTAAGATTGAAAGCCTGAAAGTATTTTTATTGGCGCCTTTACCGGGATATATGGTAAAACCTCGTTCAATGAGGTAATCGTGCATTTTTTCGAAGGAATAGCCTGCGCCTTGAGGCTCGCAGAAAGCTGTCAGAATATGCGATTCCTGTTTTAATGGCAACAATGGTTTGAAGCCGATTTTATTGACGCCATCATAAAGTAACTTCCAATTTTCGCGATAACGCTTGTTCCTGCCCCCTTCTGTTTCTTTAAAATACTCGTCCAATGCCTGCCGTAGTGCATAAACCACTTGTACCGGAGGAGTGAATTGGGTTTGCATAGTCATTTCAAAACAAAGGTGCTGCGAATAAACATCCAGGTAAAAACTGCGCCGGTTTGCTTCCAGTTTTCTCATGGCTTCTTTTTTTACTATAACAAACGACAAACCAGGCATGCCCTGTATACATTTATTGGACGTGGATACCATAAATTCAAGGTTATAGTCTTTAACATTAATAGGCATCCCGGCATAGGAACTAACTGCATCTACAATCATTTCAATGCCTAATTGATGTGCCATTTGTGAAACTTCTTTCACAGGATTAAGCATTCCTGTAGTGGTTTCGTGATGTACCATTGCAATATGGCTGATTTCTGAATTTTTCCGGATTATTTTTTTAATCTCATCAACATCTGGATAATCACCATAGGGTATTTTATATTCTACTACATCAATATGATACGTTCTGGCAATCTTTACCATGCGTGCGCCATAAGCGCCGTTATCAACAACTAAAACTTTCTTCCCTAAAGGTATGGCAGAGGTTAAGGCAGCCTCAACTCCTCCTGTACCGCTTGCTGTAAACAATACAGCCACATAATCATCATCTCCGTGTACTACCTTAACCAAATCTTTACGGATACTATCCATTAAAAGGCCAAATTCTTTCTCCCTGGGACAAATGTCAGGAACAACGAGCGCTTGTTTTACTGTATCGGATGTGGTGGCCGGACCAGGATTCAGCAGTATGTTTCTTTTAATAATCATGTAAAATTGTTTTTATTCTATAGGATTTTCCCAAACCCAAAATGCACGTAAAGTATATACAACCCTGAATGCAACATAAAGTACACAACCCGTTAAAAAGAGTATAGTCGCAAAACTTAAAGTGTGTATATCTATTTTTAGCACAAAATAAGCGATACCCAGCAACAAAGGAACTACAAAATCGGGTAAGCGTTCTTTTCCATCAGCGAGGTGGCCACGCATTAGGCTACCTATGTAAAATCCGCTATATAAGGTAATGATAAGGAATAATTTGAACGATGAAACCATTGCCAAACAAAGTAAGGTTGTAATAATTAATAGTAAACAAAAAATATAAAAGTTTAATTCAGTGATTTTTGCGCGTATGGCTGTTTTGATAAATGTAATAACTGTGCCAATAGTTGACAAAAGAAAGATCAACTCAATAACTTTCAGGTTCAACAACGGAGTGGACAAAAGTATCTGATTAACAGGAGTAAAACAGCTAGCAATAAGGATTAACGAAGTTAATAAAACAGCTTCGAGTGAACCCATTTTTTCGAAAATCAGCCAACCGGTTTTATATTGTTCGTAAAATACTGAAGCATGAGCAAGGTAATTCGCCGAAATAAAAAACGCGATTAAGTAAGGATTGTTAACACCGTAAAGCCTGATAATAATCATTAGTAAAATACCAGTGTTAAAAGCATCGAGGTAATGGTCGAAAAATTCTCCAAGTGCTGAGCTGGTTTTTGTTCGTTTGGCCTGCATCCCGTCAATATGATCGCCTACCGCATATAGAAACACCAGTATTGCAGCGAAAAAATAGTTATATATTGGATCAAGCCTGCTATATAAAGCAATTATCAAAGCAACATACATACAAACATTTGAAACAATGGTAATCATATTAGCAGGTATCCACCATGGCACAAACCTCATCAATGGTTTAACAATATATTCTTTGAAAGGAGGTGTGATGATCGAATAATCCTTAACTTGGTATCTGTATTCCGGTATCATTTTTAAAAAAAAGCCTTATAATAGGGTACAAATGTAAAACTTTAAAACAAATCCAAAAGACTTTAACAGTTTATTAAATCTATATTAAGCAACTATTAAAATAACCCGAATTATTCATAGAATAATTTCTATCTCTCCCGATGAATCGGGACGATTAAGATTGGCTTCGCCGAGCTTCGGTTCGCTAAGTTTTTTGCAACCCAAAAACAAGCTCATCTAAATCGGGGTTTCCTGCATTTAGATTCATACCTGAAAAAGGTATGAATAATGCAGGATAATATTAATTTTGTACGTGTTTGGCTATAAATATAGTAATAAATACCTGTTAATGAGCAGATTTTGATATTTTGAATCCAATAATTAATACTTAGACCGGCAACAATTAATATAAGATGAAGAAAACTACCCAACTCAAACAACTTATCCAGTCGAAGGAACTTGAGTTCATTATGGAGGCACATAATGGTCTTTCGGCTAAAATAGTAGAAGAAACCGGATTTAAAGGAATTTGGGGAAGCGGGCTTTCAATATCTGCAGCTATGGGAGTACGCGACAATAATGAAGCTTCCTGGACACAGGTACTCGAAATTCTGGAGTTTATGAGCGATGTCACCACAATCCCTATCCTTCTTGATGGCGACACCGGGTATGGAAATTTTAATAACATGCGGAGGCTTGTAAAAAAGCTCGAACAAAGAGATATTGCCGGTGTATGTATTGAAGATAAGCTCTTCCCAAAGACTAATTCGTTTATCTCCGGGGAAACACAGCCATTGGCAGATATTGACGAGTTCTGCGGCAAAATAAAAGCTGCCAGGGACACACAGAGCGATGACGATTTTGTTGTAGTAGCAAGGGTTGAAGCTTTTATTGCCGGATGGGGCTTACACGAAGCACTTCGCAGGGCTGAAGCATACCGTCAGGCTGGTGCTGATGCGGTGTTAATTCATAGTAAAAAGAGCAACCCTTCGGATATTGAGGCTTTTATGAAAGAATGGGGCAATCGCCTCCCTGTGGTGATTGTTCCAACCAAATACTATACCACACCTACAAATCGTTTTAAAGAACTGGGCATAAGCCTTGTAATATGGGCAAATCATAACATCAGATCAGCCATAAGGGTTATGCAGGACACGTCAAAAAAAATTTTTAAAGAACAATCACTGATACATATTGAGGATAATATCGTCAGCGTTTCTGAAATCTTTCGCCTTCAAAATGCCGATGAGCTTAAAGAGGCAGAAAAAAAATACCTGCCTGCTTCCGGAAAGAATGTAAATAGTATAATACTTGCTGCAAGCCAGGGTAGCTTGGGCGATCTGACTAAAGAAATCCCTAAAACCTTATTGAATGTTAATGGAAAGTCAATCCTTACCACTCAAATTGATGAATTTAACCAGGTGGGCATAAAAGATATTACTGTAGTCCGTGGATTTGGCAAGGAAAAAATCAATCTTAATAACATCCAAACTATTGATAACGAAGTATATTTTAAAACAAAAGAACTTTACTCCTTATACCTGGCCAAGGATAAAATATCCGAAACCACCATTATCAGCTATGGCGATATTGTGTATCGGATATACATATTAAATGACCTTTTAAACGACGAAAATGATATCACCATCATTGTAGATGCTGACTATGAGTTTGTAGAAGGCCAGAATAAAGATTTTGTAATTACTTCCAAGCCATGTTCCAAAAAACTTTATGACGAAACTGTAAGCTTTGTTAAGATGGCCTCAAATATTAAAAAGGAAGAAATTAATGGCGAATTCATTGGATTGTGGAAAGTAAATAAAAAAGGAGCAGAACTTGTACTAACTACTCTTGAAAAACTATCTAAACAGCAGGGGTTTGAGCAAATGACAACCACCAACCTGTTTAATGAAATCGTAAAAACACGTCCCATTGCAGTTAAATACATAAAAGGCTCGTGGATTGATGTTGATTCAATTGTTGATTTGCATAAAGCAGGAGGTCTAAAATGTTAAATACCCATGAATTAGGCCAATACCTAAAAAATTTAGGGTTCAATTTTTATAGTGGAGTTCCCTGCTCATTCTTAAAAGATTTAATTAATTATGCCATCAACGAATGCAATTATGTAATGGCTGCCAACGAAGGCGATGCAATTGCTATATGCTCTGGCGCTTCTTTAGGGGGCAGCAAATCGGTTGCACTCATGCAGAATTCAGGACTTACCAATGCTGTATCGCCCCTTACATCGCTTAATTATATATTTAGGTTGCCAATCTTAGGTTTTGTAAGTTTAAGGGGGGAACCCGGTATTCCAGATGAGCCTCAGCACGAGCTTATGGGGACAATTACCACCCAAATGCTCGATTTAATGAAGGTAAAATGGGAATATCTTTCAGAAAATATTGACGAGGCCAGGAAACAGCTCGAAACAGCTAATAACTATATTGAAACAAACCAAACATTTTTCTTTGTGGTCAGGAAAGATACATTTGATAAAGTACCGTTAAAAGAACAGAAGTTACACCAAACGTCCAATATCATTAAAAAGATTAAAATGCGGGACGATCAGCTTCCTTTGCGGTGGAATGTTCTTGAAATGCTCAATCAATTAAAAAATAACAATACTATTCAATTGGCCACCACTGGAAAAACCGGTAGAGAATTATATGAAATCGAAGATGCTGCTAATAATTTATATATGGTAGGTTCGTTAGGATGTATAAGTTCTCTGGGACTTGGTCTGGCGCTTGTTAAACCAAAGAAAGATGTTGTTGTGCTCGATGGCGATGGATCGCTCCTAATGCATTTGGGGGCCTTACCTACCAATGCTTATTACAAGCCTGCCAATCTTTTGCATATATTGTTGGATAATAATGCACACGATTCTACAGGTGGACAGGCCACTATATCTCATAATCTTAATTTTGTTGAAATAGCGGCAGCATCAGGTTATCCAGTAGCGCTATATGCTCATGATTTGACGGAATTTGGACAATTTTATAAAGATTGGCAGAAAAATAAACAGCTCTCCTTCATTCACCTCAAAATTGCGAAAGGTGCGAAAAAAGAGCCAGGTCGCCCCAAAGTAAAACCTTTTGAAGTTAAAGAACGCTTAATGAAATTTTTGAATGCCTAAAATTGATACAGCCGTTTTTTTGGCAGCCGGACTTGGCAGCCGCCTGAAAGGCCTTTCCAAAGACAAACCTAAGGGATTTCTTGAAATTAAAGGTAAATCACTCATCGAACTTTCGGTAAACAAATTGCTGGATGCCGGTATAAAGCAATTATTTTTTGGTACTGGCTATTTATCGGAAGTTTACGAGGACTTTGCCCGAAAATATAATGCCAAATGCATCAAAA
>Ga0182027_10008335_pt1 | contig 15098 bp, 6 predicted proteins | sample 712E1DmetaG_FD_121300 | JGI IMG/M metagenome (GOLD analysis project Ga0182027, IMG submission 121300) | Permafrost microbial communities from Stordalen Mire, Sweden - 712E1D metaG (Illumina Assembly) | ecosystem: Environmental > Terrestrial > Soil > Wetlands > Permafrost | place: Sweden... | reverse complement strand
CAGGATGGGGATATCGTTTCCCCGCAGCGAGGATTTCATGCCAGTTCTTAACGCCAGGGATCGCTTCCAGGCTGAAGATCTCCTTTAAGGACGGAATGTCTTTCAGTATCGCGGTCACACGCTGGTATATTTCCTGGTTCGAAACAATCAGGTATTCCACTCCGGCATCATTCAGGATAAATTTGTAATTTTCTTCGCTAACGGTCGGATAGATGGGAATCTGCACTGCCCCGACCTGGAGAAGGCCCATATCGAAAAAATTCCATTCCGGGCAGTTCAGCATTATCGTTCCGACCCTTACTCCCGGTTCAATGCCCATCGAGAGCAGACCGAGGCTGATTTCATTGCTGTAGGTTATGTAATCCTGGGCGGAATAGCTGATCCAGGCCCCGTCTTTCCTATAATTAAAGGCATTCGACAGGGATGAGAATTCATCCTTATATACATCGAGAATATCAAATAACCGTGTGACCTTCTTCATCAAAATTTTCCCTCAATAAATGTGTTAAGATTCCCCTATTCGAAAAGTCCGGAGATTTCCTGTTCATATTTCTTGCTGATAATTTTCCTGCGGAGTTTTAATGTCGGAGTTAATTCACCCGACTCAGGAGTCCATTCGGCATCGAGTAAATCCCATGTTTTTATTTTTTCCGTATCCCCCAGGATGGCATTGTACTTATCCAATTCAACTTTAAAACGTTTGCGGATCCGTGGATTTTTGACCATCTCGGCATTCGTGGTATAAGGAATATCCTTAACGCCACAATAGGATTTCAGAAAGGTAAAATCAGGAACGATCAGTGCACCGGCAAACTTCTGATGTTCGCCCAGAACGATGAGCTGGTCGATGAACAGGGATTCCTTGAATTTATCTTCGATAGGCTGCGGGCTGATATATTTTCCAAAGGAGGTTTTAAACAATTCTTTTTTTCTCCCCGTGATCTTCAGATGTCCCTCCGGCTCAATGCAGCCAAGATCTCCCGTATGAAACCAGCCATCGGGATCAATGGAATCCTTTGTCATTTTAGGTTCCTTATAATATCCTTTCATCACATTGGGCCCTTGGCATAAAATCTCTCCATCGCCGGCAATTTTAACCTGGACTCCCTGTAAAATCTTGCCTACGGTACCAAATTTCATCCCATTCTCGGTAAGGTCGTTAACCGCGATCACCGGGGAGGTCTCTGTTAATCCATAACCCTCCAGCACGTTGATGCCGGCACAGGTAAACATCCTGGCCAGCCGGGGTTGAAGCGCTGCGCCCCCCGAAACCACCAGAAGGTATTTGCCTCCAAGCGCCTCGCGCCATTTGGAATAAACCAGCTTATCATAAATTTTCCGCTTCAATTCATAAAACCATCCATTGGCCCCTTTGAGCTCGTAACGTAATGCCAGGTGAAGCGCCCAGAAGAATATCCAGCGTTTGACACCCTTAAGTTTGTGACCCGTGGCAAAAAGTTTATCATATATTTTTTCGAGTAAACGAGGTACCGTCGACAGAATATCGGGTTTTACCTCCTTCATATTGTCGGTAATGGTTCCCAGGTTCTCGGCATAATAGATTGAAAATCCCAGGTAATGGTAGAGATAATTCAACATCCGCTCATAGATGTGGCACAAAGGCAGATAACTCACAGCTTTTGCCTCTTCGCCAAAAGGTGGGATGTATGCACAGACCTTAAAATTAGAGATAATGTTATGATGTGTAAGCATCACACCTTTGGGATTGCCTGTCGTCCCTGAGGTATAGATGATAGTTGCTAAATCATCAGGCATGATTGCCGCTTTTCTGGACTCAAGAAGCGTAGGGTCGGCGTTTTGTTTTCCAAGATCGATCAGATCGTTCAGATGCTGGTGCTCATCATGGGCTTTATAAGTAAAGACCCCTTTGATATGGGAAATTTCCGGAAGTATATGCTGTATCTTCCGGAGTAGTTCCTGGCCAGAGATGAAGACATACTTCACCTCCGAATGGGTTAGAATATATTTGTAATCTGATTCGCTGATTGTAGCATAGATCGGTACATGGATCGCTCCAACCTGGAGAATTGCCATATCCACGAAATTCCATTCGGCCCTGTTTGAGCTGATTTGTGCAATTTTATCACCCGGCTGAACACCCAAAGCAAGAAACCCGTAGCTGATGTTATCGACGATTTCGCGGTATTGTTTTATGCTGTATTTTGCCCAATATCCATTTTCCTTGGAAGCAACAACATCCTCTTTAGGCTTGAATGTAACTTCATGATAAGGTAACAGATCAAAGATGCGGGTTACTTCCATACTACCTGATTTAATGTGCAATAATAGGAAAAAAACGGCAAGTAATTAAAAAATCATTGGAGTATCAATTTATTGCTGATAATCCGGTCTTTCAGGATGATCCTGACGGGATATATTCCGGTGGGTTTGTTCGAAAGGCTTAAGATGAATTCCTTTTCCCTATAGGATGAAAGATCTGCTGAAAGAATTATTCTCCCAAGTAAATCCGAAACTTCAATCAGAAGGGCATCCGGGGGAAAAGATATATAAAATTTTTCCCGGCTGGGATTTGGATAGATATACAATGAATTGTTTCCCGGTACTATGGGAAAGATGCCAGCGCAGGTATCCAGCCGGATCAGTTTATGATCCGATACAACCGGGCAGGGGGGCTGTGGATATACAATAAGTTCAAGGTCGATGATGCTGTCGCTACGGTCCTTTGGCCCGGGAAAATAAGTAGTATATAATGTAAAAGGATCATCAAATGTACCGTCACCATCAGTGACCCATTTCAGGGAGATGTAATTTTCAGCGATCCCGTTGAGCGGGATCCCGGCGATGTGCCTGCAGCAAGTAGTATCTTCCCCTGCAAAGACCAAAGGCGATGGGATAATACCGACTTGTAAGGAGTCTGTTCTTGACTGGTTGCCGGACGAGACAATAACAATGTACCTGGTCGGGAATTCGGGTGAAACCAACGGGTTTTTCATGGTAGAAGTAAAACCTTCCGGTATGGACGTCCAGGAAAAGGTATAGTTTCCGGTACCTCCTGATACTCCCACATCAAGCTGGTCAGTTTGTCCCGGACAAATATTCGGAGATGCTGCAACGGCATTTACTGTCAGGATATCTGAAAACGTGAATGAGCCAACCCTGGTGTGCCAGTCGTAATCGGCCGTTACAGGATAATATTGCTGTGTGTACCAGAAAATGGAGGGATTTAAAGGATCGACCGTCATGGAACTGTAATCTCCCCACCTGGCAAAAGAACTTGCCGGGTGCGTCTGTGCACCTCCTCCCTCGATTATCGATTGCTCGGCAATGGTCATTTGTCCGGGTGGATCATTTTTCATCCTCCCTGTATAACGGATGGAAGGATAAAGATCAGTGCCGGAAACAGAAAATCCCAATGCAATATTCCCGGCAGAATCCATCGCCATGCTGCCCATCCATCTGGAATTGCTGTCGGGGGCATAGGTCGACTGCTGATATATTGACCAGTCATCTGTAGTTCGTTTAAGTTCGTACCAGCGAATCCCGGCCAGGGAATTTTCTCCCCCAACAGTATGGTTCACAACCATTGACTGGTGATCAGGGAATCTCCTGAATTGAAGCCTGCACATGAGGCGGTCAGGGATCGGATCAAGTTTTACTGTAGAACCTTTTTGACTTATTCCCGGCACATTGGAGTTATATGTGCCAATATTGATTTTTTTCAGGTTCCCGAACGTATCATCTGCGGGATTGATCCAGTCAGTATGAAATTGGTAAATGCCAAGAAAATTTGAACCCAGATGAACAAAATAGCCGGGTGTTCCGGCGACAGGGAACGGACCGTCACAATCTGCCGGAAGGATCGAAAATACAGTGGTATTAAAGATTTTAAACATCACCATCGCTGGCGAAGGAGCGCCGGCCAGCATCGCTGTTCTGTCAAAAGCCACGGCAGCGATACCATCGAAATGGCTCGGTGAAAGAAACCGGTTAAACGACATAAAGTAGGCATCCCTCCAAACACCGAATTTTGGGTAATCGGGAATATTGTCAAACTGGTATTCCCAACGATACCAGGCTCCCGTAGGATCAGAGGTCTGTGATACCGCAATCATCACGAAATAGGGAGAAGAAGGGAATGAAGGAAGGCACAGCGCACTGATAAACCATCGGTCGGCCTGGTCATCGTAAAGCACAATGCCATCTCCGTTGTTTGAGGAATAAGGCAAACCGTTCCAAATAGTACCGGAATTCGTGGGTCCAAGAATGATATTTCCCGATTTATTGAATATGGTAAAGGAGAGATTGACCATATGGAAATAGTAATCGTGCCCCACATCCCCATATGTATCGGGAGGAATAGCCGAATTGACATTAGGTGTTCCTTCAAAATTGTTCAGGACCGAGTCAGGTTTTATCTTTCCGAAATACGCCTGTCTGAACGGATCATCCTGATTTTTTTTTGATCGGTTATGTTTTAAATTTCTTTGGAAATAATTCCAGATTTCTTTTTTAGCTTTCTCAGTTTTACGTTGGTCCTTCTGAACAGATAAAGGAGCCGTAAGGGAACTTAAGGAAGGCGTGAGATCAAAATAAACAGGTTTGGATACGAAAGGTCCGGTAACCTTTTGTGCGTATATACTGCTCATCCAGGCAAAACAAATGAAGAGAAGGCATATTGATCTTTTCATGATATTGTCCTATAATGGTCATTTAATCACCGGATCAATCAAAATAGTAATTCTTCAGGTATTATAACAAAAGTAATAAGAATATTGGAATATTTTTTATATCTTTGAGATCATTGATAGATCCTGATGAAACCTTTCCTGGTCATCGCTGCAATCTTCCTTCTCAACATCACCGCCAGATCGCAGTGGACAGAAACCAGCGGCCCCTCTGGAGGTACGGTTTATTGCCTGGCATCGGGCGGAAGTTACGTTTTTGCCGGGACTGCGGCGGGTATCTATCGCTCATCCGCCAATATGATCAGCTGGTCATCTCTGGAAAACGGAATACCAAAAGCTGCAGTTTATACAATCACAGTTTCCGGGCAAAACATCTTTGCCGGGTTTTATGATAAAGGAGTATTTTATTCAGCCGATACAGGTAATACATGGACAGAGGTAAATAACGGACTGACCAGCCTGAATATATTTTCGCTGGTCTGCGACGGAACGAAGGTATTTGCCGGAACCGGCGACGGGTTATTTACATACGATAGCATTGCAGGACAATGGTCGTTGATTACGAATGGAATTCCAGCAGTTCCGGTGAATTCAATCATAAAATCCGGTAACCAACTATTTGCAGGAACCTATGGTAATGGCGTTTACCGTTCAACCGATGATGGCTCCAGTTGGGGAGCCATGAATGAAGGGTTGGGCAGTCTTGATATTCTATCAATGGCTTCTGGCTCATCCCATCTCTTTGCCGGAACTGAAGCGAACGGTATTTATATCTGTGACCTTTCCGGGACTCACTGGGTTTCTTCAACCAGCGGCTTGCCTGAAAATGTATCTGTCAATACATTTTCCGTTTCCGGGTCACAGGTCTTTGCAGGCACCTGGAGGGAAGGCGTCTTTACAAGCTCTGACGAAGGCCAGACATGGATTTCATTCAATATTGGTCTATCCAATACCTGGATCCATGCGCTTCTTTGCACCTCCTCAGAAATATTGACAGGTACAGAAGGCGGAGGTGTATTTTCATCTGCAATGAACAGCCCTTTCTGGGAGTCCGTAAATGAAGGCCTTCATTGCTCAAGGATCACGGCATTTGCAGAAAACGGGACCAGTATTTTTTCAGGGACCTGGGGAGGCGGAATATTTACTTCATCAGATAACGGAGCCAATTGGATATCGGCAAGCACCGGTATTTCGAATCCATTTATTCCATCCCTAATTATTGCCGGGAATTCAATTTTAGCAGGCACGCAGGGAACGGGTGTTTTTCGTTCTTCCGATAACGGAGACACCTGGAGTTCTGTTAACAATGGGATTAATAATCCATATATCACCGCACTTATTCTGGATGACACCGTTTTATATGCCGGGACGATGGATGGAATTTACCATTCAGATGATCTTGGGAATAATTGGTTCAGGTACAACCCCGGCCCTGCCGAAAGTAATATTATTTCACTCGTTGCAGATGGCTTGAAAATATTTGCCGGCACGCCAGGTGAAGGAATCTATTGTTCCATGGACGGAGGGGCCAGCTGGAACCAAAGGAACACCGGATTAACCAATCTTTTTATCTTGTCCCTTGGGAGATCCGGTAATAGTCTTTTTGCCGGAACACAGGAAGGTATGTTTTCTTCGGATAATGACGGACTGACCTGGGTCATGGTAAATAACGCGTTAACAGGAAATCCCGTGAATTTCTTTTCTCCATATAATAGTTGTCTTTTTTCCGGTAGTAACATCAACGGAATCGTCTTTCATGAAGCAGGTGAAAACAGCTGGATGCCATTGAATGATGGATTGGCTGATACTTCCGTGAATGCAGTGATCGTCAGCCAGGCATATGCATATGCAGGGACTTCAGGCGAGGGAGTATGGAGACGACCGCTGGAACAGATATTTTCACTCAAAGTTAATCCTGATACATTGCTTTTAAGCCAGTTTTCCGGCATCAGTGATACTCTTTTTATCTCCACCAGTGTTGTCTGGACCATCATTGGTACCATGCCCGACTGGCTTTCATGTGAACCAACCAGCGGAAACGGAGAGGGGTTTGTGGTATTCAAGACACTCAAGCCAAATCTCAGTAGCCTGAAAAAATATGCTTCTTTGTTCCTTTACTCCCCGGTTTTACCTGCGATCACCTTTACCATAGCCCAGAAAGAAAAATCAGCAGGGATAGCAGAAACGGAAGCAGGACTTATCCATGTCTTTCCTGTTCCTTCTCCAGGAATCATTAAAATAGAATCTCTCCGGCAGGCAACAAGTATTATGGTTTATTCTGCATGCGGCAAGGTGGTACGGGAGATCAATAACCCGGAAAAGGTCTTAACTCTGAATCTTTCCGCAGAGTGTCCTGGGATATATTTCTTATATTTTGAAGGTGAAAAATGGTCTGCTATCCGGAAAATAGTGATATTGAACAAATAAATAAATTATGAATTATGAAAGATGAAAGTTAAATTATGAATATGGCGTACCTCATAATTCAAGATTCAAACACATAATTCATAATTAAAAAAGTTACCCAGATGAAAAAAAGCGACTACTTCATCCTGATTCCAACCCTCTTAATGAGCTTCTTGTCTTCATTTCAGATGTATGCGCAGACGCTCAAGGCAGTTAACGACACCATTGATCTTTATCCCGGAATTCCAAAAACGGTGAACCTGCTGGGAAATGATACAGTTCCATATGGCGATTCACTGAAGATAACCGGCGGAAATTCGACGAGCAATCTTATCACTACCACCCCCGTTTTTAAAGGATTTTTCACTTACCTCGTAATACCACTATGGGGTTTTAACGGGAACGTGTCAGGATATTATACGATCATTGATTATACGCTCAATAAAAGTTCCAGTGCAAATATTCTCTTCCGGATCCATGATCACAGCTACGATTCACTGGACATCAACAATGTAAAAGCTGCAATCACAGCCCACGGGAATGAATTTTCTCTATTTGGAACGGGATCTAACCTATTTAGGATTCCAAAGGATAGCCAGAAAGGAACTATGTACAATTTCTCACTCTGGATCGGTGGGAAAGGGAATGACAGCACATTGTATCTTGCTGCGGAAAAATACAGGCAGGGTCCGACTGGCGGAGTAGCAGGCAGATGCCCTGATTTTTATGCAGGTCCTGTGATGGATTCGGTAAACTACTCCATTTACCAGGATACCATATGGAGCCGGACGTGGAAGGTCAGGAAACCGGAGATCGAATACCATAAGACCCACTGGAACATCCCGGGATACCAGGCTCCTGTTGACATCCTTACCTGGCCGGGAAATGGTATTACAGCTCTCGGTCAGGCTGCCCAGCTTGCACCATACTATGACAGGAACGGAGACCATTCCTATGATCCTGCTGATGGCGATTACCCGCTGATCCGGGGGGATGAGGCTGTCTTTGTTATCTTCAATGATGACAGGGATATCCATAAAGAATCCGGTGGAAAGAAGATGGGAGTTGAGATTCACCTGATGGCCTTCGCCTTTGATATGCCCAATGATTCCGCTTTTAAAAACACGATATTCTTCAATTATAAAATTTATAACCGCTCCCCCAGAACGTATTATAATGCTTTCATAGGTGCATTTCTGGACCTGGACATTGGCTATGCCTTAGATGATTATATCGGTTGCGATGTCGAACGAAGCAGTATCATTGGTTTTAACGGTTTACCTTCCGATGGATCCGGTCAGGGTGGTACATATGGGGCACATCCCCCGGCCCAGTCGGTAACGATCCTGGGAGGTCCATTCATGGATCCTGCAGGCTATGACCGGCCACGGCTTGACAATACAGGTCACCAGCTTTGCAATGAGAGCATTAATGGTACAGGTTTCGGAGACAGCATAGCAGATAACGAACGCTATGGGCTTACAAATTTCCTGTCCATCATTAACAATTCAAATTCTTATAATTATGAACCAAAAAATACAATGGAATTTTATCATTACATGCAATCGATCTGGCGCGACTCCACGCATCTTTTCTACGGTGGGGAGGGCCATGCCGGATATGGTGGTTATGGCCCCGATTGCAGGTTCATGTATCCCGGCGAATCAGATTCCCTGAACTGGGGTCCCGGTTGCCAGCTTCCGAACGGCCCAGTAAACTGGACAGCAAAAATTGCAGGAGTCCTTCCGGGTGATATCCGTGGTATCGGAGCAATGGGGCCTTTTACTTTCAAACCTGGCGATGTCCAGGAAGTGGATATTGCTTTTGTTTTTGCGCGTGATTACACTGGCCAGGACACGCTTGAACCATCCGTGGAAAAATTGCGCCAGATGATCGATATCGTCAGGAACAGCTATAATACAGGTAAACTTCCCAACGGAAATTCTTTCTTTGGGATCAATGATCCAACGAATCATTCTTCATCTGAAATGAAGATTTTCCCGAACCCTTCGTATGATGTGATAAATATTCTTTTCAACCGGCCGGTAAATGGCAACCTGAAGATACGGATTATCAATATCAGCGGCTGTGAGATATATTCTTCAAGTATCAGGCCATCAGGGGAAAATGTACAGCTTGATGTCAGGGGGCTGGCAGCAGGAAGTTATATCATTAATGTGCAGGCAAAGGATTTCACTACTAATGGGAAAGTGATAATTATAAAATAATGCTGGAATTATGAATGCAGGAGTGCAGGAATGAAGGATGAACTGATGAAAAATAGAATTTACATAATCTTTCTGTACCTGACCCTTTTACTGAGTTTGGTTTCTTCTTTTCATTTGAAGGCCCAGACCCTCAAGGCAGTTAACGACACTGTTGATCTTTACCCCGGAATTTCAAAAACGGTGTTCCTGCTGGGAAACGATACAATTCCATATGGCGATTCACTGAAGATAACCGGCGGAAATGCGACGGGCAATCTTATCACTACCACTCCCGTTTTTAAAGGATTTTACAATTACCTCGTAACACCAATATGGGGTTTTAACGGGAACCTGTCAGGATATTACACGATCATTGATTATACGCTCAACAAAAGTTCCAGTGCAAATATTCTCTTCCGGATCCATGATCACAGTTACGATTCACTGGACATCAACAATGTAAAAGCGGCAATCACCGCCTACGGGAACGAGTTTTATCTATTTGGAACGGGATCTAACCTATTCAGGATTCCGAAAGATAGCCAGAAAGGAACTCTGTTCAATTTCTCACTCTGGATCGGTGGAAAAGGGAATGACAGCACATTGTACCTTGCTGCGGAAAATTACAGGCAGGGTCCGACTGTCGGACTAGCAGGCAAATGCCCTGATTTTTATGCTGGTCCTGTAATGGATTCGGTAAACTACTCCATTTACCAGGATACCGTATGGAGCCGGACGTGGAAGGTCCGGAAATCAGAGATCGAATATCATAAGAGCCATTGGAACAGCCCGGGATACAAGGTGCCTGTTAACATCCTTACCTGGCTGGGAAATGGTAATAAGGCCCTCGGTCAGGCTGCCCAGCTTGCACCATACTATGATAGGAACGGAGACCATTCCTATGATCCTGCCGATGGCGATTACCCGCTGATCCGGGGGGATGAGGCTTTTTTTGTCATATTCAATGATGACAGGGATATCCATAAAGAATCCGGTGGAATGAAGATGGGAGTTGAGATTCACCTGATGGCGTACGCCTTTGATATGCCCGATGATTCCGCTTTTAAAAACACGATATTCTTTAATTATAAAATTTATAACCGCTCCTCCAGAACGTATTTTAATACTTTCATCGGAACATTCGCGGAATTAGACATTGGCTATAACTTAGATGATTATATCGGTTGCGATGTCGAACGAAGCAGTATTATCGGTTTTAACGGATTACCATCCGATGGATCAGGTCAGGGTAATACATATGGAGCACATCCCCCGGCCCAGTCGGTAACGATCCTGGGTGGTCCATACATGGATCCTTCCGGTCATGACCGGCCACGGCTTGACAATACCGGCCACAAGCTTTGCAATGAGAGCATTAATGGTACCGGTTTCGGAGACAGCATCTCAGATAACGAACGCTATGGGCTTACAAATTTCATGTCAATCTATCCTTTCGTGTTTAATTCTTATAATTTTTATCCCATGACTGCAAAGGAATTTTATCATTACATGCAATCGATCTGGCTCGACTCCACGCATCTTTTCTACGGTGGGATGGGCCATGCCGGTTATGGTGGTTATGGCCCCGATTGCATGTTCATGTATCCCGGCGAATCAGATTCCCTGAACTGGGGTTCCGGTTGCCAGCTTCCGAATGGACCGGTAAATTGGACAGCAAAAATTGCAGGAGTTCCTCCGGATGAAGTTAAAGGAGTGGGAGCTACGGGACCCTTTACTTTCAAGCCCGGAGATGTCCAGGAAGTGGATATTGCTTTTGTCTTTGCACGCGACTACACCGGACAGGACACGCTTGAACCATCCGTGGAAAAATTGCGCCAGATGATCGATATCGTCAGGAACAGCTATAATACAGGTAAACTTCCCAACGGAAATTCTTTCTTTGGAATCAACGATCCAACAAATCATTCTTCATCTGAAATGAAGATTTTTCCGAATCCTTCGTATGATGTAATAAATATTCTTTTCAACCGGCCGGTAAATGGCAATGTGAAGATACGGATCATTAATACCAGCGGAATGGAGGTATATTCTTCAAATGTTTTTTCTTCAGGAAAAAACCTGCAACTTGATGTCAGCGGACTTTTATCAGGGATTTACTTTATTATTGTCCAAACAAGGGATTTTACCGCGAACGGAAAAGCGATAATTATAAAATAATGCTGGAATTATGAATGCAGGAATGCTGGATTAATTGATAATTGATAATTATTTCGCTATTTCGCCATTTATAACGCGTGCCCGCAACAATTTCATAATTAAACCTTATGGAAGTTCACGGCACTGGCCTGGGCGGTCGGCATGACTACAATATCATGAATACTTACATGGGGCGGAAGGGTTGTAACATAGAAGACCACATCAGCTACATCATCGGCTGATAATGGCGTAAAACCCTTATAAACACTATCTGCACGTTTCTTATCACCTTTAAACCGGACCAGCGAGAACTCCGTTTCTGCTGCCCCGGGTGCAACCTGCGTAACTTTGATATTATGCGGCACCAGGTCGATGCGCGTGCCTTTGGTGATGGCATCCACGGCAAATTTCGACCCGCAATAAACATTGCCCATCGGGTAAACTTCTTTTCCGGCAACAGAACCGATATTGATGATATGTCCCTTCTTCCGTTCAACCATCAGGGGAGAAACAAACCTGGTCATATAAAGCAATCCCTTGACATTTGTATCGATCATTCGTTCCCAGTCATCGATAACACCTTCATTTACAGGACTCAGGCCGACAGCCAGCCCGGCATTGTTGACCAATACATCAATATTCTTCCATTCATCCGGCAGAGAGGAAATGGCAAACTCAGCCTCCTCCACCATGCGCACATCAAAGCAGAGCGAAAGAACTTCCACATTGTATTTCTTTCTCAGTTCAGCACTTAGTTCCATCAGTAGTGCTTCTCTCCTGCCGGTGATGATGAGGTCGTCGCCATCCTTCGCAAATCTCCTGGCGATAGCCTTTCCAAAGCCGGAAGTAGCACCGGTTACAAGGATTGTCTTTTTCATTTTTTTATTTTTTTTTTTTACGAGTTTTTACGAGAAGATTTCATTAATAGAGGCACGGGTAAAATCAGGAATTTTGTTGTGGGCACGCGTTACAAACGCGCGCCAGCAATCCAGTTGCGCGCATTCACAAATGCCTCTATCCACGGTGTTACTTCATCGGATTTGCGGTGCTCCGGGTAATGCGCCCATTGCCACGGCATCACAGAATCCTCAAGGTGTGGCATGATAGCCAGGTGGCGGCCATCCTTCGAGGCAATAGAGGCTGCATCATACATGGAACCGTTGGGATTTCCAGGATAGGCATCGTAGGAGAACGTTGCCGGAATGTGATACCTGCTTTCTTCATATGGAAAATTGAACTTCCCTTCCCCGTGTGCAACCCAGATCCCAAGACGTGATCCCGAAAGCGATCCCAGCATTACAGTGGAATTCTCCCGGATATCTACTGTTACAAACGTACATTCGAATTTATGAGAGTCGTTCCATGACATGAATGGCTGTTTCTTGTCATCAGGACAGATAAGCCCCAGTTCGACAAGAAGCTGGCAACCGTTACAAACACCGATACTGAGGGTATCTTCTCTTGCAAAGAAGGAATCCAGGGTATGTTTTGCTTTTTCATTGTAAAGGAAGGCGCCTGCCCAGCCTTTCGCCGAACCCAGTACGTCGGAATTGGAGAATCCTCCTACAAATGCGATCAGGTTGATATCTTCCAGGGTCTCCCTGCCGTTGATCAGGTCGGTCATATGGACATCCTTCACGTCAAAACCGGCCAGGTAAAGAGCATAGGCTATATCCCGGTCGCGGTTGACGCCTTTTTCCCGGATGATCGCTGCTCTGATACCGGATGATGTTCTTCTGTTCCGGTCGATCCCAAATTGGGAAGCCTTGCCGGTAAAGGTATCCTTGAATGTAAAACGCAGCGGCTGTTGTTTATAGTTGGAATATCTTTCCAGTGCCAGGGTTGGCCCGCATTGCCTGCGATCGAGAAGATATGAGGTTTTGAACCAAGTATCCCGCAGCTGATCTATATCAAATGAAAATTTACCGGATCCGTTGGTGATATTTAATTTTCTCTCCTGAATAATTGTGCCGATGGAAACCCACTTCACCCCTGCAGCATTCATCAGCAGACTGCTCTCCTCAAGGTTTTTCACCTGGATCACGACACCCGGATTTTCATTAAACAATAACTGAACGGGATCCTGAATTCCAAGAGAAGTGAGTTCCAGTTCCATTCCCAACAGGGATTCGGCAAAGGTCATCTCAAGAAGGGTGGTAATAAATCCTCCGGCAGAGATGTCGTGTCCCGACAGGATCATCCCTTTATTGATCATCATCTGGAGGAGATTAAATGCCTTAGCAAAATATGCTGCATCCGGCACATCCGGAACCTGGTCGCCCAGTTGATTGATCACCTGCGCAAAGCTGCTTCCACCCAGTTTCAACAAATCTCCTGAGAGATTGATGTACACCAGGCTGCTTCCCGGGTCATGAATTAAAACGGGACTGATGACATTCTTCACATCGCTGACCTCCCCTACCGCAGAAATAATGACGGTTCCGGGAGAATATACCATTTTGCCATCGGGATATTTTTGTGTCATCGACAGGGAATCTTTTCCTGTCGGGATATTGATTCCCAACTGAATGGCAAAATCGCTGACGGCCTGGACAGCTGCATATAAACGGGCATCTTCCCCGGGATTCTTACAGGGCCACATCCAGTTGGCGCTCAGGGAAACACCTGCCAGTCCATGGGTAAGCGGTGCCCATACCAGGTTTGTCAAGGCTTTTGCAATAGCTATGCGGGATCCCGCTTCCGCATCGATCAAAGCAACAACCGGGGCATGGCCAAGCGAAGTGGCAATTCCTTTTTCTCCCCGGTAATCCAGTGCCGTTACGCCTACGTTATTTAACGGAAGCTGAATGGATCCACAGTTTTGTTGTTTTGCAATTTTACCGGAAACAGCACGATCGACTTTATTGGTCAGCCAGTCTTTACACGCGACGGCTTCAAGCTGCAGAACTTCATTAAGGTACTCATGAAATTTAGCTGTATCGTAAATAAGTGACGTGTACCGTGTACCGTGAACCGTGTCCCGTAATACCGTTTTAGGTGGTTTTCCGAAGAAATCTTCTATTTTCAGATCGATGGGGCGTGCATCCTTTTTGGCATCGGTAAAAACGAGCTGGTGATCACCGGTCGTCTCCCCCACTTCGTAAAACGGCGCTCTTTCACGTTCAGCGATCCTTTTCATCAGGGGAACATCCTTGTCGTCGAGAAGCAAACCCATTCTTTCCTGGGATTCATTGCTGATTATTTCTTTATCCGATAAGGTCGGATCGCCGATGGGCAAAGCATCAATGTGGATCACGCCGCCGGTGGTCTCGATGAGTTCGGATATGGAATTCAGGTGCCCTCCTGCGCCATGGTCATGAATGGAAACGATGGGGTTGTGCCCGGCTTCCGTCATGGCACGGATCGCATTGAAAACCCGTTTCTGCATCTCCGGGTTGGAGCGCTGAACGGCATTGAGTTCTATGGCATTTTTATATTCGCCCGTTGCAACGGAGGAAACGGCGCCGCCACCCATCCCGATCCGGTAATTGTCACCTCCAAGGATGATCACTTTCTGATGCGCTTCAGGTTCTTCTTTTATACTGTCTTCTTTCCTGGCAAAGCCGATGCCGCCTGCCAGCATGATCACTTTATCGTAACCATAGATCTTATCGTCCGACTCATGTTCAAAGGTCAGGACAGAACCACAGATGAGCGGCTG
>Ga0182027_10008334_pt1 | contig 15099 bp, 10 predicted proteins | sample 712E1DmetaG_FD_121300 | JGI IMG/M metagenome (GOLD analysis project Ga0182027, IMG submission 121300) | Permafrost microbial communities from Stordalen Mire, Sweden - 712E1D metaG (Illumina Assembly) | ecosystem: Environmental > Terrestrial > Soil > Wetlands > Permafrost | place: Sweden... | reverse complement strand
GCCGGCCTTCCAATGGGAGAGGTTGGGTTCATTGACGGGCTGGCCGTCAAACTCCGCCGCCAGCAAGGCTTTGACTTTGGGCAGGGAATTGAGCCATTCGACGATTTGTTTGCCTTCGACGCCGTCTTCCAGGCGGCGGTTGACCTGCTCGCGGATGGTTAGCGGGAGCCGGGCGATTTTGCCTCTTCGTGTCATGATTTATCTCCTTTTTTAGCTTTAATTAACCTTTATTAACCTTAATTAACCTTAATTAGCTTTAACTTCGGGGGGAAACGCTGAAAAAGTGAAAGGCTGAAATGCTGAAACGCCAAGTCGTTTCCGCATGAAGAATTCAACGCAAAGACGCCAAGGCGCAGCGCGGCAGGCCCGCAACCAAAGACGAATTGGCCGCAAAAGAACGCATAGATCGCAAAGAAAAAACGACATAAGTCCTTATCTTTGCGATCTTTGCGTTCCTTTGCGGCAAAAATTTTGTTGGAATTGCATGATTCTTCGCTATAGCACTGCAAAGACGCAAAGAACGGAAAGAACGTAAAAACTCTTTGCGCCTTCGCGCCTTTGCGTCTTTGCGTTAAATCCGCAATCCACGATGCGCAACAACCGGGAAACCCCGTCTTTGGCCCTGCCTCCGCAGGACCCATCTCAGCTTTCAGCGTTTGCCTTCCCGTATTCCTTATCATACCTTGCCATATTATAGAGCTTAAGCCAGAATTGTCAACGGAAATAGTAAAATAATATGCATATTTCTGAAGGCCATCTGCAAATGGCGTCGTATTAGGCACTTACGCATATTTCTGCCCCATAGAACGCTCGATTGCGGATTCTTCCATTGCGGATTGCGGATTGCGGATTGCGGATTGACGGCAGGGCGAGGCTCCCGCCGAGCCGTCTTGGGCTGGGGAGGCTCCGCAGGAGACACCAACCACCAAAGGCGGTGCATTGTGCCAAGGAACCCCCAATATATTGCAGGAAACCACTTGTGCCATACGTCCCATTCGTCCTATTGGTCCCATTCTTCCCATTCTTCCCATTCTTCCCATCCCGGTTCCTTGGAAGCGTCGCCCTTCCCGCCTCGAAGGACGTATTACCCCGGCGGCGATATTCCGGTTGACTCGCGGCGGGGACTGGGTATCCTCCCTGCCTTGTGAATATTACAAAGTTGACTGTAAAAGATTTGGATGTCGCCCAGAAGCGGGTTTTCGTCCGCGTGGATTACAATGTGCCGATGGAAGAGAAGGACGGCAAAATGGTGATCAACGACAGCACGCGCGTCAAGGAAACGCTCCCCACGCTGCGGCTGCTCATCAGCCGGGGCGCAAAAATTATCCTCGCCGCTCATTTGGGGCGTCCCAAGGGCAAGCGCGAACCTTCGATGTCGCTCCGGCCGGTCGCCACGCTCTTGCAGGAAATGATCGGGCGGCCCGTCGCGTTTGTGGACGATTGCATCGGTGAAAAAGTGGCCGCCGCCGCCGCCGCGCTCAAGCCGGGCGATCTGCTCCTTTTGGAAAACGTCCGCTACTACAACGAGGAGGAGGCCAATGATCCGGCCTTCGCCGAAAAGCTGGCGGCGGTCGCCGATGCTTATGTCAATGACGCCTTCGGGTCGGCCCATCGCGCCCATGCCTCGACGGAAGGGGTGGCGCGCGTTGTCGCCCGGCGCGGCGGCAAGTGCGCCGCCGGGCTGCTCATGGAGCGGGAGTTGCTATTTTTGGGAAAGGAACTGGAAAATCCGGCGCGGCCGTTCGTCGTCATTCTGGGCGGGGCGAAAGTTTCCGACAAGATCAAGGTGATTGACCGTTTGCTGGAAAAGGCGGACAGCATTTTGATCGGGGGCGCGATGGTCTATACCTTCCAGTTGGCGCTCGGCCACAAGGTCGGCAAATCGTTGTCCGAGCCGGACAAGAAGGACGTTGCGCTGGCGGCGCTGGCGAAGGCCAAAGCCAGGAAGGTCCAGTTTTTGCTGCCCACCGACGACATCCTCGCCACCGGAGTGGCCACCGGCACGTTGAACAAGAAAGGCAAGCCGGTGATTGAATTTCAGAATGTCCACTTGCACACCGGGGCGGACATACCCGACGCGGAGGCGGGATTCGACATTGGCCCGGAAACCTGCAAGCGCTACGGCGAAGTCATCCGCCAGGCCAAGACCATTCTGTGGAACGGCCCGATGGGGATGTTCGAGGACAAGCGGTTCGCGGCTGGAACGCTGGCGGTGGCGCAGGCTGTTGCGGATGCCACGTCCAAGAACGGCGCCAAGAGCATCATCGGCGGCGGCGACAGCGTCAAGGCGCTCAACCAGTCCGGCCTGGCGGACAAAGTGAGTTTCATGAGCACCGGCGGCGGGGCCAGCCTGGAATTTTTGGAAGGGCAGGTTCTCCCCGGCGTGGCAGCACTCAGCGACAAATAATACTCTAATGGTGCATTATGCGTCACTCTTGGATGGTAGGGCGAGACTCTGTCGAGCCGAAACTCGATTTCATGTGAATAAGTCACGGCTCGACAGAGTCTCGCCCTACCTTTCACTGGCGTTGGTTCGGGAAAAAAAATTTAGTTTGATATGAACAAAGAACGAAAATTGATTATTGCGGGCAATTGGAAGATGAACAAGACGGTGGCCGAGGCGCTGCATTTGGTGCATGGCCTGAAAATTGAACTGGCCGCTGTCAAGGAGGTGGACATTGTCGTCTGCCCGCCTTTCACCGCGCTGTCGGAAGTGTCCAAGGCGGTCATGGATTCTAACCTGCGGCTGGGCGCGCAGAACATGAGCGAGCAAAATTACGGCGCTTTCACCGGGGAAATCGCCGCCGGGATGCTGAAGGAATTTTCCGTGCGCTATGTCATCCTCGGCCATTCGGAGCGGCGGCAGATTTACAAGGAAACCAGCGAGTTGGTGGCGCTGAAGACGCGCGCGGCGCACGCCGCTTCGCTCAAACCGATTGTCTGTGTGGGCGAAACTTTGCAGGAACGCGAAGGCGGCCAGATGGAGCGGGTGCTCGAGGCGCAGGTGCGCGGCAGCCTGGCCGGTTTGACGGCGGCGCAGATGGAGGACACGATCATCGCTTACGAACCGGTTTGGGCCATTGGCACCGGCAAGAACGCCACCACCAAGCAGGCCGAGGATGCCCATGCGTTTATTCGCGGGCTGCTGGCCGCGATGTTTGACGGGACTGTGGCGCGGCACGCGCGCATCCAGTACGGCGGCAGCGTCAAGCCCGCCAACGCCCGCGAGTTGATGTCGCAACCGGACGTGGACGGCGCGCTGGTGGGCGGAGCATCGCTGGACGCGCGGAATTTTTCTGATATTATTAAGAACTCGATTTAACGAGGGAAATTATGATTACCATATTGCTGTTCTTTTTGTCGGCAGTCCTCTTTTTGGACTCCATCGTGCTGATACTTTTGATTTTGCTGCAATTGCCCAAGAAGGAGGCGGGGGCGGGCATGGCGTTTGGCGGCGCGGCCACGGACGCGCTTTTCGGGGCGGGTTCGGGCAACGCGCTGACCACCATCACGAAGTATTCGGCGGGGATATTTTTCGGGGCGGCTCTTCTGATGAGCATCCTCAACTCGCATCGGGGAACGTCCGGGGGCAGCGCGCTTGAGGATGCGCTGACCAAACCCGGCGCGTTGTCAGGCGCGCTCGGGACGCCTCTGTCGCCCGTCGCTGCCACAAATCCCACGGTGCCAATAGCGCCCATCCCGTCCCCGGCGGGATCTTCAAGTTCAGGCGGACCTGGGCTTATGCCGCCAATCACGCCGCCAGCCGCGCCGCCAGCGGCGCCGCCAACCGCGCCGGCCCCCGCGCCCAGTCCGGCGACGAACAGGTAATTTCCCATGCACCTCCGGCTGCGCGCGCTTGGAAAGTTCCCGGCGAAACACGGCGATGCTTGAAGAGAAAATAGCCCGGCGCTTCAGCGCCGGGTTTGGGTCATCGTGAAAGAAGTCAATATAAGTCCCGTCCGGGACGAAAGAGCTTTCGTCCCTACGGGACTTGCATGGATTATTTGGCGGGTGTACCCAGCCATAAATGGCTGGGCTATTTTCACGGTTGGCAAGGGGATATTTGGCGCAAAGGCGCAAGGGCGCGGCGCGGCAAGCCGCAACAAAGGGAATGCAACCACGGATTTCACGGATTTCACGGCTTCAGAATTTTCCTTCCTTGCCACCACCGGAAAGAAATCTCAACAGAAGCAAACGAAGGCAACGAAGAAGGAATCTTCCTTCGTTTCCTTCGTTTCCTTCTGTTCAAAAGGAATCCGTGTTATCCGTGCCATCCGTGGTAAAATCTTCGCGAAAATGGACGACGCTGACGGATTGCAGTGCAAAGGCGCAAAGGGTTTTTTTTCCTCACTTCGCCGGTGGACGGGGCTTTTTTTATGCCTTCTGGCCGCGTGTTCGGTTTCGGAACCCAAAGCGGGGCTGACGGTCATCAACGGCCCGGACCCGCAAACGCTCGACCCGGCGCTCGCCACCGGCCTGGAGGATTTGCGCGTCATCAACGGCCTGTTTGAGGGCCTGACCCGCTACGATCCCGTCACCGCCCGCCCCATTCCCGGCCTGGCGGAGAAATGGGAAATCTCCGCCGATGGCCGGGTCTATACGTTTCACTTGCGCGAGCGGCTTTTGTGGTCGCCCGGCCAGCCGATCACGGCGGAGGACGTGGTGTATTCGTGGCGGCGGGTGCTGGACCCGCAAACGGCGTCGGAATACGCCGGGCAACTGTTCTACTTGACAAATGCCGGCGCGTATAACAACGGGCGCCTCAAGGACCCCGCAGAAGTGGGCGTTCGCGCGCTGGATGACCGCACCGTCCGGGTGGAGTTGAACAACCCGACCGCTTTTTTCCTCGACCTGTGCGCGTTCCAAACCCTCGCCGTCGTGCCGCGCCAGGTGATTGACAAGCATGGCGGGCAATGGCTGCGGGCCAGTCCCCTGCCCACCAGCGGCCCGTACCTCCTGGACGCCTGGCGGCTGAATTACAAAATCCGCCTTCGCAAAAATCCCTATTATTGGGACGCCGCCAACACGCGGACCGAAGTGATTGATTTTCTGTCGGTCAGCGCGCCCAACACGACGCTGAACCTCTACGAGACCGGCCAGGCCGACGTGATCTGGGACCTGACCAGCATCCCGAACGAATTGGTGGATGCGCTCAAACAGCGCCCCGATTACCATTCCTTTCCGTATCTGGGCACTTACTTCTTCCGGTTCAACACAACCAAAAAACCGTTCGACGATCCGCGCGTCCGGCGCGCGCTGGCGCTGGCGATTGACAAGACGCGGCTGGTCGCCAAATTCCTCCACGCCGGCGAAACCGCGGCCGATCACCTCGTGCCCGACGGCACGGCCAATTACAAACCGGCGGCGGGCCTGGGCTATGATCCCGCCCTGGCCCGGCGGCTCCTGGCCGAGGCCGGCTTTCCGGGCGGCCGGGGATTCCCGCGCTTCCATTATTTATTTGACGCATCGGGCGGCGGCGGGCGAATTCACGAGCAGCTTGCCGTGGAAATGCAGCACGCATGGGAGGAGCAGCTCGGCATCCGCATGGACCTGGCGCAAATGGAAAAGAAAGTCTATCTCGCCGCGGAGAGCCGGTTGGATTACGATGTGGCCCGCGCCAGTTGGATCGGCGATTACAACGATCCGAACACGTTCCTGGATTTATTCCGAAGCGACAACGGCAACAACGAAACCGGCTGGAAAAACGACCGTTACGACGCCCTGATGCGCGAAGCCAGCCGGCAGACCGACCCCGCCCCGCGCGCGGCCCTGCTGCAACAGGCCGAGACGATCCTGGTTCGGGACGAACTGCCCATCGTCCCGCTCTATTTCTACGCCGGGTTCACCTATTACAATCCCGCGCGTGTGAAAGGAATTTACCCCAATATAATTGACATTCACCCGCCCAACTATATCTTCATGACGGGCGGCCAATGAGAATCCCGGTAGGGCAGAGCTGCCGCTCTGCCCTGAATTCTTGGGCGGCGCAGCAGCGCCGCCCTACCGAAGACAAGAAGATTTTTGTCATGCGCCCCGGCCGCGCTTTCAGCCGCCCAATGCCTCCAGCGACTGGCGGAGGTGGTCGAGCTTGGATTGCCAGGCGGCCAGGCGCTTTTGGTGCTCCTCCAAAACGGCCGGCGGGACTTTTTGCACAAAGGCGGGATTCTCCAATTTCTGCTTGACTTTTCCAATTTCCGCCTGGACTTTGGCGGTCTCCTTTTGCAGGCGGACCTTTTCCGCCGCCATGTCCACCGCGCCTTCCAGCGGCAGGTAGAGTTCGCCCCATTCGGAGCGGGCCGCCGGCGTTCCCTTGTCTGGCGTGTAATCGGCGCGCGCTTCGAGGGACTCGGCGTTGAGCAGCAGCTTCATCGCGGCCAGATCGCGCGGGGAGGGCGTTCCCGCCGGCTTGAAAATATATTTGACCTTTTTGTTTCCGGGAATGTTGCCGGCGCGGCGCAGGTTGCGGCCCAGCGTGACCAGATCGTTGCGCGCGTCCACCTCTTTGGCGAAACGCTCCTCCAATCCGTAATGCGCCCGGAAATCCGCGTCCAGCGGCTTGGGCCAGCGCGCGAACATGATGGTGTCGCCGCCCTGGTCCGCGGGCAGGTCGAGGTGATAGCCCAGGCCGTGCCAAAGCTCCTCGGTGATGAAGGGGAGGAAGGGGTGGAACAGGCGTAATGTGTTTGACAGCACAAAATCCATCACCGCCAGGCTGTTGGCCTGGAGCGCCGCGGCGGGTGCGCCGGCCGCTTCGGTCCCGCCCGCGAGGACGGCTTTGCTGGCTTCCACATACCAGTCGCAATACTCACTCCAGAAAAAGCGGTAGAGGGTTTGCGCCGCCTCGTTGAATTTGTATTCGGCCAGCGCGCCGCTCAATTCGACGATGGCCTGATCGAGCTTGAGCAAAATCCATTTGTCGTCGCAGGTCAGAAGATCGGGACGGATTTCCCCCTCGATTTCGCCGGGCTGCATCTGGCGGAAGCGGCAGGCGTTCCAGAGCTTGTTGCAAAAGTTGCGGCCCAACTCGACCTGCTGCTCGTCGTACAGCACGTCCTGCCCCTGCGGCGCGGAGCGGATCACCCCGAAGCGCAGCGCGTCGGCTCCGTATTGGGTGATCAGGTCCAGCGGATCGGGCGAATTGCCCAGGCTCTTGGACATTTTGCGCCCCTGCTTGTCGCGGATGATCCCTGTAAAATAAACATTTTTGAACGGCATTTCCCCCATGAACTCGTATCCCGCCATGATCATGCGCGCGACCCAGAAGAAAATGATGTCCGGCCCCGTGACAAGGTCGGAAGTCGGATAAAACTTCTTCAACGTCTCCGTTTGCTCCGGCCACCCCATCGTAGCAAACGGCCACAGCCACGAACTGAACCAGGTGTCCAGAACATCGGGGTCCTGGGTGAAGCCGAGTTTTTCAAGTTCGTCTGCGAATGACTGAGCGCTTGATCCAATTGCAATTACCGGCGGTAAATTTTCAATCTTACCTGATTTTTTATTAAGCACCTGCCACTCGATGTCATAAATGGTCTCACCGTATGTGACGAAAATATCATCGGAAGGACTTCGATTTTCGATGAGGAGAATGGCAGCGTTGCGTCTGTCACCTACGCATTCCTTCCCAGGTCTCCACACCGGAATCCGATGCCCCCACCAGAGTTGACGGCTGATGCACCAATCTTGGATGTTACTTAACCAATGGTCGTAGACCTTCGCCCACCGTTGCGGATGAAAACGCATTTTGCCTTTTTCATCTGAACCGGTTAGAATTTCCATTGTGGATGACGTTGTCCCGTGAGGAGTATCTGCCAAGACATGGCTTTGAAACTCCGGCGACGAAACTTGGTTCACAATTGATGTGCTCGGTGCAGGCTGGGTATCCAACTTCTCCTTTGCGAGATGGGTTTCCAGAGATTTACCGCCGGGCACATTTTCATCTTGCGCCACGCAATTTCGCGCTTGCTCCACACTCGGATACTTCAAAAACCATTGCTCGCTCAGGCGCGGCTCGACCGGCACGTCGGCGCGCTCGCTGTAGCCGACGTTGTTCGTGTAAGGCTCTTCCTTTACCAGCGCGCCCAGTTCCGTCAATTTTTCCACGGCCGCTTTGCGCGCCTTGAAACGGTCCAGGCCGCGCAAGTCCGCGCCCGCCGCATCGTTCATGTGGCCGTTGGCAGAAATAACTTCGATCTGCGCCAGCTTGTGGCGCTGGCCGATTTCAAAGTCCGCCTTGTCATGCGCGGGAGTCACTTTCAAAACGCCGGTGCCGAATTCAAAATCCACATGCTCGTCGCCGATGATGGGAATGAGCTTCTCTTTGCGCGGCAATTCCGCCGGGAGCGGACGCAGGGCGTGTTTGCCAATAAGGTGCGCGTAGCGCGGGTCTTTCGGATTGACAGCCACGGCGCTGTCGCCGGGGATCGTTTCCGGACGCGTCGTTGCAATCGTCAAAAAAGTTCCCGGCTCCTCGGCGACTTCGACCTTGAAATAATAGAGGAAGCCCTTTTGCTCCTTCATCACCACTTCCTCGTCCGATAGCGCGGTGAGGGAGGAGGGGCACCAGTTGACCATTCGCTTGCCGCGATAGATGAGACCCTTCTTGTAAAGCTCGACGAACACCTTTTGCACGCATCGCGAGTACTCCGGGTCCATGGTGAACCGCTCGCGCGTCCAGTCGCACGACGCGCCCAATTTCTTGAGTTGCTGGATGATGATGCCGCCGTGCTTTTCCTTCCACTCCCAGGTCTTCTCCAGAAATTTTTCCCGGCCCAAATCGTTGCGATGCTTGATGACGCCCGATTTTTTCAAAGTGCGTTCCACGACCGATTGGGTGGCGATGCCGGCGTGGTCGGTGCCGGGAAGCCAAAGCACTTCGTGCCCGGTCATCCGCGCGCGCCGCGCCAGGATGTCCTGGAGCGTGTTGTTAAGAACGTGGCCGAGGGTGAGAAGGCCGGTGACGTTGGGCGGCGGAATGGCGATGGAGAAGGCCGGCTTGGGCGAGCGCGGATTGGCGGTGAAACAATTCCGGTCGAGCCAGAATTGATACCATTTCTCCTCGACGGCCTGGGGGACATAAGCTTTGGGAATTTCGGGCATAAGAAAGGAATCCAGATTCCAACAAGGGGTCACTCCACAATTTCAATTCCGCCAAACTGGCGGAAATGGCCGTCATAAGACGCCGCCCTGGAAATCCCCAGCCGCCGCATGACGACAAACGAAATCGCATCGCACAGGGAATACTGCTTGTCGCGATGCTGGCGGAGCAGGGCCACGGCCGCCGTTTCGTCGCTGTGCGAGACCGGCTCCCAATGGAGCGCCGGGTTTTGCTGCGCGTCGTCGAGAATCTGGCTGCGCATGGCCGGCGACCGGCTGAAGTAGGCGTGAGTTTCCGCCAGAACAAAACTGGTGAAGACAAACCGGGTGCGCTGGCGCAGCAAGCTCTCCGCAGCCTGCCGCGCCTGGCTGTGCCGCGGCTCGCGCGGGTCCCGCAAGGCGATCCAGAACGACGCGTCCAGCAAAACTTGAGCCGTCACTTTTTCCCTCCCGGGTGCGGGGCAAAAATCTTTGCCTTCTTGGCGGGGCAGAACTGCTGCTCTGCCTTGAATTCTAGGGCGGCGCAGCAGCGCCGCCCTACCGGAGAGCCGAAGAAATCTGTCATGCGCCCTTCCCTCCTGTCTTCCGGTCATAAGCGGCCGCGCGGGCCGGGTTCGCGTAATAATCCTCCGGCAAGGGCGGGGCCTCCACCCATTGACCCCGGCGCTTCATCCATTTCCTGGGTCCCCCATAAATGTAGTGGTCATGATTGATCGCGCCGTCTTCCGGCCCAACAAAATCGGGGTCCGCCGGCGGCGCGAGAAGAGGATTATTGGTCCAAGTGCTCTCAGGAATGTCCATCTTCTCATCAATAAAGGTGCGGATGACCGCCGCCATCGGTTGTCCCCGGCGCGCGGCCTCGGTCTGGATGAATTCATGCTCCGGCTTGCTCAGGTAGATTTGGGTGCGGAGCATCGGAGCCTCCTCCACTTCACAGGCCGGCGTCTCTTCCTTTAGGAGGTCCGACTCGCCGGTTTCTGCAATCGGGTAGCGCGTGGCCGCCTTGGTCTTGGGCGTCGCTTTGGACTTTTTGCTTTTACGTTCCGTCTTCATACTGCCATATATACATCACACCGTATATACGTCAAGTTCCTTTTCTTTCCTATTTCATCAGCCGGTATTCCATGCTGTCAATCAGGGCCTGCAAGCTGGCTTCGATGATGTTGGGGCTGACGCCGACGGTGCCCCATTCCTCCTGGCCGTCGGTGGACTGGATGAGCACGCGCGTTTTGGCGGCCGTGCCGGTCGTCGAGTCCAAAATGCGCACCTTGTAATCGGTCAAAACTATTTTCTTGACCTGCGGGTAAAAATTCGCCAGCGCCGCCCGCAGCGCCGAGTCCAGCGCGTTGACCGGCCCGTCGCCGTCCGCCACCGTGTGGGCCTCGCGTCCGTCCACCTTCACCTTGATCGTCGCTTCGCAGACCGAGTCGCCGTTCTGGCGTCGCATGGAAACATGGTAGCCATGCACCGCGAAGGGCTGGACTTGCGGATGCAGGGCTTTGCGGAGCAGCACCGCCAGCGAACCGCCCGCCGCCTCAAATTCATACCCTTCGTGCTCGAGTTTTTTCAGGCGCGCCAGCAGCTCCTTCAACTCCGGCGCGTCCTGGCTCAACGGGATGCCCAGCTCCTGCGCCTTCATCACGATATTGCTGCGCCCGGCCAGGTCGCTGATCAGCACCGTGCGCTGGTTGCCGACGCAAGCCGGGTCAATGTGTTCGTAACTGCGCGCGACTTTTTGCACCGCATTGACGTGCGTGCCGCCTTTGTGCGAAAACGCGGCCGAACCGACCCACGGCTGGCGCGGGCTGTGGCGCAAATTGGCCATTTCATCCACGTATTGCGACAACTCGCGCAGTTGGCGCAGCGACGCGGCCGGCACGCAACTCTTTCCCACCTTGAAAGCAATGGTCGGAATCACGCTCGTCAAATTGCAGTTGCCCGTGCGCTCGCCGTAACCATTGATGGTCCCCTGCACATGCGACGCGCCCGCTTCCAGCGCCGCGAGCGCATTGGCCGCGCCCAACCCGATGTCATCGTGCGTGTGAATGCCGATGGCGCAGGTGAGCTTGGCCCGCGCCGCCGCCGTGATGCGGGCGATCTCGCCCGGCAACGAACCGCCGTTGGTGTCGCACAACGTCACCACATCCGCTCCCGCCGCCTCGGCCGCCTGCCAGGTGGCCATCGCGTAACCCGGCTCATCCTTGAAACCGTCAAAACCATGCTCGGCGTCGTACACGACAAATTTGCCGTGCTTCTTGAGAAAGCGCACCGTGTCGGCGATCATCGCCAGATTCTCCTCCGGTGTGGTGCGCAAGACCTCTTTGACATGCAGCAGCCAGGTCTTGCCAAAAATGGTCACCACCGGCGTTTCCGCATCCAGCAGGAGGCGGACCTGCTCGTCGGCGGCCACCTCCACCCCTTTGCGGCGGGTCGAGCCGAACGCGGCCAGTCTGGCCTGCTTGAACTTCCTGTGTTTGGCCAGCGCAAAGAACTCAATATCCTTGGGATTGGACCCCGGCCAGCCGCCTTCGATGTAATGCACGCCAAAAGCGTCCAATCGTTCCGCGATGCGCAGCTTGTCCATCACGGAAAAATTGATCCCTTCGCCCTGGCTGCCATCGCGCAGGGTCGTGTCGTATATTTCCACATCAGCTTTCATAAAATTTCCGGCACGCGCCTCAATGCGCTGGAGACGATTGCGCCGGAGCCTGATTACTACGACACCGGGGGGACTTTTGCAAAGACCAAGTGGAGGCGGGGGAATTGCGGATTGCGGATTGCGGATTGCGGATTGCATGAAAGAGGGTCATTGGAGTGGTGGAGCGATGGTTGGCTGAATTTGACCACCTGCCCATTACTCCATGCCCCTACTTCTTGTTACGCCTAATCTCATCAAGAAGCTTCGTCTGAGCATCTTCCTGCATCATTCGAGAATTCCTCTCCTTGTCGCGTTCGGCCACAAATTGAACGGCAAATTCCCTAAAACTTCGCCGGGAAAGATACCAGGCGCTCAAAAGGTTCAAAGCAACGAGCAAGGAAATGAACAATGAAGCGGTAATCACTTTGCCAGTCGGTACGCGAAGAACAGTCATTGATTTCCAAAGGAGCGATATGGACCACCAGACAAAAAACACGACAGCGAACCAGCGATTGAAACGCCTCATTTGGGAAAGGCCAGCCGCCTGCCAAGCCACAAAAGTGAAGGCGAGAATGAAAAGTGCAAACACAAGCACGGGTGGCGTCTGGCCATGTGCTCCATGTGCCCGCATCCATGATGTGTAGGGGATGGTCACTTGCGGGAGCAGGGCCAAGAAGCACCAAACTGCCACAAACCAGACAATGCGAGGACGCTTCATAGTCGTTAACAATCGGCGATCTAGCCCATTTCCACCAGGACGTTGTGCGTCCGCCCATCGCTGGTGGGGTGCAACAACTGTCCCGTGACTTCCACCTCGTCCATAATTATGCGGCGGACGCCTTTCATTACGCCGGATGGGTTGCGCACTTCGATGTCGAAGGTCTCGCCGCGGAAGACGCGGCGGACTTTGAAGCCTTTCCAGCGCGCGGGGATGCAAGGATCGATCAGCAGGCCGTCGTATTCGGTGCGGATGCCAAAAATCCACTGCGTCACGGCGAAATAAGTCCAGGCGGCGGTGCCGGTGAGCCAGGAGTTTTTGGCTTCGCCGTGGGTGGGGGCGTCGCGGCCGGCGATCATTTGGGCGAAGACATAAGGCTCGCAACGGTGCAACTGGCCGATGTTCTCGCGCGCGGAGGGATTGATGCGGGTGTAGTAATCGAAGGCGCGGTCGCCGTTCCCGGCCATCGCTTCGGCAATGATGATCCACGGGTTGTTGTGGCAGAAGATGCCGGCGTTTTCCTTGTAACCGGGCGGGTAGGAGGAAATTTCGCCCAGCTCAATGTAATACTTTGTGTAGGCAGGCTGCAAGAGGACGATGCCATGCTTTGTGGCCAGATTCTTGTTGACAGATTCAAGCGCGAGCCGGGCCTTGCCGTCCTTGAGTCCGATGCCAGCCATGATGCAAAAGCCCTGCGGTTCGATGAAGATTTTTCCCTCCTTGCAGACTTTGGAGCCGACGGGTTTGCCGAAATCATCGTAGGCGCGCACGAACCATTGGCCGTCCCAGCCGTGCCGGCACACGACCTTTTCCATTTTGGCGGCTTCGGCCAGATAGCGTTCGGACTCAGCCTTCAATTTGCGTTTGCGCGCCATCGCGGCCAGTTCCTTTGCCGCGAGCACGAACAGGCCGGCGATGAAGACGGACTCGGCGATTTTGCCCTCCTTGTTGGTCGTGGTTTGGAAAGATTGGCCGGGGGTGTCGGAGAAGCAGTTGAGGTTGAGGCAATCGTTCCAGTCGGCGCGGCCAATGAGCGGCAGGCCGTGGGGGCCGAGGCGTTCGAGAGTGTAATGGCAACTGCGGCGCAAGTGTTCGTAGAGCGGGCGCTCGGAACCGGGTTCGTTCTCGAAAGGCACCGGTTCGTCCAGGATGCTCCAGTCGCCGGTTTCCTTGAGGTAGGCGGCGACGCCGAGGATGAGCCAATGCGGATCGTCGTTGAAGCCGCTGCCGATGTCGTTGTTCCCGCGCTTGGTCAGCGGTTGATATTGGTGAAACGCCCCGCCGCCAGCCAGTTGCGTCGCCGCGATGTCCAGGATGCGTTCGCGCGCGCGGGCGGGCACCATCTGGACAAAGCCGAGCAGGTCCTGGTTGGAATCGCGGAAGCCGAGGCCGCGTCCGATGCCCGATTCGTAGAACGACGCCGAGCGGGACATGTTGAAAGTGGCCATGCACTGGCAGGCGTTCCAGATGTTGACCATGCGGTTGGCGTGGAGGTCGGGCGATTCCACCTGGTAAACGCCCAGCAAGCCGTCCCAATAACGGCGCAGCTCCTCGAAGGCCGCCGCGATGTTTTTGCCATCGAGATACTTGGCGATGACCGGTTTGACGGTCCGCTTGTTGAGGGTCTGGGAATCCGGCGGGTCGAATTTTTGGTCCACCGGATTTTCGTGGTAGCCGAGGAGGAAAATGATTTCGCGGGTTTCGCCCGGCTTCAAATTCAACTTGACATGGTGCGAGCCGTGCGGGGACCAGCCGTGGGCGACGGAATTGAAAGATTTGCCCCGCTCGACCGCCGCCGGGTTGTCCCAGCCGCGGGCGGCGCCCAGGAAAGTGTCGCGCTGAGTGTCGAACCCGGCCAGTTTTTCCGAGCATGCAAACCATGCGAAATGGTTGCGGCGCTCGCGATACTCGGTCTTGTGATAGATGACGCCGTCCTCAATCTCGACCTGGCCGGTGCTGAAATTGCGCTGGAAATTGGTGGCGTCGTCCTGCGCGTCCCAGAGGCAAAATTCGATGCTGGAAAAGACGGAAAGCCGGGCCGGTTTCGGGCGGTGGTTGGTGACTGAGAATTGCCAGATTTCCAGGTTTTGGCCCATCGGCACGAAGTAGCAAGTTTGCGCTTCGATCTGGAGGCGGGTGGAGCGGATTGTGGTATAGCCCATGCCGTGACGACATTCGTAATGGTCGAGCGGCGTGCGCGTGGGCTGCCAGGAAGGCGACCAGAATTCGCCGGACTCATTGTCGCGGATATAGAGATAGCGTCCGCCGACATCGAAGGGAGCGTTGTTGTAGCGGTAGCGGGTGAGGCGGCGGAGGCGGGCGTCGCGATAGAAGGAATAACCGCCGGCGGTGTTGGAGATCAGGCCGAAATAGGCTTCGCAGCCCAGATAATTGATCCAGGGCAGCGGGGTGATGGGCTGGGTGATAACGTACTCCCGTTTGCCGTCGTCGAAATGTCCAAATTTCATAATGGGTTTCTAATGTAGTGTCCCTGAAATAGCTATATATAAAAGTGGCAGCGGCGTCTCGCCGCTGTTTGCCTGCTCAACCGCCAGCCACAGCGGCGGGACGCCGCTGTTTGCCTGCTCAACCGCCAGCCACAGCGGCGGGACGCCGCTGTTTGCCTGCTCAACCGCCAGCCACAGCGGCG
>Ga0182027_10008333_pt1 | contig 15100 bp, 12 predicted proteins | sample 712E1DmetaG_FD_121300 | JGI IMG/M metagenome (GOLD analysis project Ga0182027, IMG submission 121300) | Permafrost microbial communities from Stordalen Mire, Sweden - 712E1D metaG (Illumina Assembly) | ecosystem: Environmental > Terrestrial > Soil > Wetlands > Permafrost | place: Sweden... | reverse complement strand
CATGCTGGTGCAGAAGTACGGGCCGAGCATCAGCATCGCCACGGTGGAAGACCCGGTGGAATTCAGCCTGCCCATGGTGGCGCAGGCGCAGGTGAACCTGGCGCAGGAATTTACCTATCCCAAGGCGTTGCGCTCGCTCATGCGCCAGGACCCGCAGGTAATCATGGTGGGGGAAATCCGCGACCCGGAAACGGCGAACATCGCGGTGCAGGCGGGGCTGACCGGCCATCTGGTCATCAGCACCATCCACAGCGGGAGCACGGCGGGTGTTTTTGCGCGCCTGATCAATATGCAAATCGAGCCGTTTCTGCTCGCCTCCAGCGTCACCGGCATCCTGGGCGTGCGCTTGATCCGCAAGAACTGCCCTTATTGCACACAGCCTTACGAGCCGGAGCCGCACATCCTCAAGAGCGTCCCCCTGGCGGACCGCGAAAACGCGCAATTCCGCCACGGGGCCGGGTGCGATCAATGCCTGAACACCGGCTTTTCCGGCCGCACGCTCGTCAACGAACTGCTCAAGGTGGACCAGCACTTTCGCGAGGCGGTGCTGGACAAGCTGCCGACGCGGGCGTTGCAGGACGTGGCGATCAACCGGGGGATGCAAACCATGTGGCAGCGCGGTCTGCGGCGCGCCCTGGCCGGCGAAACCACGCTGGAAGAAATCCAGCGCGTCATTTCGGTGGACGAGATTTAGCCCGCATATATGTTCCGCCAGCGATATGAAATGTGCGGGTTAATCGCGCTGGCGCCTTCCAGTTTGAACTTCCATTTTGCCGCGCGCATTTTGGCTTGCCTGAGCTTTTTAAGTTTCGGGCTGACCTTGTGGCGGTGGGTGGCGGCGGCGCGCTTTCCCTTGCATCAGCGCGCCGCCGTCCGCGCTCCCTTGCCCGGCTGCGCCGTGCTCAAGCCGCTGAAAGGCTGCGAGGCGGATACCAAATCCTGCCTCCGCTCCTGGCTGGCGCAAAATTATCCCGGCCCGGCGCAGATTTTGTTCGGCGTCGCTTCGGCGGACGATCCGGTCTGCGCGGTGGTGCGCGAATTGCTGGCGGAGTTTCCGCAGGCGGACGCGCAGTTGGTCCTCTGCGCCGCGACGCTGGGGGTCAACCGGAAAATCTCCACCCTGCGCCAGTTGGAGGCGCGCATCCGGCATCCGCTGGTGATGATCAGCGATGCGGACGTGCGGGTGCCGGAGGATTTTCTGGCCAGCCTGGCCCCGGCCTTTGCGGACCCGGCCGTTGGACTGGTTCACTGCCTGTATCGGCTGCGCAATCCCGGCGGGCTGGCCATGCGCTGGGAAGCAATCGCCGTCAACGCGGATTTTTGGAGTTCCGTGCTACAGGCGCAAAGTTTGAAAAAAGTGGATTTTGCGCTGGGCGCGCTCATGGCCCTGCGGGCGGAGCAATTGCGTGAAATGGGCGGGTTTGCGGAGTTGGCGGATTATCTGGCGGACGATTACCACCTGGGGCGGCTTATAGCGGGGCTGGGCAAACGCATTGTTCTTTCGCCGGTGGTGGTGGATTGCCACGAAGCGCCGAGGAACTGGGCGCAGGCCTGGGCGCATCAAGTGCGGTGGGCGCGCACCATCCGCGTCTGCCAGCCGCTGCTGTTTTTCTTCAGCATACTTGACAACGCGACCTTCTGGCCGCTGCTTTGGCTGGCCGTGAGCCTGGCCGCCTCGTCCGCCGGGGCCGGCGCCGTGCTGCCGATTTGCCTGGGCTTTTTTCTGTTTCGCATCGCCACCGCCGTCTGGCAGGAATGGCGGCTGACAGGCTCAGGCGCGCATTTTGGCTGGTTCTGGATGGTGCCGGTGAAGGATTTGTTAAACGTGGCGGTCTGGTTGGCGGCGTTCGCCGGCAATCAGATCCAGTGGGGCGGCCGGCGCTACCGGGTGCTGCCCGGCGGCCGGTTGCGGAGCATCAACTGAACAGTCGGAGGCACAGATTGCAAACCGGGAGTAGAGAAGTCAGGGGAATGATGGGCAGGGGAATCATCGGTAAAACGCCTTCTTCCATTCCCCTGACCGACATTCCCCTGACTTCTTGATCTTTCCGGCAAATTGGAGGAACTGGAATCTGCGGGGCATTGCGCGCCTTCATTCCGGTGTGCTTTCGCTCCAGTCGAAGCGCGAGAAAACCTTGCCGAGAAGGAACACGCCCAGGGCGGCTTCGGCGGCCAGGAGCACCGTGGCGGCCAGAGCGCCCGACACCACCGCCACCGCCATCACTTTGCCGAAGAGCCACCAGGCGGCGAGATACGCCACCGCGCCGCCCAGCGCGGCCGGAAGCAGGGATAGAGTCAATACAATAATCTGGCCGAACATCAGGATCAACTGCTGGCCCATGGTCTCAAAGCCGCGCGGGGTGTTCTTGCCCAGTTGGACCCAGGCGGGAAAGATCAGCGCGGCGGCGTTGGGCAGGAGCAACGCGATGAAATCCACGCACGGCAGCACCAGCGCGGCGGACAGGGCCGCGGCGATGCGCAAGGCCATCGGCGCCGGCTCGCCGCCCACGCTGGCGGGACAAAGGAGCAAGGCGAGGAGGAGGAGCGCCCATTGCGCGGCAGCCAGAATGGCGGCGGGGGCGAGAATCTCGCCCAGCACCACCTGCCAGCCGGGCATGGGATAGAGTTTCAGAACGTCGGCCACGCGCAAATCCTGCCGGAAATCGTAGCGCAGAATGGCCGGCCCGTAGAGAAGGGACATCAAACCGAGCACCACCGCCAAAATCGCCAGGGCCGCGCCTCCGGTGGACTCCCCGCCGTGCCAGCGCAGGTTCAAGCCCGCGATGACGGTGATCAAAACCAAAAAGAGCCAGGCGCGGCCGGTGAAGAAGTGGCCGGCGCTGATGAGGTTTTTCCAAAAAATGGCCGCCGCGGGCCAGCCTTCCGGCCGCAATAAAAAGGGAGGCCGCTTGCCCCTCCTGGGTTTGCCAGCCGCCTGCCAGTTGCCGGCGCGCATGGCCGAGATGCGGTCGGCCAATTTCCGCGACAACTCGACCGACGCCTCTTCAAAAGCCACGTTGGACCGGATGACCCAGAAATAATGCAGCGCGATAATGCCCAGCACCGGGCCGAGGGCGAAACAGAGTTTCCTGGCGTTCGCCGCAAAGAGCGGAGCAACGGCCCACCGGAAGGGCGCCAGCAACCACGGCAGCGGGCCGGATTGGAAGATTTGCCCGGCGTAACTGGCGAGCGCGGAGAGGACGATTGAGTCGGGCCGCGCGCCCGAAAGATCGGGCGGCGGCGGCAGCGAGTGGCGCACCGACAAAAAGACTCCAGCCGCCGCCAATCCCACGCCGCCCAGGACAAACAGCCGCCGGCGCCAGTTGGAAATTCCCCGCTCCAGCAGGAGGGTGCGGGCGAAGGAGCTTCCCAGCAAGTGGAGATTGATGATGGAAAGCAGCCCCCACCAGCCGAGGATCCGCAACCAGTTGTTTCCTCCGCCCCACCGCCCGATCAGCGTCATAAAAAGCGCGCTGAACAAGATGGCGGTCTGGGATTTGAGCAGTTTGAAATGAATCAAGGTGCGCCGCGCGACGGGCGCCGGGAAAAGAAAAGCGACCTCCGCCTCCGTGAACAGGAGCGCGGCGCGCTCGTGGGGGATGATCCACATGAGGAGCAGCACGACGAGCAAGACCAGCGCCGCGAGCGATTGTACCACGGCCCGGTGTTCCAGCGCCGGCATCGCGGGCGGCCGGCCCGGCATGGCGCGTCCGCGCAACGCGCCGAAGACATACCAGTAAAAATAAAGGCCGCCCACCAGCGCGCCAAAAAGGTACTTGGGCCGGCGCAGGCGTTGCAGGCGGGCGCGCAGCCGGTTCCAGCGCGAATGCCACTCGTAATAGAGCAAGGCGCGGCCCATCACGGTCCCTTGTTTTCGCCCGTCGCCCGGAAGAAAATTTCCTCCAGGTTGGCGCCGGCGGCGGTTTCGGAAAACTTCTGGCGCACCTCGTCCATCGTTCCGTCAATGATTTTTAGTCCGTCCTTGAGGATGAGGACGTGCGAGCACACCTCCTCGAGCAGATGCAGCAAATGGGAGCTGATCAAAATGGCCGCGCCGGCGGCGGCCCGCTTGACAATGGAGTCCTTCATGCGGCGGATGCCGAGGGGGTCCAGCCCGGTGAGCGGCTCGTCGAAAAAGATGGCGCGGGGCGCGTGGAGGAAGCCGCAGGCGATGGCGAGTTTTTGCTTCATGCCGCGCGACAATTCGCCGGGCAGCTTGTCCGCCTTGTCGGCGATTTCCAATTCCTCCAGCAGCGCGCGGGCGGTTTCCTGGTAATGGGGCAGATTGTAAATCCGGGCGGTGAAAGTCAGGTGCTGGCTGACCGTCAGGTAATCAAACAAGCGCGGTTCATCGGGGAAAAAGGCCACGCATCGCTTGGCTTCAATGGGATCGCGCCCCATGCCGTGGCCGCAGATTTGCACCGAGCCGCGCGTGGGGGGGATGATGCCGGACAGGCAGCGCAGGGTGGTGGTTTTGCCCGCGCCGTTGGGGCCGACCAGCCCGATGACTTCACCGGCGCGGACCGAGAAGGAAAGATCGGTGACGGCGGGAAAATCGCCGTACAACTTCGTCAGGCCCGACACCTCGATCAGGCACGGGGCGGCGGACGGCGGCGGGGGCGGCGGCGGAAATTCCATGCGGCGGAGGTTAGCAGCAAACGCCCAAAGGCAAACCAAAAAAGAGGGTAATGCGCCGGTGACGGAGGAAAAAAAGGCAGGGCGGGCAGTCCCCTGCCGGGGTGTTCTGGTCAAGTCCCGAAGGGACCATTGGTATTAGCCCGGCGTTTCAACGCCGGGCAGATGCCCATAAATAACAAGTCCCGAAGGGACGGTTGAGTTTCACTCCCACAGATAGGGCTCGTCATAAATAACCTGATGTCTATTCATGAATGCCGGTCATTCAGCCGTCCCTTCGGGACTTTCGCAATACGGAATTTGAGGCCCGGCGTTGAAACGCCGGGCTATTCTCAGGAAGTCCCTCTGCCCGCCGCGGCGCGCACGGAGTGCGCGCCCTGCCAGCCGTGACTGAAGCATTACAAAAGGGGGTATTTTCCCCTTGACAATCCGAGCTTATATGCTAATCTTTCGTGCATGTGGGCCATAAAGGCATGGAAAGACGGGAAAGGGACCTGGACGGGGTCTTTTGGGAGAAGCGCAGATCGGGAAACCGGGATCTCTGCTTTCTGCCCTCGCCAAAGGCGCAACCCTGTTCTGTTGTTCCGATCTCCGCTTTTCGGGCAGACGGCGGTGGAATCGCGCGCCCGGCCTCTGCTCGTTCAATACCCGACCAAATTGGTCAGGATTACGATTCCATCAGTGGGAGGCTGCCTTTTCCCTCCAATTTGGCCATTTTTGAGGAAAATCAACCCAAGTGCCTATCCATTAACTATTTATGCTCAAAACCGATTTTTTCAAATCAAGCCCAATCAAGGCTAATCAAGGCTAATCGTGTTATTTTTCAAACCAAAACACCCGCCAATGCATCATGACAATACATCACCAATTCAGTCAGGTATTGCTATTGCGCGGACGAAAACCAGCACCAATTCGAGTAACCATATGTTCCCAGGGCCTTCAGGAATTGGCCCTGCACCCCGGGGCGCTACGGAAGAAAATGCTGGCGAAATAGGGCGGGTTTTGTAAAGCTCACGAGTCATGGAAGCACAAGCAGACATCGGATTGATCGGATTGGCCGTGATGGGCCAAAACCTGGTTCTCAACATGAACGACCACGGCTTTGCCGTGGCCGTATTTAACCGCACGGTGGCGCGCGTGGATGAATTTCTCGCGCGCGAGGCTAAAGACACCAAAGTCATCGGCGCCCATTCGCTGGCCGAATTGGCCGCGCGGCTCAAGCGCCCGCGCCGCGCGATGTGCATGGTCAAGGCCGGCGCGGCGGTGGACGAGTTGATCGAGGAGCTTCTGCCCCACCTGGAAAAGGGCGACATCATCATTGACGGCGGCAATTCCCTGTTCGAGGACACGATGCGGCGCACCAAGTATGTGGAGGGCAAAGGGCTGCTGTTCGTCGGCACCGGCGTTTCCGGGGGCGAAGAAGGGGCGCGGCGCGGCCCTTCGATCATGCCGGGCGGCTCCACGGAGGCCTGGGCGCATGTGAAGGATATTTTCCAGGCCATCGCCGCCAAGGTCGAGGACGGGACGCCCTGCTGCGATTGGGTGGGAGAAAACGGGGCGGGCCATTACGTCAAGATGGTTCACAACGGCATCGAGTACGGCGACATGCAATTGATCTGCGAGGCTTATCAATTGATGAAGGAGGGCCTGGGCATGAGCGCGGACGAGATGCAACAGGCCTTTTCGAAGTGGAACCAGAGCGAGCTGGATTCGTTCCTGGTTGACATCACCGCCAACATCCTGGCTTTCAAGGACACCGACGGCCAGCCGCTGGTGGATAAAATCGTGGATGCCGCCGGACAAAAGGGCACGGGCAAATGGACCGTCATCAGTTCCGCGGAATTGGGCATTCCCATCACCTTGATCGCGGAGGCGGTTTATGCCCGGTGCGTGTCGGCGTTGAAAGAGGAGCGCGTCGAGGCGGCCAAAGTGTTGAAGGGACCCCGGCGAGCCATCGCCGGGGACCGCGGCCAATGGGTGGAGGACATCCGGCTGGCCCTTTACGCCTCGAAAATGATTTCCTACGCGCAGGGCTACATGCTGATGCGGGCGGCGGCCAGGCAATACGGATGGAACCTCAATTACGGGGGCGTCGCCCTGATGTGGCGCGGGGGCTGCATCATCCGCAGCCGTTTCCTGGGCAAGATCAAGGAGGCCTTCGACCGGAAACCGGGCCTGACCAACCTGCTGCTGGACAAGTTTTTCCGGGGGGAAATCAGGAAATGCCAGCGGGCCTGGCGCAAGGTCGTGGCCACGGCCGCGCGCAAAGGCATTCCCACGCCGGCGTTTTCGACCGCGCTGAGTTTCTTCGACGGTTACCGCAGTGAACGGCTGCCGGCCAATCTGTTGCAGGCCCAGCGCGATTACTTCGGCGCGCACACCTACGAGCGCCTGGACCGGCCGCGCGGGGAATTCTTCCATACCAACTGGACCGGCCACGGCGGGGCCACCGCCTCCGGCACTTACACCGTCTAACCCCATCGCCACCCATGGACCCCGCCCAACCTCTCCGCGATTTCAAGCCGGAAAGAATGTTCTTCATCGGCATAGATTCCGACGGCTGCGTGTTCGACTCGATGGAAGTCAAGCAAAAGGAATGCTTCATCCCGGTGTTCATCAAGACATTCCGGCTTCAGGCGGCCTCCAAATACGCCCGCCAGACCTCGGAATTCGTCAACCTCTATTCCAAGACCCGGGGCAGCAACCGCTTCCCCGCGCTGGCCCTGAGCCTGAACCTGCTGCGCCGCCGCCCGGAGGTCATCGCCCGCGGGGTCGCCGTCGCCGACACCCGGGCGCTGGAGGACTGGATCGCGCGCGAAAGCAAACTGGGCAACGACACGCTGGCGGCGGAAATCCAGTCCGGCAACCAGGCGCTGGCCCCGTTCCTGGCTTGGTCCAAAGCCGTCAACGCCGCCGTCGCCGACATGGTGCAGAGCGTGCCGCCTTTTCCGCTGGTGCGCGAATGTCTGGAGAAGCTGACGGCGTCCGCCGACGCGATGGTGATTTCGCAGACGCCGGGGGAGGCGTTGCGGCGGGAATGGGCGGACAACAGGATGGACTCTTACGTGAAACTCATCGCCGGGCAGGAAATGGGGACCAAAGGCGAGCATTTGAAATGGGCCGCCGGCGGCAAGTATCCGCGGGAGAACATTCTGATGATCGGGGACGCGCCCGGCGACTACAAGGCCGCCAAATCCAACCAGGCGCTGTTCTTTCCGGTGGTGCCCGGCCAGGAGGAACGATCATGGCAGCGGCTCTTGGAGGAAGGGTTGGACCGGTTTTTCGCCGGGACATTCGCGGGCGGCTACGAGAAGGAGTTGTTCGCCGAGTTTGACGCCAGCCTGCCAGCAACCCCGCCGTGGGAGGAAGCGCCAGAAGCAAAGCGATTGAACTGATTAAGAATTGGCCGGCGCCCCTTTGGGCAGTTTGGCGCCGCACTGGGCGCAGAAGTTAGCCGATCCCGGCGCCTTGTGCCCGCAGACAGAACACTGGATTTGCGATCTTTCATGCCGGCGATGGATGAGCAGGTTACGAATGTAAGGAATCCATGTGAAGGCATAGGCGAAAATGAACACGGAGTCGTGCTCATAGAACACGGCATAGGACAAAAGGAGCAGGGAACCGGCCAGGCTGAGCCACCAAAACAAAGGAGGCACCACCACCTGCCGGCGTTTTTCGGTGGCATACCATTGCACCAGAAACCGGGCGGAAAAAACGGCGTTGCCCATCCACCCGACGACTTTCCACAGCGACCAGGCAACGCCGAGGAATTGGCCGCCAGGCCAGAGCAGATGGGTCAGCCAATCCATGTTTGCGCGCCCGGGGCCTATTCGGCGAGAAGCCGCTCGATCTTCCTGTTAAAATCGAATCCGGCGTTGATGTAGCGCAGAACGCCCTTTTTGTCCACCAGCCACATGGCGGGAATGTCCGTCTCTTTCAAGCCAAAGTCCGCGGCAAACTTTGTCTCCAGGGATTTGCCGTCGAAGTACTGCGGCCATTCCATCTTTTGCTCGGCCAGAAAACTGGTCAAGCTGCCCTTCTCATCGTCCAAATTAATGCCTGCGATTTCAAATCCCTTGGGGTGGAATTTGTCGTATGCCTCCTTCACCGCGGGCGTCATGTCCACGGAACGCTCGGAGGCGGCCGCCCAAAAATCCACCAGAACCACCTTGCCGCGCATTTTGTCCAGGTCAACCTCGCGCCCGTCCATGGCGGCAAATTTCAAGGCCAGAGGCTTGCCGACCCGCTCCAGTTGCTTTTGCATCCCCGCGGCGTCGTCCTTGACTTCCTCGGGCGCATCCTGGCTGGCGGCGATTTCCTTGACCACGATGCGGGACTTTTCAGGCTCGCTGATCTCGGCCAGGTACATCAGCATTTCCATCACTTCAGGCCGTTTGGGAAACTCCTTTTGCAACGCGCGCGTCCCCTTTTCAAATTCAGCGAGCACCGCCGCATCCCCTTGCGCCTCCTTGTCATGCACTGCCTTTTCCACGGCATGTTGGCGGAGGTCAAAGCGGACGTCATCGGGCAACGCAGGATCAGCCAGAACAGCCTTCAAGGCGGAATCCAGCCGCGGCTGCTGGTTGGTGGCCTTGGCCTGGTCCACCAGCAATGATAATGCGCCATACTCGCTCAGTTTGGCCTCGATCGCGTTGGTGTCCTTGGGGAATCTGGAATAGAAATCCTTGGCTTTGTCGGCGATGGCCAATATGTAGGGCGTGAAAAAGCGAATCTGATCTTCAGGCGACGGTTCCTGCAACTGCCATGCGTCCGGGATGGCGGGGCGCGTGGACATGGCGTCCTTCAGCTCAGTCCAGGCTGCGCCGGCCTCCTTGGCCGCCAGCGTGTGGGAAAGCGCATTAGTGTTAGTGTTGAGCGCGGCAATCCCCGCGCCGGCCGCAACTGCGGCGTTGGTCTTGCCGGCGGTCTTGGCGTCCTGCGAGGGACCCGGCCCCGCCGGGAGAAGAGCCGCCATCAAAGCCGCCACCGCCACCGTGCCGCACAGGGCGATCCGCCGAAATAAGTTCTTTTTCATGTCAACATTGAATTCAATCAACTGACTGTATAACGCGCCGCCGGTTCTTTTCCAAGCAAAATCCCGGAAAAACTCACCATTCAAGCCTCCTTCATCCGCTTCGTGCCCCAAGCAACCCCAAACCCAAGAGCCCCTAAACCTTGACAAGGTCGTGAAACGTGGTTTGCTGCGTCGTATGGTCAGGCACTGTTCAAGACGCTCCCAGGCGCTGCCGGCACTGGCGGCGGCGGCGGCGCTGGCGCTGCTCTGCCTGGTCTTGCGCGGACAGCAGCCGCCAGCCGGCGCGCCCGCCACCAACACGACCCCGCCCGCCCGCGGCGACAGCGCGGGGTTTGATCCGTTCGAGCGCGCCATGATGCCGGCCGACCCCGCTTCTCCAGAGGTCAAATCCAACATGCCAATCCGGGAAATCAGTCCGGGCATTTTTGCGCTGGGCGAGGTGCGGATTGACCAGGAGCAACGCGCGGTCAGCTTCCCGGCGCGCCTGAATCTGGACCAAGGCCCGATGGAATACTTCCTGGTCACCAGTTGGGGCAAGACGCACGAGAGCATCCTCAAGACGGACACCGAACCGTTCCGCATCCACCTGGCTATGCTTCTGCTTGACACCAATGCGAGCGCCGGGAATGCCGGCACGAACGGCCCGCCGGTTCCCCCCGGAGGGTTTATTTCGCATCCGCCCAACGTGCGGCTGCCGGGGGAAGCGGTTTCCATCGAGTTAAGCTGGACCGCGAACGGACGGCAGACGCGCAAGCGGGCCGAGGAAATGATTTTCAACACCGAACAAAAATCGGCCATGCGGACGGGCGACTGGGTCTATACGGGGTCCCGCGTGGCGGAAGGGCTTTTCCTGGCGGAAATTGACGGCTCGGTCGTTTCCCTGGTGACGGACGCCGAGGCCCTCATCAACAACGAGGGAACCGGCCACGACAACGACACCATCTGGCTGGCCAACACCAACAACCTGCCTCCCAGCAACACGCCGGTCATGGTGAGCATCAAGCTGATTCCGCCGGCGGCTAAATGAGGCTTGACTGCCAAAAGCCGCGTGCAAATGCCGGCATTGACATCCTCATCGGGAAGGGGGAGATTCAGGTGATGATGAAACAGCCGCAACGCGCCGCGCAAAAGAAGCCGGACTATCCGGAAACGACCGCCGGGAGCCGTCTGGCCGCGAAAGCCCGCAAACTCGCCAGCAAACTCACCCCTGAACAACGGCGGGAGCATTTCAACCATGCGATGACGATGATTTATGGCGGCGCAAAAGAAGCAACTCTCGCTCGACACTAACTTCATCTCCAAGCCTAGCCTCGCGCGCAACTCGTTCGATTTTGCGGCGCAGCAATCCGTTGCTGGCGAGCATCCGGTATTTGTGACGGCCGGTGATGGGCCTGCGCCAGAATTCGCCGCCAGCCCGCTCGATGATGAAACCACCGGCGGCGATGTCCCAGATGTGAATGCCCGATTCCAGATAGGCGTCAAACCGTCCGCAGGCCACGTAAGCCAGGGCCAGGGCTGCGGAGCCGGTCATCCGTATCTTGAGCGCGCGCCGCACCAGGACGTTAAAGACGGGCAGGTTTTCCCGCAAACTTCCCGCGTCCTTGGCAAAGCCAATGGCCACCATGGCCGCGGCCAGTTCCTTTCTCCGGCTGACGTGGATGATCTTGCCGTTGAGCCGGGCCGGAGTGCCGCGCGCCGCCGTCCAAAGCTCGTCGCAAAACGGATCATAGACCACCCCGACGACCGTGGCGTAATCCCCTGTCCTGTCGCCGCGCTCTTGCAGCGCGATGGAGACACAGGCATGAGGGACGCCATAAGTGAAGTTGACCGTGCCGTCAATCGGATCCACCACCCAGCGCAGATTCGGGCCAGCCACCCCGGCCATGCCCTCCTCGCCCAACAGCCCCGAGGCGGGAAAAGCGCCCAGTAAAATGGTCTCGATGATTTTTTGGCAGCGAACATCCAGGGCCAGCTTGATGTCGTGGCGAGACCGGGAGTTGATTTTCTTGGCGAGGTCGAGATTGCGGCGCATCAAGCCGCCGGCCATTCGCGCCGCCTTGACCGCGGCAGCCAGTGCTTTGTTTTGTTCGCTGGTTTTCATTCTCCGCCGGGGGCGGTTTGTTTGGCAGGGTCGAGCAAATCGTCCAGGCGGGCCTTGTCCAGACCGGAGATTTCCAGGGCGACCTGGCGGACGGTGCGGTTGGTTTCAAAAGCGACTTTGGCAATCTTCGCCGCCTTGTCGTAGCCGATGACGGGCGCCAAAACGGTGCAGTTGGAAAGGCTCAATTCCAGGTTTCCGCGGCATTTCTCCTGGTCCGCCTCCAAACCCGCCACGCAACGCCGCGCAAAAACATCGCAGGCGGTGGCCAGCAGTTCGATGGACTGCAACAGATTGTGGGCCATGACGGGCATCATGACGTTGAGTTCAAAGTTGCCAAAACTGCCGGCGAAAGTGACGGCGGCGTCGTTGCCCAGCACCTGGGCGCAGACTTGCAGGACCATCTCGCACATCACCGGATTGATTTTGCCGGGCATGATGGACGAACCGGGCTGAGTGGCGGGCAGTTTCAATTCGCCCAAACCCAGGCGCGGACCGGAGCCGAGCAGGCGGATGTCGTTGGCGATCTTGATCAGGCTTACGGCCAGCGTCTTGAGCATGCCGCTGGCTTCCACCATCGCGTCGCGCCCGCCTTGCGCTTCGAAATGATCCGCCGCCTCGCGGAGGCCGAGGTTCATTTCGGCGGCGAGCCGGGCGATGGTGCGGCGGGCGAATTCGGGATGGGTGTTGATGCCGGTGCCGACGGCGGTGCCGCCGAGGGCCAATTCGCCCAGGTCACTCTCCGCGGCGCGCAGCCGGGCCAGGCCATGTTGAATCTGGCTGGCATAGCCGCCGAATTCCTGGCCGAGGCGGATGGGCGTGGCGTCCTGCAAATGGGTGCGGCCAATTTTGAGCACGCCGTGAAATTCCTCCGCCTTGCGTTGCAACGCCTCCTGCAATCCGGCCAGGGCCGGGATCAGCCGCCGCTCCATCGCCTCCAGCGCGGCCAGATGGATGGCGGTGGGAATGACGTCGTTGCTGGATTGCCCGCGATTGACGTGGTCATTGGGATGAACCAGTTTCCCGCCGCGTTTGCCTCCGAGCAATTCGCTGGCGCGGTTGGCGATGACCTCGTTGGCGTTCATGTTCGTCGAGGTGCCGGAGCCGGTCTGAAAGATGTCCAGGACAAATTCGCCGTCCCACTTGCCATCGGCGACCTCCTGGGCGGCCTGGACGATGGCGGCGGCCAGTTCGGGCTTAAGTCCCCCCAACTCCTGGCTGGTCAGCGCGGCGTGTTTCTTGATCAAGCCGAGCGCGCGGATGAAGGAGCGCGGGAAACGCAGGTTGCTGATGGGAAAATTCTCCACCGCCCGCGCCGTTTGCGCGCCATAATAGGCGCCGGCGGGGACTTGCATCGGACCCATGGAATCGCTTTCTGTTCGGAATGGTTCGTTCATAAATTTAATGGATATTATCTTAGAACTTAATTGCCGGCTGAACAGTTCAAAGTTTCCAGAGTTTTCTTGCCAGGGGCGGAACGGCGCCCCAAGCCATCCCCATCACCAATCCAACGCCATGCGCCGTGTTGGCCACATTGCCCATGACGCCAAAGAGGCAGAGGAAAAACCACACCACCATGGCCACGATGCTGGAGCGGTTCAGGCGCAGCCCGGAAGCGGGGTCCAATTGTCCCCGCATCCAGATGAAGCCAAACAGGCCGTAAAGCACGCCGGAAAAGCCGCCAAATTGCGGCCCGCTGACCCAGGTCTGGCCGAGATTGGAGACGACCCCAATGAGCGCCACCATGAGGAGCAATCTGACGCTTCCCAGCCGGGCTTCGATCATGGAGCCAAAATCCTTCAGACAGAGCATGTTGAACAGCAAATGAACCAGATTCATGTGAATGAAGATCGGCGTGATGAGCCGCCAAATCTCGCCCTGGCGGACTTCCGGCAAGAAACCCGCCTCGGGCCTGAGCAGGCTTATGTAGAGGTGGTTGTAATAGGGTTCATCCGCCAGATGAACCGCGTCCGTCGGCGGGAACCCGGCCGCCAACGCCAGGCCGGCGCACGCGGCCATCAGCGCCACGGTGAGCGGTCCCAGGCCGAACCCGCCCCACATCGTATCCCGCGTCACAACGCGTTTGGCGAATTCGCTTTTCTCCTTCTCCTCGCGTTGCCGGATCGCGCCGGCCTTTTCCGAGGCGCGTTTGAACTGCGCGTCCTTGGGGTTTTGCAGGAAGGCCGCCAGCGCCTGATGCGCGGCCTCCAGTTGGTCCTCCGAAAAAACCCAGACCGCCCAGTGGCCGTCCGGCTCCGGTTCGACCGTGTTGCGGATTTCCAGGCACGCCAGGTAATCGCCAAAGGTCTTGGCGGTGGCTTCGCTGTTTAACCGGCCGATGAGTCGCATATTCTGTGACTGTGGAGCATGGCCCGCCTGCCGTCGAAATCACAGAAAAATCCGCCGCGCCGCTGGTATCGGAACATGGTTTTCAGGCCGCCGCAGCTCGCAGAACGAAGGCTGGAGCCAGTTGTCGGAATCGAACTCTGTTTCCAATTCAGCTACGAGGAGAATATCGGTTTTCCCTCTGAGGATCAAGAAGAATTTGGCGTAACCCGCCACTATTTTTCAGTACTCTGTCAGTATTTTCACTGACAGTTTCACTGACAGTCCCCGCCTGACTTCCGAATGTATGCGGCGGCTACCGGGTCACTATTCCGTCACAATTCGGCTTAACTCTGCCACTGCTCGCTAACTGCTGCCCGCCGGTTCCATTCATGCTTGCGGGCGAGTGAAAAATGACAGAACGCAAAGCAGCACGGTAGAACGAGCAGAACCGGACAGCGAGCACCACTGCTCGCCGGTTCTGCGGTCAAATGTGGTTTCACCTGGCACGGCGGAAGGGCCGGGGGCGGAGCGGCCCTTCAGGGCCGCCCGCCCCGGCCTTCCCCTTCCTTGTCTATTCGTAACAACTGCAACGGATGAGAATGAAGCCCCTCTCCCCGGCCCCTTGAAAAAGCAGATGGAAGCCTGGACACAAAACATAAAATGGATGGCTGAGACATTCGGAGCGGAGCGTATCGGCTTCCTGACATTGACGGTGGGAGACTTGGACTGCGGCGGGCGGTATCGCAACCTGAGAGACAGAAAAGAGGCACAGAGGCGGTATCACTCGCTGATGGCGGGCATCATTGCCAGGCGTTACCAGTGCGGCGGCACCATCACGGAGAGACACTGCAATGGCGGCATTCATTTCCATCTGGCCGTTGTCTGCAAATGCGACATTCGAGGCCAGATTGATTTTGACGCCTGTTTTCCACCGAAAGACGGCCGGGGCAAGTATGTCCGGCCACCGGATTACTCGACGGCAAACCGGGCCTTGCGCGAAGAAT
>Ga0182027_10008332_pt1 | contig 15100 bp, 8 predicted proteins | sample 712E1DmetaG_FD_121300 | JGI IMG/M metagenome (GOLD analysis project Ga0182027, IMG submission 121300) | Permafrost microbial communities from Stordalen Mire, Sweden - 712E1D metaG (Illumina Assembly) | ecosystem: Environmental > Terrestrial > Soil > Wetlands > Permafrost | place: Sweden... | reverse complement strand
GCAGTCTTTATTGCTCCTATGTACTGCACCTGCGGCGACGCCATTGCCTGCCGCAATTGGTGCTACCCCGACCAGGGGCAGTCCCATTTGAATTGGGTCGCCGCAGTCGATACGCTTGCCAAGCGAACCAATCATCCTGAAATCAGCACCATTCCCTGGTGCCTCTGGGGTCACTCCGGCGGCTCCTGGTGGGTGGGCGTGGTTACCGATAAATATCCCCAGCGTGTTTGCGCTACGATCCAGAAGTCCTATTGCACTAATATGACCAACCCACAGTCGTACAAAGTTCCTGTTTTGCATCAGGACGGCGGTCCGCGCGATGTCGTGCAGGATGATGCCTGTTTTGCCGACGGGCGAAACCATAATGCGCCCTGGGCCCATAGCGTTGACCCCGGTACCGGTCACGACTGTGCTAATTCACGGGAACTTGCCATTCCATGGCTTGATATGGCTATGGCTATGCGGCTGCCCGATTCGGCCGGTGCCCCGGCATCAAAGATGAAACCGGTGGACACATCCTCCGAGTGGTTCGGCGACATGAGTTCCCACAACATTGCGCCGCTCGCATCGTTTACGGGTAATAAGACCAACGCAAGCTGGTTCCCCAACCCGCGAATGGCCAGTTTATGGCGCACTTTCTGTATCACGCCGAGCGGGGCCGGTCAAGTGAAAGACTCCACATTGCCGCCCACGCCGTATAACGTGACCGGGACTTACTCCAACAGTTCGATAGTCTTGAACTGGGACTGCGACGCAGACCTCGAAACCGGTATCAAGACATTCAGCATTTATCGTAATGGCGCCTTGCTGAAAACCATGACCTTCACCGGATCGTCAGGCTATCTCGGCACGCCCGGATTTCAGGAGTATGGCTTCGGCGACGATCCTAACCCTAATCCCGCTCCTGCGATGACCTATACCGATGCGACGGCTTCGGGGACCGGGACTTATTCATACCAGGTAACGTGCGTAAATTTTTCGAACCTGGAAAGTCTGAAAAGCGATTCGGTCGTACTGAAGAACGGCCAGGTAACGGTAGTCAATGCTTCACGGATTCAGACGCCACTTTCGTTCGCGCCTGTTTCGCGGTGCTGGAACCTTGACAACGGCAAGATCAACCTCAAGGCGGGTATTGTTGACATATATGACATTCGCGGTCGGCAACTGAAAACCGTTTCTCTTAAGAATGACGGCTTAACGGACCTCCGGTCTCTTCTTGGGCCTTCGGCGGCCGAGAAAGTGGTCGTCGTGAAGAGCCGGGCAAGATAATACGAATTTGTTTTCAAAATGACCTTATATATGTCACCCTGAGCTTGACGAAGGGTTTGCATCATAGACCAACCCCATACTTCCCACTTCGATAACGCTTCGGGGACATGTCGCATGGGATAAGTTTACTGTATATATTATCTACGCAAAAAGCGTAGACCATGGTTCCGAGGTTTACCGAGTGTATAATCCAGATATAGGTAGTAACCCGGTTTATCAATGCGCCCGTTCTTTCAGACCCCTCGCGGCTTCGCATTGTGCCTGCGGTTTTCGATTTAAGCGGGAATTACCCTAACCCGTTCAGATTACTCACAACGATACGCTATGCATTGTCTGTAAAAACCAAGGTGGATTTGTACGTATCCAATATCCAGGGATGATTGATCCGAAAACTCCTCTATTCCCAGAAACAGGACGCAGGGTTTTATCGCATCGGCTGGGACGGCAAAGACGACCGCGGTCTCCGTGTTGCCTCGGGCCCGTATATTTATAGAATGAATACCCCGCAATTCGTAAAGTCGAAGCTTATGATATTTGCAAAGTGATGAGGGAGCGATTTCCTTTTCAAGACAGAATAAAAAACGAAAGGCCAAGCCTTTCGTTTTTTATTCATTAAACTGCCGCTAATTAAGGCACTATTACTTTAATGGAATTCGACCGGGCCGGATTAATGTTGACATATACAGTTTTGCCGGTTTCGGGGTCCGTATATGCGCTATTTGTGGAGCCTGCATTCGCGGTATAGGCCGCAATATAAACCGCATCTCCTTCGATGAACCCGTAATTGACAAGCGACTGAGCCGTTAAAATTATTGACGTGGAATCGATCCCTTTTTCAAACGACATGACATTAGTCGAGACCGATTTGTAGTTTGCAGGGCTTGAAGACACCGATGAATCGGCGCCGTAAAACAAAAATACCCGATACGGTGCGTTTGAATCCGATATTGTCAAATCGCTCAATTTAATGCCGATACGGATTCTGTTTGTGTCCGCCGAATTCCAATGCCACAAAGTCGAGACGCTGAACGACGGGGGTTGGCAAAGATTGATTGTTCCGAGCGATTTGGAGCCTGTTCCTGCAAAACCGTATTGCAGAAGTCTTGTCGTGGAATACCCTGATTTTGTAAAGGTAAAGTTGAAGGTCCCTGCCCCGAGACCGGGAATCGACCATATGCCATTTGAATCCGTGATCGTTTTGAATGAGGTGCTGTCGATGGAGACAACAATGCTGTCGCGCGTTTCGGGCTGTGAACCGTTTGAGTTTACTAATGCAATAGTTCCGCTGATTATACCGGTCCCAGCCGGTCCTGTCGTATCGCTGGCGACGACGACTTTGATGACGTTTGACCGTGACGGGTTTAGATTAGTGTAAATGGTTCTTCCGGTGCCGGGGTCGAGATAGGAACTGTTGGTAGTTCCTGCATTGGCGGTATAGGCTGCTATAAACACCTGGCTTCCGGCGGAAAATCCGTTTGCAGTAAAGGTCGTCGGCGTGAGTTTGATGGTGGTGCTGTCAATGCCTTTTTGAAAAGACATTGTATAGGAAATAACGGATTGATAATGATTTGGGTCCGATGAAGCCGAAGAATCGGTCCCTAAAAAGAGAAAGACCCGATACGGCGCATATGGCCCGGAAACTGTTGAATCTGTCAATTGAATTCCCAAATGTACCGTCGTGCTGTCGGTTCGAACATGGCCAAGCAGTGAGAGCGTTTTGACCGAAAATGCCGGATCTTGGCATAAGTAAACCGTACCCACGTCCTTAGTGGCGCCGCCTGTAAACTGGACTTGGACCAATTTATTTGATGAATATCCCGGTCGCGAAAACGACAGACTGTAAGTACCGGTTTCCATGCCGGGAATGCTCCATGTACCGGTTGAATCGGAAATTGCTTCCATTGAGGTCTCATCCACCGATACCGCCACACTGTCGCGACGTGCCGGCTGGCTTCCATTGCTTTTTACCAATAATGCAAAACCGGTCATCGTGCCGGTTAATTTTGGACCGGCCGGACCAGTAGGTCCGAAATTACACTGCGTTGAACCAAGCAGAATCGTGGTTGCGGCAGAAAGCAATAATACTTTGCAGAAACGTACCATTTAAGCCTCCTCTGGTTGAAAAATATAAAATGAAAACCCTCTTTCGATCCCACTTAAATAGACGCAATTTGCATGCCACCAACGAAACCACGATTTCTGCACGCCATAGCGATTTTATTGTATCAGATAACCTATTTGGGGTAAAGCTTCATACAAATTGGTACGGAGATTTAATCGCGCACAAAAACCCAGCGTTATTTTTTTGCCGGATACATTCTTATATAAGAATCGCGCACATCTTTTTGCCAGCTCCCTCGTGGCGCACCATTGACCCAATTCCAATATGTTTCTTGGTTCATGATACCATCTTTGCCAATACGAGTTGAAATGCGAGCGATATTTACCCACGTATCCGTTTCATCGTCATTACTTTCTTCAACAATAGTAACGGTATCCGCATTTTTAGAAATTGTAAACCTATTGTCGGGCATCCATTTCATTTCTTTGGTGTCCCAATATCGTTCGAAGGTGAATACCTGACCGGAAGAGATCGTGCTGTCGGTCGTCCTGAATTGGTCCCATGAATGTGTTTTTTTATTGAAGCTTCCTGCTTCCTGACAACCTGCATCGATAGGCATTTTATTCAATATGTTTTCGTAGGAAAGAAGTTTCCATTTGCACGATGGCTGGTTCCAGACAAGGACGGAATCTGCAGACCAGAACAAGCTTGCCTTTGCGTCGAAGGCCCGATGCTCGACGGTAAAATTCCCGGACCATTTTCTTGTTTTTTCATCGTACGATTTTCTCAAATATCGTTCGAGTACCTGATTCCCCCGGTTATCAAATTGCTCCTCAAATAGGTAAACTGTTTGCGGCCGGCCGTCTATAATTTCATTGAGACTGTCGAGTTGGCTTTTTCCTTCACTGCCTCGATGATAAAATTGGGCGGCATTGGTTATCCATTCCGCCATTGTTCCGTCCCATGCGTCAACCTGGTACGATGAAAGCGCAGATGTTTCGCTTATTTTACGGTAGCGTGACTTATCGGTCGAGATGATCTTACCACCAGGAAGGCTTATGATATCGGTTTCGATCCATGAACCGTCGTTCTGGTTGTCGTTTATGGTCGTTTCCTTTGTCACGTTCGTGTCACCCGCTTCAGTGAGGTCCCGGTGGACATTGACGGATTGCTTTACCCTGCCGGCATTGTCGAAAACAATGCTGTCGTCGGCAATGAAGCATTTTTTCGCGCCGTTCCACACTGCGTCTTTAAGAACGATGTGGTTTCCTTTGCTATCGGTAGTGTCGATCCGATCACGTTCCGATTGTTTAAGTTCCCATGCGGCAAGCAACGCATTCCATTGGAACGTGTTTTTAGCGATTTGCTGGAAAAAACCGTCGTGATGATATTCGGTGCGTTCTTTTTTTACCCACGTTTTGTCATCCCAAAGGTCAATGAATTCTTCGGCCAAATCGCCCGCCGCATTATAGGATTGCGTCGTGCGTTCCGATTTTTTCCACAGAGTGCCGGTCCATTTTTCCTCAGTTATTATCTCGGTATGGATAGCGGGTTTTGCAACGGGCTTTATGTCCCTATCGGCATGGATTTGGCCGAATGCAGTAGCGGCGAAACCGAAAAACGCCGTATAATAAAAATACAGGCCAAGAAATGTTGCTTTTTGCAATGTTCGAATCATAGTCAGCCTTTCACCTTGTTTAAATAAAGGAGTGCTTAGATTCTCAAAATATTCAGTGACCTCACTATTACCATTTGCATAGCCCTATTTCGATTCCCAAGCCTCGACCGGAATCGACAAACGGGCTATACAGGGCTATTTCTGTTGTCAATTGAAAAACATCGGTTATCATTATGTTATATCCGATGCGGATTGCCTTAAACTCGTACGACTGCTGCCCGCCGAACGGGTGATGGTGGAATTGCTGGTCGAGCTGCAAATGCAATTGCTGCCCTTTTACAATAGTATAATAAGCGGCGCATCGAAGGTTTGTGCTTGGGGTAAAAAACCGCTGATGAAAAATTGCGGTTGTGTCTTCTTTGGCAGTGTCCGCACCGGTCAATAGCTCATCGACATCGAAATACAATCCGCCCTTTTCCTGATTCGGGGCCAAATCGAAGTTAAGTTCGAAACCGGGATCCAAATATACACCGGCATATGTTGAATCACCGGCGCCCATTTCCCCGAATACATCCAAATTGAAATGATCTTGACGTATAGGTGTAGCTATGACGCCCAGCATGACGTTGAAACCGCCGAGAGTAAGATAACCGTCACTGCTTGCATCGAGTCCCATATACCCGGAAAGTTGATCGGTAAACCCTTTTCCCCATATGGCCTGACCGATTATTTCCTGGTTGTCCTGGGCTCTTCCTATACCGCGATAGCCCATGTTTACCTCAAAGTAACCATGTTTTTCATCGAACGTTTCAACCGTGTTTGCCGCATAAACAAATGTAACCAGGCATACCAGCAAAAACAAAAATCCGGTTCTGATATCAATACGCATTCTGTCTGTCTCCTTCGGCGTTGCTCCCACTTGCGTGAGGGCAAGCGTTGTGGACTTAAAAATTATTTTTTTTCATAAAACGCGGCCCTGGCCGGTACTCCATGCCAGGCGGAATTGCCTGGGAGCGTTTCGCCTTTCATGAGGAGCGACAGACCGTATAGTTGCGCGCCCTCTTTCATTTCGGAATCGTAAAGAACGACCGACATGGGGCCAATTGTCGTATTTTTCCCAATAAGCAAATTCGACATTTTCATTACCCGGTCTTCAAAAAGATGGGTTTGAATGGTTGCGCCATAGTTAAGCGATGCATTGTCGCCGATGTGCACCAAATCGAATTCCGTTATTTCGGTTGTTTCCATGAAAACGTTTTTGCCGATTGATGCTCCCAGGAGCCTGAAAACCATGGGCAACCACGGGGTTCCCGTAAGCGGAAGCAATAGCAGCGGATAAACCACGTTCTCGCATAAACCATTGACAAATTCATTGCCCCAGACAAATGCGCTCCACAAAGGCGTCTGTCTTGGTTTGTAACGCCCCATGATTATCCATTTCAAGGCAATAGCGACAATCGATATCGCGACCGAGGCGCAAAAAATGACCCCTGGACAGAGCATAATGTAAAGCCACAATGGAGTAATGGGGGCCAGAATTTCGGACATGTACCAATACGAGGCTACAAAACATGCGCTGACGAAAGCGGGCGGCAAAACAATTTTAAAGAACTCTATGAAGGTTCTCAGTGCAATCATTATGTTTGTCGGCTCATATGTTTTTCTGGTTTCGAACACTTCGCCGGCCTGTCTTTTCGGTAAAAGCATCGGAGGGCTACCGAGCCAGCTTGTGCCGTTCGGCACAGACTGGTCGCCTATTCGCGGCGGCTTCGACAGGACTCCGATTAGGCAATTGTCTCCCATGGTTGTACCAATTGGTAATAATGCACTGTTACCGATAAAGGTGCGAGCTCCTATTGTAATAGTATCCACATGGAAAACGCCGTTTCGGACACGCGGCGGGCCAAGGCTCACCGAATCCGCGATAAACCCGCCTTCGCTCATGACAAGCTTGTCGGCAGTGACATGGTCGATTGTTGAGACCTCGGCCCGCTTGCCGATTTTGGCCCCGAGCATGCGCAAAAGCGGAGGTAGATACAATGTTGCATATATCGGCTGCACTGCCATAAGAGTCATTTGGACCATTGTATCGGAAATCCATTTTCCAATATAGGCATAACTGTCGAGACGAAAGGCTTTCCTGCCTTTTTTATGGGCAAAAATGAAATTGACAACAACTACGGAAAGGCAAAAGATCAGCACCGAAAGCGCCGCGAGCGGTATTGTTGCACAAAGTGTCACGTAAACGCCGTAATTGACATATATCTCGAAAGCCAGAATGATCCAGGGCAAGAGCACTGCGCCGGGAAGTACCATGACAAATAAAAAAGCCGCCAAAAAGGCGATACGGTGTCCAATGGTATATTTAAGCTTAGCGGATAAAGGCCCTTCACCATCGGGAGGCGGTCTGGTTGCTTCCACAGCAGGCGAACCTTCCCAATAGGAATTCGCCGGAACTATCGTGAGGAGCGGAAGCATCGACTGTTCGGCAAGTTCGGATCCGTTTTCCATTGTCGAATTTTCGCTTAAAACCGATCGGGTCCCTATGATGCAATTTGCCCCTATGGAAATAGGCGCAATACGCAACATTCCATTGATCACGCTATAGGCCATCATATGGACATCGGCATTTATCGACGAATTATCGCCGATAGCAACCATGTCGTAAGCCCGAAAACGGTCGGTACCTATAAATACGTTTTTACCTATTTTCGCGCCAAGGAGCCGGCAATACAATGAAAAGAACGGAGTGCCGCGCAGAATGCGGGTCGGCGCCATGTCAAACACCCTGCAAACAAACCAGAATCTGAAATAATACCAACCCCATAACGGATAGGTCCCTTCTTTGAACCTGCCGATCACCGTCCACTTTACGATTATTGACACAATAAGAAGCGCCGGGTACAAAAGGGAAAATCCGATAAACGAAGCAGTGACCCACACAGGCAGTTCGAGATCGGGAATGAGCCAATCGAGGATGAACGGAAGCAAAAGCGGCATTGCAAACAAAAAGTAAACCGGGTACAGTGCGACGGATTGCAACATACCGCAAAGCACGCGCCGCCAGGTTGAACGGGATTTTTTTTGACCGGCCGATTGTTCGACAGGCGGCGCCGCATTATTGATGTTTTTTATATTTTGTCCATCGATATGTTTTGCAAGGGTTTCTATTGTGCGGTGCTGGTACAACGATTGCAACGGCAGGTGTTCCATTCCTGCAAAAGTGCGCAATTGCGATACAATCATTGCAGCAAGAAGGGAATGGCCGCCAAGGTCGAAAAAATCGTCGGTCACTGAAATGTCGCGGCGGTCGAAATATTTTTCCCAAGAAGCGGCGATGGTTTTCTCCGTGGGGTTTCTCGGCGCAATGGTTTCACGGCATTTTGCATGCAGCAAATCCTGCGGTAACGGAAGTTTTTTACGGTCTACCTTGCCGCTCGGAAGCCGTGGCATTGATTCGAGCCTGCAGAATACCGCAGGGATCATATACGCAGGAAGGAATTGTTTGAGAATGGTTTTTATTACACGTTCGTCAACTAATGCATTTTCTTGAGGGACCAAATATGCGACCAATGTCTGTATCTGTTGGGAATTGGTATGCACCGAAACAGCCGATTGTGCGATAGAGGGGATTTTCAACAGTGCCGATTCTATTTCGCCAAGTTCGATCCGCTGGCCGCGCAGTTTAATCTGGTCGTCGGCCCTGCCGGCAAATTCGATGGTCCCGTTGGGCGAGAAACGGGCCCGGTCTCCTGATTTGTAAAGACGGTCGGGGAAGCCGTTGCCCACAACAAAGGGCGGCGAGATGAATTTTTCCCGGGTCAAATCGGGCCTGTTAAGATATCCGGTGGCAAGACTGTGGCCGCCGATATACAAGTCACCGATGACACCTATGGGCTGCGGTTGTTTATTTTGGTCTAAAATATAAACGGCATAATTTGGCGCTGCTTTACCTATTGAGGGTTTTTTATTCGGCAAGCACGTACCGCATGTTGCAATGACGGTTGCTTCGGTGGGACCATAGGTATTGAAAATTTGCCTTTTTCCATTGAACCATGGTTCAATGAAACGCAAATGGCATTCTTCACCGCCAAGAATAAGTATTCGCACAGACTCGACCGGTGTTGTCATCATGGAAATTTGTGTGGGTACTGTCGAGAAAACCGTGATGTTTTCTGTTTGCAAAAACGCAGCAAGATCCGGGCCTGAAAGTACTTCTGCTTTTGTTCCGACAACAAGCACGGCGCCGCTAAACCAGGCCAGCCATATTTCTTCGATCGAAGCGTCGAATGAAACCGAAAAACCTTGGAAAACCCGGTCGTTTTTGTTGACATTAAACAATACGCTTTCGCCACGAACAAGGTTGCAGGCTGCCTGATGAGTGACTACGACGCCTTTAGGCTTGCCGGTAGTTCCTGATGTGTAAATAATATATGCAGGGTCGGACGGCGTAATGCCTGTTTCCGCAAGTGAAGGATTTTCCGTTTGAAACGTGCCCAGACCGGTTTTGGTCGCGTCATCCATAAACAGGCAGGAACATTGCAAATTGTTTTGGTTTTCAAGGTCATGGTCGGTAATAACAAGTGATACTTTTGCGTCGTCAAGCATGAATTTGATGCGGTCCTGGGGCGAACGCGGGTCTATCGGAACATAAGCGGCCCCGGATTTCAGCACCGCGAGCATTGCAAGAAAAACATCATCGGAGCGGGGCAATAAAAGCGCGACCGTTGATCCCCGTCCTATTCCCAATGCACGCATTCGAACAGCAAGCGAATTTGCCTTCCAATTCAAATTTTCATAGGTGGTTTCGACCCCTTTGCATCGCAGTGCCGGCTGGTTTGGAAAGTTCCGGGCGTTTTTCTCGAAAAACCGGTGTATACAATCCGGCGCTGAGATGGTCTCATCGACAAGTGTGGTACTGAATTGTCGCAGTAACAATGACTCCGACTCGGAGAGCAAAGCAATTGTTCCGATCGGCTTTTCAGGTTGTTGTGCCAAAGCATTCAGAAGAACGAGAAAATGCTCATGTTTGTACATGACTGCACTTGTCAATTTCCCCGGACTACTTAATAGAAAATTAAAACCATTGCGGGCCTTGCAGTCCAAAACCATTTCCACAGCAGAGGCATCGTCGGACATCCATGAGCATGAGTAATCAACATTATCGCCAATATCAAGCAGTGAATTGATTGATAGAACATTTTCGACCAATTGTTTTGTTATTGTCGTGAAAAGGGTATTGCCTGTTGTTGTTGCTTCCAATTGTACCGAAATCTTTAAGCCGTTATTTTCCGAACCTAATGCAGGGGTTTGTCTTTTTGTTCCCGGTTTAATTGAACAAATCATTACTGTCACCGTTATACGCTCTTCATTGCAATACCGAAAGGCCATGCTTGAAAAAGCGCTTAAAAACAGGGTAAGAAAAGGAATTTTATTCTGCGTGACACAGGTGGTGAGCTTTTCAACCAAATCGCCTGGTAACGGTTGATAACCTTCCATTTCATTATCGTAGGATGGGGATTGTTTCAATTTGCAACTCCTGAGACTGATTGGGGTTAGTATCAATCATTTTTTTGATCCGATTTCAAAGGCGATTTTTTTCAACCCCATGTTTCCCACTCCGCTATCGCTTCGGGGACATGCCGCATGGGATAAGTTTACTTTATAGATTATATACGCAAAGTGCGTATATAATCCAGATATAGGTACTAAAGTAACATTTTGGAAGCATTCATAATCTAATACTTTAGACAAAAAACGCGCATTGGGGTTGCTTATTAATTTGTTGTTATGTAATAAACTGTAGACCAACTGTAGACCAATTTTTTGCATAACCTCATTGCTATATGCATTATGCGGTTATAACCATATAATAATGCTTTAAAAAGAAACGATGAAAAATGCCCGATAGTATTTTCCACCCAGTGGAGTAAAAAATGATAAAAAGACATAAGCTGCGAAACGTATCCTTGCGCTATTTCATTGCTTTGACAGTAGTATTGCTGTCGATGCAAATCGGTTGTCGAAAAAAGGGACAGGAAAACGCTGCAATTTCATCGGTCCCGCAAGACAGCGCATTACTTCCCATAGCCGATCGTGGTTGGGACGAAAGCCGTCCTGATACGAGCGTGGGATGGTGTGCCGAGGCATGTATTCAAATGGCAATGGGTTATTTCGGTAAAGAAGTAACCCAAGAGGCCATTAACAAAGCAGGCAAACCAGCAGCACATGACCTTCATTCGGAAGATATTAAAACCGCACTTGATTCCTTTAAGGTGTCTTCTATTTCATGGGACGAAGGTGTAACCAGTATAGATTCTTTTGCATTGTGGATAAGAGGCCAGATAAGGGCAAAGCATCCGGTATTATGCGGTATGAAGCTCTATCCCGATGAAAATTCCTCTTGGGCTTTTGATCATTTCGCCCTTGCCGTAGGGTTTAACAAAGAAGGCTTTATTATCAACACCGATCTCGACGGACAACAATTGCTGACATATAAACAGCTTGGATCGACTAACCCGACATATTCGTTCCAAAACAACCAGCACCTGTATTTTGCGCGTGCCATTACAGGAATACGATAACGATGCAAAAAAGGAGCCATGATATCATGCTGCATTTCCGTTTCTCTAAAATCACATTAGTTGTCGTTTTCGCTCTGGCTGTTTCGTTTGCCCAGACCTATTCTCAATTCGGATTGTTTACCGGTGAAAAAGTGCAGTCTCTTTCCTGCGATGATACGTTTCTGTTTGTCGGGACCGACAAAGGGTTTTACCGGAGCAATGCCAATTCCCCGGATTGGAAAAAAATCATTTCCGGCAATTGCAGATCGGTTTCGGTTGGCGACTCGCTTATAACCGCCTGTTGCGACAGCGGCATTTATGTTTCTTATGAGAGCGCTGCAACTATGGAAAAGGTTTTTTCGTTTGCAAAAAATGAAACGCCCCAGGCGGTAGCTGCCTGGGAAAGTTTTATTTGGGTCGGAACCAACAACGGGGTTTATTTTATCGATCCTGCCGATAAAACGTGTGACACCCTTCTCGATTCTACAAATGTCAACAAACTGTTCGTTGTCGACACTTTCTTTTTTGTCGGAACCCAGGATGGGTTTTATTACACAACACCCGGTGACAGCCAATGGGAAGACCTGGTCGACGATGTCCCTTTTACGGCCCTTGGCGGTAATGATACGATGGTTGTAGCTGCCGGCGACAGCGGCATTTGGTCGGCAACGAAAAAAGACGGCATGTGGTTTGCTTTGCCGATGGATGCTTTTCCGTCGGATTCGCTTCCAACCGCAATAATTTCCGATGAACAGGATTGTTTTGTCGCTACGGATAACAACGGAATGTATTGGTTTGACAACAAAGTAAGCCAATTCCATCACGTAAACTTCCCCTCGCCAGGCATCGTTTCCGCAATGGCTATTTTCAACAATCAACTTTTTCTCGGAACAGCCGCCGGTGCACTATGGACAATAAACCTGAATAATGTTCCTGTAAAAATGCCCGAATCCAAACCGGCGCCGTTTGCAAAAGAGGGAATTTTCGTTTCCGGTAACCTCAAAGGAGTTGTGTTGCATTTTCAATGGCCCGGCAAAGAACGGCTTTCTATAGCCATTGTCGATTGCAAAGGTCGGATCGTTTACCGGGGGTTGGCGGAAAATGAATCCAATAAGGCGATTGTCGCCATTCCGGGAAAATTTTCAGCAGGGACTTATGCAGTAACGCTTACCGGGAAAAGTCGTACGGTTTCCGGGAAAATCGTTCTTCACGCGGAATGAATATTGTAACACCTATGGAAAAAAACCTTGAAGCCGAACATACTGCTTCCTTGTGGACAAAAGACTTCATTCTTTTGGGCCTTGGTAATTTACTGCTTGGAACAGCTTTTTATTTCCTCATTCCTATTCTACCCATATACTTGACAGACAAGTTGCACCTTTCTCTGGGCGTCATCGGCATCATGATGTCGCTGTTTACCGTTTCCGCATTGCTTATAAGGCCGTTTTGCGGATTCTGGCTCGACCGTTTCGACCGTAAGGTGTTTTACTTCGGGGCATTTGCACTCATGGTAGGTTTATTCGGATTGTATCCCTTGGCCCTGGGGCTTCTGTCGTTTGCAATGCTTCGATTGGCGCATGGGTTTGCATGGGGAATGACGACAACCGCATCTTCGACAATTGTCGCAGACATTGTTCCGGCCATGCGCCGAGGCGAGGGAATAGGGTTTTATGGTCTGTCGATGACAATGGCAATGTCTTTGGGGCCGCTCCTTGGAATTACTATTGTCAAGCACCTGCATTACCCCGCGATGTTTTACAGCGGCATGGGTCTTGGGATGGCCGGATTAGTACTCGTGCTATTTGTATCGTACCCGCATACGGTTTCGAAAAAAGAGTTTAAATGGGGCGAACTTTTCGAACCTGCGACGATTCCGGTTTCGCTTGTACAATTGCTTTTGAATTTTTCTTATGGCGGGCTATTATCGTATGTTGCAATGTACGGGAAGTGGATCGGCATCGGCAACCCGGGGAATTTCTTTCTCTTTTTCGCAATAGGCATGGGGCTTTCCCGATTATGGAGCGGCAAGGTTTTCGACAAAAAAGGGCCGGCACTTATAATGCGGTTGGGGTTTGTATTCCTTATCGTGGGGTTTTGCTTGCTCGCTGGCTCGAAAAATAGTTTACTTTATTTAATTTCCGCTTTTGTCATAGGGACCGGCAACGGCATTACCATGCCCTCGTTCCAAACCATGATAAACGCCGTTGTTTCACGGGAACGAAGGGGCGCGGCCAATTCCACGTTTTTTACCGCTTTCGATATTGGCATCGGCGGGGGAATGATTTTAATGGGTTCTCTTGCACAGAACTTAGGATTAAAAGCGGTATTTTGGGGATGTGCCGTTGTTGCACTGTGTTCCATGCTCCTCTTTGAAATGGTGGCCCTCCGCCACTACGCAGGTCACCTAACCATTGCTCATGATAGGGGCAATCAATGAATACTGCAAGGCGATATCGTATTTTTATTTCGAGTGTGCAGAAAGAATTTTCAAGTGAACGTCAGGCGATAACGAATTTTATTGCCAATGATGCATTGCTGCGACAGTTTTTTGATGTATTTCTTTTTGAAAATTTGCCTGCCTCAGACCACTTGCCTGGTGATGTTTACATTAAAGAGGTTGACAGCAGTGATTTATATGTCGGACTGTTCGGTGATAGTTACGGTTATGAAGGCGAAAATGGCCTGTCACCTACGGAACAGGAATTTGATTGCGCCACAAAACAAACTAAACCACGCATCGTTTTTGTAAAAGGGTTAGGCGATTCTGTCCGTCATCCTAAAATGCTGGCTCTTATCCGCAAGGCAGGCGATCAACTCATAAGACGTCGATTTACAACCATACCCGAACTTACCGCTGGCATATATGCCAGTCTGGTCGAATACCTTGGACGATGGGGTGCAATTAACACCGGACCTTTTGATGCAGCTGCTTGTCGTGGTGCCGCACTTTCAGATATTTCTGAGGACAAGGTAACGGATTTTCTTGCACGTGCCAAGCAGTCCCGCGATTACGCTTTTGGTCCAGGTACGCCAATGAAAGATGCTCTGGTCCATCTCAACCTTCTTGACCAGGATTTGCCGAGTAATGCAGCTATTCTTCTCTTTGGAATGCAGCCACAACGATTTCTTATCTCTTCGGAAGTCAAGTGCATGCATTTCCATGGTACCGAGGTTCGGAAACCGATTCCATCGTATCAGGTTTATAAAGGTGATTTGTTCCAACTTGTGGATGCGTCAATCGATTTTGTTATGGGGAAGATTGATCGAGCCGTAGGAACCCGCTCTGCAAGCAATGATGCGCCGGTTACCTATGAAATCCCCCGTGAAGCGGTGGCAGAAGCAATTGTTAATGCCATTGCACATCGTGACTACAGTTCTAATGCGTCAATTCAAGTAATGCTGTTTTCAGATCGGCTTGAAGTATGGAACCCAGGAAGCTTGCCGCCATCTTTGACCATTGAGTCATTACGACGACCCCATGCTTCCGTGCCGCATAATCCGCTTATTGCTGAACCGCTTTTCCTCACTCGAATCGTTGAGCGAGCTGGTTCGGGCATTTTAGACATGATAGCACTCTGTGCTGAAACT
>Ga0182027_10008330_pt1 | contig 15105 bp, 12 predicted proteins | sample 712E1DmetaG_FD_121300 | JGI IMG/M metagenome (GOLD analysis project Ga0182027, IMG submission 121300) | Permafrost microbial communities from Stordalen Mire, Sweden - 712E1D metaG (Illumina Assembly) | ecosystem: Environmental > Terrestrial > Soil > Wetlands > Permafrost | place: Sweden... | reverse complement strand
TAACATCACCGCCTGGCCGCCGGAACGGCAGATCACCCCGATTTTTCTTCCCTGGATCAGGGGCAGAGAAAATATCTTAAAGTCATCAATCATTTCCTGTAATGTTTGAGCGCGGTGGATGCCTGCCTGTTTCAAGGCGGCGTCAGTGGCCTCGTCATCTCCGGCCAGGGCGGTTGTATGGAACTGTGCAATCTGGTGACTGGACGCGGATTTATTGGCTTTCAGGATGACAATCGGCTTATCGGTCTGCTGCGCCAGGGCCATCAGCCGCCTGCCGTCCGTGAAATTTTCAAGATACATGCCGATCATCTGGGTCTCAGGGTCAGACATGAAATAGGACAGGTAATCGCATTCGTTCAAATTCAGCTTGTTGCCGATGCTGATTGATTTGTTGAAGCCGATGTTTTCGAAAGTGAGAAGACGTATGCCGTCGATGACCACCCCGCCGCTCTGCGAAATGATGGACACGGGACCTTTCAGCATGGCGTCCGGATACATGGGGACAAAGGGCAGAACCAGTCCGTTATCCAGGTTGATGGTTCCGATGCAATTGGGTCCCATAAACCGGATATTCCATTTTCCGGCGGTTTCCAGGAGCTTTTCTTCAAGTTGCCGCCCTTCTTCGGTAAACTCCGAGAATCCGGCGGACTGAATCACGGCATAGGGGATGCCCTTCCGGCCACACCGCTCCATCACGTCCGGGATGGCTTTAGCGGGAATGAGAAATACGGCCAGATCGGGGACGGCGTCAATATCTTCGATATGTCGATAGATCTTTCGACCGTTCAGTTCACTCCCTTCGCGGCCTACCAGGTAGATCGATCCTTTGAAACCGAAGCGCTCCAGGTTTTCAACGGTATTTCTGCCAAGATTGTTGGGTGAGCCCGATACCCCATAGACCATGACACTTTCCGGGTAAAACATCTTCTGCATGAGGCCTGTCTCCCAGGATTTTTATTTACGTTTTTTCTTGAAAAAGCCTTTTCTATAGGATATAGATTACCCTCAATGGGCGGTTAACTCAGCGGGAGAGTGCTACCTTCACACGGTAGAAGTCACTGGTTCAATCCCAGTACCGCCTACCATGAACATCAAGGGGTTACGGGTCATGCCGTAGCCCCTTTTCCGTTATGCTTGCGGGTGGTGCTTGCGGATATTCATTATTCGATGTAAATTTATCATCCATTTTGGAAATAGCAGCCTTGTGTGACGGGTCGAGATGGTGTAGGTAAATTTCTGTCGTTCGAAGGTTTTTGTGCCTTAAAAGACCGGAAACAGTTTTCAGGGAAACTTTCTCTTGGTCAGCCAGATATGAAGCGGTGAAATGCCGCAGAGAATGGAAGCCATAAAAGAGAGGAACTTCGACAACCTTACCCTTATCCTTTCCCCTCCATAGCTTTCTCTTCCCGTTTCCGATGGGTGCTATGCCTGCCCGCTGGCATATGGACGCCATTACCTTTGGTCGATGCAGATACCTGGTTCTGGTCTTGGAATTGTAAAACACCCATTTGTCTTGATCTCTGGATTTCCATCGTTGCCAGAGGATATCGTAGAGCACATCATCCATCGGCATTGGATTCGATTCGTAGGCGCCGTCTTTTCGTTTTCGAGTCCAGAGGGTTACGATTCGTTTATCGAAATTGATGTCTTCTTTCCATCTCAGCCGGAGTATTTCATCGATACGTCCCAGGAGATGGAGACAGCAGAGTACTAGGTCTTTTTCATCACCCGGCTTAGCGGCGGCGATTATCCGGAGAAGTTCCTCCTCTGTAGGAATGTCTTTCTCTTTTTCTATTTCAGGCATTTTATCGATGGCAATGCACGGATTCAAAAGAAATGGAAGCTGCCCAACGTATGTCTTCTTTATCCAGTTAAATACTGTGGACAGTTCTTCCCGATGTTCGTTATAGCTACTATTTGAAGGCAGCGTTTTTAAATAATTATGTATATGAAGAGGGCTGATTTGATCCACCGGGAGGTTCCCTTGTGACTCAAGGAATTTTTTACAAACATTACATTTCCTCTTGTAGGTGTCTACCACGAATTTTCTTTGGGCATGATCAAGGTATTGGTTAGCCAGTTCCTCTAAGCCCATGCCGATTGGGGTCGTCTTGGGTTTTTCCTTTAGCTCTTTTCTCCGCTCTTCTCGGGCTGCCGACGCTTCCCGTCGCGTCTTCAGGCCTCCGCCGGCATATGTTTCCCCCCGATGCTGAAAACTGTACCGCCAATCCTTCCTTATCTTGTCCTTCCATAACCCCATAAATTACCTCCGGATGAAACCGTAATAATCTGATTCCTGCAGGATAAAACCCGCCTAGTTCCCGCATATGATCATACACCGTACGCGACGACATATTCAAGAGCTCTGCCACATCTTTTACACTTAACAATCTGTCCATTTCATACCCTCAAAGTCTCCATCAGTCGATGGAAAAATGAGGGTTTCGGCAGGTAATTAATTCAAAATAATATTTGGATTCATTATATTTTATAAGTCCATTAATATGCCTTTCCCTTTTGGGATCGGCGGGTAATTGGGTCGTTTTTTACCGAAACCCCAGTTCATACTTAACTGCTGCCTATGCCGCAGTTCTCTTTAAATTGATTTAAGTTCATTTCCCAAACATTTGATCGGCTTAGATCTCCAATCTGATCCCGCACCTGCCTGGTAAAGCGCCCGTTCTCAGAACGAACGATAAAACCCTGGCGGGCTAAGGAGTTTGTTAGGGCCTTTTTTGAAAAAGGCATTTTTCGAGAATGGCTGTTAAGCACCTCCATGACCAGGTCCGGATGCAGATGGACCACGCCCTGTGCCTCTTGGGCCGTTCCTACGACTCTCCCCCTGCCAGATGGAGTGTCATTCAAATTCAAAATTGACACTTGCTCGGCCTGGAGCTTTTGCTGTAGAATTCTAAACATAATGGCAACGGGGTCATCCTGTGCCAACTCTTCCGTTTGATGATGGATGTGCCGTGTGGCAATTTCCATGTATTCCACCAAAAGAGCGGTTTTATTACTTTCATCAATAACGCCCAATCTCTCAATAAAATTTACAAAAAAGAGGAAACCTGAGTAATTCAAGGCCCAATTTGAAGAAATCCGGAGCCCGTTTGGTAAATCCCTTGTCAGCGCATGAAAATCAGCAACCTTTGCATTAACCTGTGCTTTAAAATTGCTTTTCCATGCCGGATCTGAGATTACTGTCTGAATCAGCTCTGGCATAAAACTCCGGTACAGATGCCGGTTCTCTAAGCAACGCCTTCCTGCCTCCGTGTTTTTCTCCGGCTCCACATTAATTACGATCGTTCTGCCAGTGATCGACTCGATGTTATCCACGAAATCTTCGCCGGTCGAAAGCAGTAAACCACGAATATGAAATTGCTTTTGCATGTTTGTATTGGATTTCAGGCGTGCCCTGCCGTGGCCATCGACATAATTTTGCAAAGTCCTAATTACCGTCTCAGGAGCCACAACCGAAGCCTTTAAATCATCGATCAGAAACAGACTATCCCGAAAAAAATATCCTTCCCGCTCGATGGCGTTAGCCGTGGAAGTCCAAGCCATAAAATGGTCCTGAAAATCGCCGAATAACGACATCGCCAGCGATGCCAACATGGTTTTGCCACCACCCGAAGGACCTTCCAGGTGAAGCGCCGGTTTTTTCATCCCCATTGCTCCGAAAACTATGGAGCTAAAGGGAGCAAGACAAGCGTGCCCTATCAGCGGATAGGTCACATCATGAGCCTTCAAGTTCAGAAAGTGCTGGTAAATGTGATTCGCCACCGCTGCAATATCGGCAGCAGAAGCATTTAAAAAAAAGATTCGCTTTGAGAAGTTCCCACCCGAAAGATCAACTTCGAGATTTTCAAGCGGGGGAAACCCTTCTGGCGTAATTTTTATACCAGATGAAAGATAATGACCGTCAGCATTGAAACCATGGCTTGTCATCACTCGCCTGATTGGCACGTCATCACCTGAAATTTCCTGAGTTGCGATAACCAGTGTCCTCTTTGAGCCATACAGAATCGCGCCCGTACCAACCTCTGCCCATACTTTGGGTATGAAATTGCCTGAGTTAAATTCTTTCGCTGTCAGCCGGATTACACCAACCTTATCTTGAAAATTTATTTTAAGATCCAACAACTGATCTATAATAACCTCCTCATCCATCAGGAGACTGCGCGACGTAATTACTGAGTAAAAATTTGCAATAATATTCTTCTTTTTACCAATAACCTCAAATAATTCACCTTCCACCACTTCAAAGGAGACATCACCTTCTGTTTCTGGCTGGCCTTCACCTTCCTCACTCTGATCTTGTATTGCTTCTTTAACCATAACTTCAAGATTTTCTTCCATTTTTTTCACCTCCCATCATGCGGGCTCTCGCCCTTATTTTCTTCCGCCGGCAATCTGTCAGCGGTGTCAGCACTGTCAGCAGTCAAAATCGGAAATACTAAAAAAATAATTGATGCTGTCTGTGCCTTCAGTGAGGTCAATATACACATCGCTGAGATACTTGTCAAGCATATTATTAAATAAAATCAATTGGTTATCTAATTTACAATCATGGAATATTTTGGCATATGATCGTCAATTATATCTGTGATTCTAAAAACTGGTCGCGAATCTCCCTGAAAATCGTTTCTGGCCTATACGCGACAAAACGCTTCCCGTAACCCCTTGATGAGGTTTGGACTTGACATTTATAATTTAAGTATTATATTGGTAATAAGCTTTATAAGATATTAATGCTTAATTATAAAGGAAGAAAGGCAACGGTTCTCTCATGGCAAGAAACAGTCTGAAAAAAGGCAGGGATTCCATAAAAGAAAAGACGAAGCACGTTGCCGTACTGATTGATGAGTTTCTTGAACGGGAGATCACAGAGGCTTCTCTGAAGGAACATCCGGAGGAGATCTATAAAATAAGGGATCTTCTGGAAAAGCACTTATGGATGGGCAACATTGGTCCCCATGATCCCGACTGGCAGTTTGAAAGCGATCAATGCCTTATGGATGTTCCTGAGCTGGATGCAGATGCCATTCATCAGGATGAAATCGATATGGGGGCCAAAATCATCTCTTCATTCCATGAGTTCTTGAAAAAAGGCTTCTGGGAAAAATTCAAGGCGGGCGTGCTCGCGTATAATGATAGATACGGCGATGATCCCTTATTGAGCGAAAGTTTTATCAAGGCCGAACTGGGCCAGTATGTCCAGATTCATATAAGCTTTGGGGACGGCATTCATTTTTTCAGCAGCAGCCTGGAAGCCATTCGTCTCCTGATGGACTTAATCCAAGGATTGAAGCCAGAGCAATTTAAAAAATGCGCCGACAAGGATTGCGGGAAATTCATTTTCCTGACCACAAAACATAAAAAGGATTATTGCAGTGTCAATTGCGCAGCGAGATGCGGAGAACGTAAGAAGAGGGAAGCAGATAGAGCGGCGTTCAATAAATATCATCAGGAATATTACAAAAATAAACGGAAAGGAGGAGAAAAAACAGTAAAAAAATAGGGATCTCCAAAGAATGAATTACGAAAAATATTACTTATTGAATATATTATCAAATTAGCTTCACCTTTCAACTCACCGAATAAATTACCTGGGCGGTCCCGCCTAAACACTCACGTTGTACCAGTTTATTAAAAAAATTCTATTAAAGGAGGATACGTTATGTATCAAGAAGCAGAAGTTTATTTAGAAGAAACAAATCCATATTTGATTATCATTGGCGTCCTTAAATATCGCCTTGAGGGTATGGGACTTACGATCGTTAACGAAGAAACAAGAGACGGTAAGATACATATTATTCTTGCCTCCGGCGAGATAGGCGGAAGCCCTGTCAGGGCAGTGGTGACGTATTTTGCCTGGCCAAGGATCATCAGGATATCCATCGAGTTAACCGCTATAAAGAAAAAGAAGCTCAAAAGACATCTCATCTATGGCTTACTTAACATGATCAATAACCGGTTATGCCCTGGTAATTTTAGAATAAATGAAAGTGGCCATATCACCTTGGAAGCCGGAATGTTCGCCTTTGAACATATTCCTGAAGAGGACGGGGCTGATTGGCCCCTCGCAGGCGAATACCACTTGCTCCTGGACCATCTTCGGACGGCTGCAGAGACCTACCTGCCCTTGATTAAATCTCAGGTCGGTTCTTCGGGATCTGCGGGATCGGTTATCAGATCTATCGAAGAGGGTTTGAAGATAAAGAACCGGTCATCTCTCCAAGATGTAGGCGTTGAGTTAGAATAATTCATTAAAACCACAAAAGGGACTCATTGCTTCATCGGGATGGGCCCCTTTTAAACAAAGAACAGGAACAAAGTTATAACCAAGACAAGTCAAAGGAAGTCAAAAAAGAAAAATGTCAAAAAAGAAAAAAGGAGAATGAAAATGAACGATAAAGAAAAAGATACAATAAAAATTCTACGGGAAAATCTACAAGACGATCCCACAGCAAATGGAAACCAACAGACGGAAACATATGATCTTGCGATGATCTCCGATTCGACCAGCGTTACCGATGTAATTAAATTTGTGGAAAGCCATACCCTGATAGGTAATCAGAGCATTTTTGGCCAGATAGAAAATTTTATCGGCACGCCCATTCCACAGGAAGAAGCCGCAAAGGGTATCATGGTAAACGCAGGTCTCGAACTGCTGCATGAATTCAACATGGTTTTTAGTAAGGCTGAGAGTGGAGTGGAGGCCGTCTTCGCCAAATACAGCATCAGACGGGGGTTGATCCTACTGAAGCTTAAGCAGCTCGTAAAGAAGGCCGGCCAATCTTGGGATGCGTGGGCAACGATTCATGTTCCCTATGTTTCCCAGCGGACTCGCATCGATAGTATGCGGCTCGCCTCTCGGAGCGACTGTCACAGATATTTTTTTCTGGGCAGTGAACGACTATTGATGCTGGTTCGGGCAACCGAGCATTATAATGTCGAGGACCCCATCGGGGAGTTTATGACAAAACACGGTATACGGTTTAACCCTCACTCAAGCAAAATCAAAAAGTTCAAATGGGCAGTCGATGCGGCTCTCAATGCGGAAAGGCTTGAAAAAGTGGGGGTTACCACCGCTGACAGTCGGATCGTAAAAGCGCTGACGCAGTATGTGCCTTCAATGGACAATAATTTGCTCATGACCGCCAAGGCTGTAGTTGACTCCAACGGTGATATTAACAGGTACTTTGAAAAATTAATCGTCGGCAAGGGCAAGGAACAGAACCCCCTTGAAATCAACAAGGTTGTAAAGGACTTTAATACCTCTGGAACAAAACTGATCCAGATCATCGACTACATGTTTCGGAATCAGGACACCATCGAAACCCTGAATGCAGAAATAGTCATAGCGTTACAGGAAAAGCTGGCGGAGCTCAAGAAACTGGCCAACATTCAGTAACCGCAGGCCACAATGCGGGACGTTTTTTCATTAACTATGTGGCGGGGCAATTATAACATATTAATTATAAGGAGAAATAAATGCTAATCTATCTATCAACCCTCGATTCGAGACGACTGTGTCATTATTATGAAATAATACGGCAGAAGGTCAGTGCACTGCTGTCATATGCCCTCATAGGCAGCGACGCCTTCGAAATGGTAAAAACCCACAAGGACAAACTAAAAAGCGTGATTTTTGATTCCGGCGCCTGGACGGACCAGCGAAGCCCCTTCCCAACAGATATTGATGAGTACATCGGCTACCTCTCGGTTGCTTCAGGTTATTACGATTTCTATTTTAATCTGGATCAAGATTTTAATGAGGACATCTTCTCCAGCCTCAACCTTACCAACCTGTTGGAGATGGAAAAAGCTGGATTAACGCCTGTGCCCGTTATCCACAGCCTATATACGGGAGAGATCGAATACTATATTGACCGGGAATATCCGATTGTCGCCCTCGGGTCCTCATATGCAACCAGGCTAGATGCCTTAAAATTCGTGTTCGATAAGTTTTCCAAGCATCCCAATGTAAAAATCCATATCTTCGGGACAACGCATTACGAGAATCTGATCGAGGTGCCGGTGTATTCGGTTGACTCATCAAGTTGGGGGACGCAGGGAAAATTTGGAAATATCGTATACTGGAATCCAGAAAGTGAAAAGGTAGATAAGACCGAGGAAATATATGTGGGCGGATATTATCATCCTGATAAACCGGCAATGCATGATTTTGTCACCTATTGGTGCAGGAGGCAGTTCGAGGAATATCTGCAGGACACATTTAACTTTACTCACCAGGATCTGCTCGGCGACGATGGTTACTATAATATGCAGGTCGTCAACATGCATTATTACGTCGAACTGGAAAAGAAAATAACCGCAGAGCATCGGAAAAAAGGCTTTACTTCATAGATCTGGAAAAAATCGCGGATTCCCGCGAATTTTATGAAGGGGCTCATCTCTCTTAACGGGGATGGGCCCACTTTCGATAAAAAAGGAGCAAAATTATGACCAATACAAATCAGTGGAAACCAGCCGAGATCATCGTCCATGAGCAAGTCAAGGATGATCCGGCTACCGTTAACTTTTTATGTCAATGCCCGAACGTGCCAGTGAAACTTTCAAAAAGCTCTTCGCCGACGGAAATTGTTCACACATCGGATATTTTAAAAAATGCGGGGAAAGGAATGATGAACAGTATCACGGCAGGTAAAAGTGTCGTCTTCATTGCCCCTGCCGGCCAGGTTGTCGATGAGTTTACTATTCCCGATGACCGTTTTGTCTGCCCTCATTTTGAACGGTTAAAGCTTGCTTCGAACGGTTGCTTTTATATGTGCGACTGGTGTTATCTAAAGCTGACCTACCGGGCACAGCGGCCCTTCATAACGGTCAGGGTCCAGTATGACCAGATAAAGGCACAGATAAGGAAACGGCTTAATCAGTCTAATACCCCCGTTATATTCAACAGCGGTGAACTGGCGGATTCTTTATCCATGGAACATCTGACCGGCGCCATGAGGGAGTTCATTCCCTGGTTTGGCCAGAGCAATAACGGTTATCTCTTCCTGTTGACCAAAAGCGACAACGTGGATGACATTCTCAACCTTCCCCATAACGGTCATTCTATCATCGCGTGGAGTATGAACAATGAAGCCGTATCAAGACGATTTGAAATCGGAGCGCCAGACTTTGAACGAAGGCTTGAAGCGGCCTATCAGGTCCAGCATGCGGGTTATCCCTTGCGGATCAGGCTTGACCCCATTGTGCCCTTCGATGGGTGGAAGAATGCCTATTCAGAAACCGTTAAGAGAATATTTCAGAGGATATTACCGGAAAGGTTGACATTGGGCACACTGAGGTTTGAAAAGGGGTTCTACGCGATGCGAAAATCCATCTTCATGACTGGAGCTGAATTACCGGCGATAATGGAAGGCATGATGCCCATGTTCGATCCGAAGGTGTTTGAGGGCTCCAAGAAACCGAAGATTGGGAAATACAGTTATCTCGAAGAAAAACGGATCGAGATATTCGATTTCGTCATCCGGGAGATAAGAAAATATTCCGACTGTCCCATTGCCCTCTGTAAAGAATCAGCCTTCGTCTGGGAGCAGGTGGGGCTGGATCTGTCACGATGTCAGTGTGTATGCCAGTTGGATTATGCGGATATGACCACCTGATCTAAAAGACAATAGCTGTTCAAGGTTGCAAAGGGGGGTTGCCTCAATTGAGGGGCACCCCCCCTTTTTTTGTCTTCATTCCATTCAACCCAAGAAACGAACTGTTTCTGAACCGTCTTGGCTTCTAGAACAAAGGATAAATAACTTTGAAGGAGGTTTTACAAATGAATACTGAAAAGAAAATCCAACTGAATTTATCCATTCCTGAGCGCTACCGCAACCTGCTCAGACGAATGGCGGCTGAGAAGGTGATGTCTGATCCCAACCAGGTTGTAACGGGGGCATCCATAGCCACAGAACTGCTTTTAACGGCGCTCAAAGAGATTGCAGGAGAAAACATGAAAGAAGGAGAAATGTAATCATGACAACACGCGAAATCGCATTATCGTATCTGGAAAAGGGACTCTCTGTTATCCCGATGAAGAGCCCATCGACGGTGAAAAGATCAACGAAGTTTAAGGAAATGGTTCAGGCGGAGCTTGAGAAGAATGCAGCCCTGCCAGAGCCACGGCCTGAGAAAGATATTTATAAAGAGATGTTCATCATAGAGTGCAAAAAGCCTCTACTCGCCTGGACAGAATATCAAAAAAGGCTGCCCACTAAAGAAGAAGTCAACCACTGGTTCAATACAAATCCTGATGCCAACATTGGAATTGTTACCGGTGCCGTGTCCAATCTGGTTGTGTTTGATCTGGATTCAGAACGTGCTCTTGAATATGCCGAAGAACAAGGGGGATTCCCTGAAGATACCGTCAAGGTTAAATCTGGGAAGGGTTATCATGTTTACATGCGGCATCCTGGATTTTATGTGAATAACAAAGTTAATCTGGCTCTGACCATAGATATTCGAGCGGATGGTGGTTTAATAGCAGCTCCCCCATCCATGCATGGTTCCGGGCATCAATATCAATGGGTCGAAGGGTTTTCTATCTTTGAAACTGACCCAGCTGAATGTTCCCCCTGGATGATTGATTATTTGCAAGCCGTAAAGAATGTCGACAGCAAACCAAAATCAGAAGTTAAGAAAGACCTTCCCCATGCCTCTGCACCTAAAGAACCTGCCGGCAAAATAACCAGCGAATCAGGGAAAAAGAGTTTCACAGGCATCATTGCAAATGGCTGTGTTGCCGGTGAACGTAATCATACAGCGACAAGTCTGATTGGCCACTTGATAAAAACCATGGCCAAAGAAGAAGCTTGGGAGATTGTCAATTTATGGAATGACACGAAAAATAAACCACCTCTGTCCTCTGATGAATTGAAGTCAACCTTTCAATCTGTCCTGAATATGGAGCAGAAGGGAAAAGTCATTATTGATACTTTCCTTGATAATGCCAATTCCGTCATTGCCGAGTATAACCAGAATTATGTGCGGATTCCATTTGCAGGTCAAACCCTTCAGAATCTCGAAAAGCAGATGAACGGAGGTCTTGCCGGTGGAAGATTTTATATCGTTGGGGGTATCCCCTCTTCTGGGAAAACAGTCCTTTTGAATAATATCGCAGACAACATCTGCCTCAATGGATATCCCGTTCTATTTTTCAGCTATGATGATGGTAAAGATGAATTACGATACCGTTCATTTGCACGGTTCAGTGAGCATAACATCGAAGCTTATAACCTCAACCGGATACCAGATCTGAAAAAAGTCTTCGTCAATCCATTCATCAAGCAGATCCTTTCCCTGAAATACGTCATTAAAGACATGATCCCCGTTGAAAAATGGCCTGATCTGGTTGAGCAGATCAAAAAGAAGCATGGGAAAGGACCGGTGATCATTGTCGATTATCTGAGGAAACTGAAAACGGAATCGAAGACCTCCGATGAACGACTCAGGGTGGATGACATCATCAATAAACTGACCCAACTTGCCAAGAATCAGAATATCCCTGTCGTCACCATATCGGAATTGGCGAGGGATTCCTATAAGTCCGGCCAGAGATTGAGCATGGCATCCTTCAAGGAATCCGGCACCATTGAATATGAGGCGTCCTGGTTGGGAATCCTTGCTGCTGTGGTGGAAGGAAAAAACGGGGAGTATATCCTGAAGGATAATTGGGAAAACATCATTGCCCATGACGGCAACATTGACTTGATTGTATTCAAAGCAAAACGGGGCACTGGTCAAACTGGGAAGGTGCCGTTGAAGGTCGATAAAAACAAAATGACTGTAATGGACAGGATCATCAGCGAACCCATGCAAACTGCGAAAACCTACACCAAAAAATCAATATTTGACTGAAAGGAGAAGATCATATGACGCAACAAGAAGCAGTAGAGATCTTTGAAAGCATAAAGACTGCATACGATACCCTGAAAGAACCCAAGTATAAATTCATCAATAATGAAATCTTCAGGTATCAGTATGCGCAGATTTTGTCTATCAGTGTTTATTTGAAGGATAATCAGGATTACAAAAATCTTGTCAACGGAATGGCACAAATCATTAAAAAGATTAACCGTACCATGATAAACAATGAGAAAAACGATTGGCGTAATGTCTCTGAAAGGGGCATGAATAAGGTGATCATGCCGGTAACCAAGAAAAGAGACCAGCCTGTTTCATTCCCCCTTCAATGGGTCGATGAAAAAACCAATGAAACCTGTTTCATCAATAACGGCTTCTGGGGGGTGAAAAACTTCATGGTGATGGATGTTCTTGGATATTTCCTTCTTCTCAAGAAAGGCGAGAACCTTCTTCCCCAGGAACCATTACCCATCTTTTCTGATCTGGACAGCATCACCAGAAGGGAAAAGGAACTCGACAAACCCAATTACATTATCAAATATCCACCAGCAATGAATGAGCAGGACGTCGATTATTTTAAGAAAATGAAATACTATGTCCATTTCACCGATGATGTTTTTCGGAAATTCACTTCATCAACCATGAGTTCCAATGACATTTTGAATCTCCTGCAGGAAACATCCCGTGTGGAATTCAAGATCGTTTATCCGGTACGTCTGCAGACTGGGGAAAAAGCAAAAAGTAAAAATTATTTCATGAACCTCTTCAGTCGTTTCTTTGAATTTGGTTATATCGACAAGGAAACCAGAAGTGACGGTATCATCCAGAGCCGGGAATATTATGTTGGCTTCAACACCATCCTGGGAGAAATCTTCGCTCATAACCTCTTGTCTAAAAATTATGATTGGGTGGAACCCAGTTTCTATACGCTCCCCTATTCAGCCCAGATCTTCTACCGGCGCTTTTTGATCCATAACAACTATCTCCGGACACAGCTGAATTTAGAAACCATAGCAGAAAAACTGAATCTCACGGATAAGAATACCTCAAACCTGATTAAGACGATCGAGCAAAGCGCCTTGAAACCTCTCATTGAACAGGGACTGATTCATTCCTATGAAAAAGAAGAAGGTTTACACGGCCTGAAATTTATCATCAAGCGATTGAAAAGAAACCAGCTCAACTATGAAATCAACAGGGGGATGGAGGGTCAGTAAAGTTTTAATGGAGGGTCCGTAAAAGAAGGATGCAGGGTCAGTAAAGTTTTGATACAGGGTCAGTAAAGCGAAAAGTGAATCAAATGGTTGAAAATGGTGAGGATCTAAAAAGGACATGGAAATAATAAGATATTATAAGATATCTTAAACGAGAAAGACCTTCCCCTTCGGGTCGGCCTTCTCTAGGGACCATTATTTTTTAGTTTTTGTTTTAAATGGGAAATGGTTGAGTCATGATCGTAATACTTGCTCGAAGATTTGGATCTGGCAGAGAAAAAACTTCAACTTGGAAATCTCGGAAGTAGATGTCATGAATTGAGGAAGTAGAAAGATGAAGTCTCGATTGTTTTGAAAACAAAAAAATAAAATAAAAAATTGGTAAGAGATGTAATGAAGTGGCTGCTGCTTTTTCTGGTTATATCTGCACAACCACCACTTAAACCTTCTTAGGTTGTCGTGGGAAGGAGATCTTTGGTAACACATATATTGGGATGGTAGTAAGAAGCAATGGCTCTCCTCTCAGTTTTTATGGAGCAAGTGGATCATGGCTTTTCATTGCTGTATGATATATGAATCGCTGAAGGAGAAAGGCAAATTACACGATGAATAACCTTGGAAAAAACAAGGGACCGGCTGATGAATCAATTGATCAGATCACATCACTGCCTGACTTTTATGAAGACTTTCGTCCAGAGGAGATCAATGAAATCTTCTTTACTGAATCCTCACAAAAAGATCGAAGCATCCATCATGAGAATTTATGGTTTTTCACGAGATGCTGACTTTGGTTATATCTGCATAGCACCATCTGGAACCTTCTTGAGTAGTCGTGGGAAGGAGATCTTCTACTGCTCATATATTGGGATGGTATAAAGAAGCAAACAGCCCAAATGAATAAAAAGAAAAGCCAAAAGTAAGTGTGATGGCGCACACAACTTAAGGCTTTTCTTCGAACCATAAAACAGCATCAAGGGATTACATAATTAGATGACATGCAAAAAAAAGTCAATTGGAAAATAATATTGTAAAAAATAAAGCTGCTTATGAATGGTCATGGCGCTTTCCACAGACAAATCAAATGAAACGGACCTCTTTTAAACTTTCAAGAAAATATTGTCTGGTGATGGGAAAATAACAAAAAGTTGAAAGTTGATGGAATGGAAACTATGGTCATACTTGGGTAACCGCCACTTAAACCTTCTTGGGTTGTCATAGGAAGGAGATCTTTTGGAATGAATATATGGGAGAAGCAATGGCTCCTGAGTCGGTTTTGGGGTGTTGAAGAATGAGTCTGGATTTATAAAAACGCTAGATCCGGCGTTTATTAGAACATGAGGCGCTCAATGCTTCATAGACCTTTGTCTTTGGTGGCATCTTCCAGGTTGACATATGATGCCCTCTTTTCAATCAGTCGTACACCCAGCGCTAAGGTTCACCTACTTCACATGCTCTATTCGTTCTCTAAAGGCAACCAGCAGCGTCGTCAGATCCTCTTCTGTCAGCGACATCAGGAAATCCATATCCCTGTCCGTTTCCAACAGTTTCAGCAGCATTTCCAGAATTTCAGTTTTCGTCAGATCGTTCATGTGCTCCTTCCGCTATCAAAAGAAAATGAAAATCCAGGCCAGTAAAACAGATCTTGCCGAAATAAAAAAATGATTTACCAATGAATAATGGATACAAGATCATCTGGAATTAATCAACCGATGAATAAGAATTTTTCCAAGACGGCGATTTTCTGTTTGAAAGCTCTGCTCGAAAACCATTGACAATGCTATGAAAAGGTATATGCAAGGCTACATTGTTGTCCAATTCTATCACGTCTAATTTAAAAAGGAGGAATGGCATGAAGCATTTCAGATGTTTAGTATCATTGATTATGTGTAAAAGTTAGGATCTTTCCGGACAGTCAGCTTCTCTCCGGTTGTGATGTTTAAGCCGCCTCTTTTGTCGTCACCTGCTCTTTGATAACCTTGCCGGCCTCTATGGTTTCAATGGGTCT
>Ga0182027_10008329_pt1 | contig 15105 bp, 13 predicted proteins | sample 712E1DmetaG_FD_121300 | JGI IMG/M metagenome (GOLD analysis project Ga0182027, IMG submission 121300) | Permafrost microbial communities from Stordalen Mire, Sweden - 712E1D metaG (Illumina Assembly) | ecosystem: Environmental > Terrestrial > Soil > Wetlands > Permafrost | place: Sweden... | reverse complement strand
GGCTAATATTAAGTTTAAATCATAGTCTATTTGAATTGTATGTTTTCTATAGCCCCGCCATTAATGGCGGGGCTATAGAAAACATACAATTCAAATAGACTATGATTTAAACTTAATATTAGCCCCGCCTTTAAAGGCGGGGCAATAGAAAAACACTCACCGGGACTTTAGTCCCATCATAAAAAAACATGAAATTCGAAAAAAATATTTTGCCTGATTTGTTTTGTGCTTACATTTGCTTTATGAAAAAAATATTCTCCATTATTTTAATTTCCGTGGCAGCACTGGGATTGATCTTTGTTTTCGGTTATAAATATTTATATCAGAAGGAAACTAAATTACCTCAGTATCCCAGCGACCAGTTTAAAACTGTTGTGAGAGCGCTTGAGAGAAAGGGCTATACAGCAGGCGTCTTTACTGAGCATTCCGATAACAACCGGTGGAGACCTCAGATACCGGATGATGATTCTCAAAAAAATAAAATCCTCATTGACGACGTTTCCGTGTGGTCGGTAACTGTAAAAAGCAAAACAGCTCTTGCAGCAAATATTTTTCCTGATGTAGCCATCACTGAAATTCAATTCAGGGATGAAAAGGCTTTGCAGCAATCAAAATATAAAATTGAATCCTATTCAAAATCTTTGAAAGAAAATAAAGACATCAACGAGTTTTTCCAGCATAAAAACAAAATATATCTGCTTCAGACGCGGGCGCTGGTCTTCGTAAAAGATTTTCAGTTTGTAGATGCTTTTTTCAGAGAGGAAATGAAGAAGGAGAAATGAAATTGAAATGAAACCGTCTTTGCGAGGAGGCACGACGAAGCAATCTCAATTAACAAATATTTACCACGATCAGATTGCTTCGCTACGCTCGCAATGACGAATCAAATTTCATTTATTCATCCAATCATCAAAAACAAAAGAAATTTCTCTTCTTATTCTAAACTTTTATATATTTGAATTCTCAAACAGTCATCACCATGAAAAAAATATTTATCACTATATGCTGCTTATCCGTTTTTATTGTGAATTGCTTTCCACAGGCAAACAACGATAAGCTAATGAATGAGCGCAACGGCTTATACCAGAAGTATGAATCGCTTGTAAACCCTGATAAAAAGCCAACTCACAAGGAAACTGAAGCGGTGATTGACGCCCTTAAAGCATTGGTGATAAAGGATACTGAGATCATCAGCAAAAGCCGTGAATCGGAAAAGAAATCAAAGGAAGCCAATGATTCACTCAACAAAAAAATACCTGCTCTTGAAAAGGATGTTAAAACTCAGAAGGATCAGAACTTTATTTATTTAATCGCTGCAGGAGCTTCACTTCTGCTGTGTGTTGTATTCCTTATCCTGATGTTTGTTTATATTAGCAAATGCAAAAAATTAAAGAAGACAAAGATTTCCGAAGATATGAATGATGTCATTGCTCAGCTACATAAAGAAAAAGAGGAATTGGAAGTGAAAATAAAAGATCTGGAAGCTGGCCATCAGAGCGATGCTAGTGAGAATTATGAAAAGCAGGATCTTCAGATAAGCATTGTTGAAAAACTTCACCGACTTAAGGAAATTGGTGCAATCACAGAAGAGGAATTCGGTATTTATAAACAGAATTTTCTCGGATAGAAATGAATATTAAGAAAAACAGAGGGGACGAAACTGGTGTTTCAACCGGTCTTCAAAACCGGTAGCAGACGGATAAAACCGGCTGTGGCAGGTTCGATTCCTGCCCTCTCTGCAAAATAAAAAAGAATGAAACTCTATCACAAAATAAAATGAATACAAAACCGGAGGTTTACAAAAGCCTTCCCGCTGTCAGCAGACTTCTCACCTTACCGGAAGTCAAATTGCTCATTGATCGTTTCGGTGATGAGCTGGTGAAATTTGCTATTCGCCATTCCATTGAATATTTCAGATCATCAGTCAACAAAGGAAATCCTGCCCCCACTCCTGCTCAGATCGTGGAAAAAATAAATTCCATCATTGCACTATGCGGAAACCGGAGTCTAAAAAAAGTGATCAATGCATCAGGAATAATCATTCACACAAACCTAGGCAGAGCGCCTTTTGGCAAAGATCTACTTCAGGATAGTGTTGAAATTCTGGAAGGTTATAACAATCTTGAATTTAATCTTGAAAAAGGTATTCGCGGAGACAGGAATGATCATGCATCGGAATTATTAAAATTCTTAACCGGCGCTGAAGATGTTCTGATTGTAAATAACAATGCAGCTGCAGTAATGCTCATTCTGCGGGCATTTGCTAAGAGAAAGGAAGTGATTGTTTCCCGCGGGGAACTGATCGAGATCGGTGGTTCATTCCGTATTCCTGAGATCATGGCCGCTTCCGACTGCAAAATGGTGGAAGTCGGAACTACCAATAAAACCAATATTGAAGATTATAAGAAAGCCATCACTTCAAAAACTGCAGTCCTATTTAAAGCGCATAAGTCGAACTATGTGATCAAAGGATTCACGCATGAGGCAGGATTGGAAGAACTGAGCGAACTTGGCAAACAACATAATATTCCTGTTCTGTATGATATTGGTTCCGGACTGTTGAGAAACTATGCTCACCAATTGTTTAAAGATGAACCCGATGTGCGCCAATCCCTCGAAAAAGGTGCCGACCTTATTTGTTTCAGCGGTGATAAATTATTGGGAGGCCCACAGGCAGGAATCATTGCTGGGAAGAAAGAACTTATAAGCAAACTGAAAAAAGAACCCCAGCTCAGAGCGCTGAGAGTCGGTAAAGAGACGCTCGCATTGCTTGAAACTGCCTGCATGTATTATCTGAATGAAAAAGACCTGATTGAAAAAAATCAGATCTTTAAAATAATCAGCAGAAAACCTGAAGAAATAAAACAGACCGCTCTCCTGCTTAAAAAGGAATTAGAAAAGTCTGGAATTATTTCCGAAGTGACCACAAGTATCGGACAGTGCGGTGGCGGCACACTTCCTGACGGAGAATTGGAAAGTTTTTCAGTGATGATCACTAATGAAAGTCCGAATAAAATCCGTTCTTCATTTTCTGAAAAAATGTTTGCAGGTTTATTGTCTCACAAAAAGCCTGTGCTGGGAATATTAAAACAGGGAAATATTTATTTTGATGTACTCACCATTTTCGAAGAAGACATCAGTGAATTAGCATCAATTATTAGTGAAATAAATCAGTCAATCTTAAAATCCTGATCTGTTATGAAGCACCTTATCATGGGTACAGCCGGTCATGTTGATCATGGGAAAACTTCCCTGATCAAAGCATTGACAGGATTTGACTGTGATACACATAAGGAAGAAAAAACAAGAGGCATCACCATCAATCTCGGATTTACTTCACTGAAATTATCCAATGGTGAATCTATTGGTATCATTGATGTTCCCGGTCATAAGGATTTTATTAATACCATGGTAGGTGGTGCATGCGGAATTGATTTTGTAATGCTGGTCATTGCAGCCGACAGCGGGATTATGCCGCAAACAGTGGAACACATGAATATCATCAATGCTCTTGGTGTTAAGAAAGGTATAGTTGCTTTAACAAAAATTGATCTTGTCGATAAGGAACTGATTGAAATGGCTAAGTATGAGATCATGGAGTTCCTTGAAAATACTTCTCTTCATAATGCAGCTGTCATTGGTGTTTCATCCATCACCGGTGAAGGAAAAGAGGAACTGATTGCTGTCATTGAAAATCTTATTTCAGAAATTGAGATCAAAGAAAAGGAAGACCTTTTCAGAATGTACATCGATCGTATTTTTAGTGTGAAAGGTTTTGGATGTGTGGTGACAGGCTCTGTGCTTGGCGGCAGTATTGAAACAGGTAAAGATGTATTTCTTCTTCCGGGAAAAAATCAGAAACTGAGAGTACGTTCAATTGAAAGACATGGAGCACCTGTGGAAAAAGTCTTTGCAGGCGACCGTGCAGCTATCAATCTGATCGGTTTGAAAACAGAAGACTTCAAACGCGGAATGATCATTTCTGACAAGGAGTTGAAAGAAACTCAAATGATCGATGCCAGCATTTCTCTTTTTGATAACAATTCAGAACTTCCACTCTGGTCAACAGTTACATTTCACAGCGGAACATTTGAAAGCATGGCAAGAATGCATGCCATCAATAAAGACAATATTCAGGAAAAAGGAAATGTAATTGTACAGATTCATTTTGAAAAACCGGCTGTTTTGCTGAATAAAGATAAGTTCATCATCCGGAATTCATCCGGAGACAAAACGCTTGGAGGTGGTTATATTATTGATGTTACACCGCTTCATCATAAAAAGAGGACCACTGCATTGATTGAAAATCTTTCACAATTATCTGAAACCATCTTAAGTGAAAACAGCCACAATGATCTTATCAAAATAGAATTAAAAAAAGAGTTAAGGCCATTCACCGCTGAAGAAATTGCTGACAATTTAAATCTGAATACCGATCAGTTAAAAGCCGCAATAACAGACCCGAATAAAAACTTTCTAGTTTATCAGATTGACGATAAAGAAATACTAATTGACAAAGGTTTTAATGATACATTCAAAAATAAAATTCTTAAAATCCTTCAGGAATATCACCAGGAATTTCCACTTTTTGAAAATGGATTTGAAGTTGGAGAATTGACAGGAAAACTTGCCCTGGCTAAAATTAAACACGGGAAATCCTATCTGAATCTGTTGTTGAAGAAAATGGAATCTGAAGGTCTTATTGAAAATTTTAAAAACACCTGGATCATAAAAGGGCATAAACCTTCCATAAGTGATCAGGTATTAAATGAGATTAACTGGCTTGAAAAGGAAATTCTGCAATACGGAATTCAAAAAGTCATTATACCTGAAATTGAAGAGCGTTGCGCTGCACAGAAGATTTCAAAGCATCAGTTGAAAATGTATTTGTCCTATCTGAACAGAATGGGAAAAATTCAGTTCTTTCAAAATGATCTGATCCACTCTGATCTTGTCAATAAATTCAGAACTGTTTTATTAGGCCAACTGAAGGGCAAAGAAGCCGGGATTGAGATCAATGAATTCAAGGAAAAATTAAATGCCACAAAATATTTATGTGCCATGCTGGTCAAGATTTATGAAACCGAAAAAATAATAACCACGCAGGGAAGTGGCATTGAAACAAAAATATTTATTACTCAAACAGGAAAAAATTATTCATGAAAGTATATCTTGACAATTCAGCTACGTCATGGCCGAAGCCTGCAGGAGTGGTTTCGGCAATCAGTAAATATCTGAATGAATATGGTGCAAGCCCGGGCCGTTCCGGTCACAGCTTTGCATTGAAGGCAGCCAGAGAGGTTTTTGAAACCCGAGAACTGCTGGCAGGTTTCTTTAATGTGCCTTCTTCCGATCATGTGATTTTTTCTGCCAATGCAACTCATGCGCTAAACATTGCATTAAAAGGTTTACTGAAAAAAGGCGATCATGTCATCATCAGCCATCTGGAACATAATTCTGTACTTCGTCCGCTAAGACATCTGGAAAACCTTGGTTTGATTGAACTCAGTATTATTGACTGTGATGAAAAAGGAATTATTGATTTGAAAAAACTGGAAGCAGCTTTCAAACCAAATACACGCCTGGTAGCTACAATTCACGGTTCAAATGTAACAGGTGCTATTTCACCTATTCAGAAAATTGGTGAGCTGTGTAAATCAAAAAAAGTATTATACCTTGTAGATGCAGCCCAGACTGCCGGCCTCTTTCCAATTGATATTCAAAAAAACAATATTGATGTATTGGTTTTTACCGGACATAAAAAAATGTATGGTCCTCCCGGTATTGGAGGAATGTGTTTAAATAATGATATAATGATTGACACATTAATTCATGGCGGCACAGGCAGTAAATCCGAAATGGATGTTCATCCGGATTTTTATCCCGACAGGCTGGAAGCGGGCACCAGCAATACGGTGGGAATTGTCGGACTGAAAGCAGGAGTACAATATGTTATAAATACCGGCATCGATAATCTCAGAAAAAAACAAACTGACCTGCTGAATTATTTTGTTTCTCATCTCAGGGAAATGAATGAGATCACGCTTTATGGACTTTCCTCTGAAGAATATCTTCCACTCGTTTCATTGAATATTAAAAATATAATTTCAAGCGATCTGGCTTTCGCCCTTGATCGTGATCATGAAATAATGGTAAGAGCAGGAATACATTGTTCACCGCTGGCACATAAATCCATTGGCACATTTCCGCAGGGAACAGTACGGTTTAGCATTGGTGGTTTCAACACTGAAGAAGAAATAAATTATTCCATTGACGCAATAAAAAAAATTATTATAAAAAATAAGTAGCATGAAAATAGTTGATACTAAAGGGCAGTTATGTCCTGTTCCCCTGATCATGACAAAAAAAGCGATGAATGAGATCGGTGAAAATGAAAGCCTGCTGATCATTATCGACAATGATACATCGTATAAAAATGTCTCTCGTTTTCTTGAAGAACATAAGATGACAGTAAGTACAAAAAGAAATGGGAATCTGTATGAACTCACCGTAAATAAAACCGGACATATTCCTGAAAGCACCCAGGCTGAAGATTATTGTTCCAAGGAAGATACAAAAATCTCAAATTATGTGGTGGCAATTCAACGCAACAGGCTTGGCGATGGAGCCGAAGAACTTGGGACAATCCTTATCAAGGGATTTGTGAACACATTGCCTGAAACTACATTAAAACCGAAAACTATCGTATTTCTGAATTCAGGAATATTTCTGGCATTGAAAGATTCTCCTGTTCTTGAATCATTAAAGAAACTTGAAAATATGGGAATAGAGATTCTTGTGTGTGGAACCTGTCTTGATTATTATAAAAAGAAAGAAGAACAAGGTGTGGGAAAAATTTCCAATATGTATGAAATACTTGAAAGACTTAGCCATGCAGGAAATGTGATTTACCCCTGATGTTAAAATAATTTGCACAATGCAACTGATACTGATATTTGAATCTATTCATAAAGTTTTGAAAACAGAACAAATTCTGATGGCTAATAAAATCAAATATGATATTATTCCTACCCCAAAAGAATTTTCGTCTGATTGCGGAATGTCAGTCAGGATAGATCCTTTGGTAACAGATGTAGCATTAGTTAAAACATTGCTTCAAAAAAACAATTTGGTATTTCAGGTTCACGAAAAGAAATAAAATGGCTTCATTTGATTTGTTAAGTCTGGTTGAATATGGCGGGTGCTCTGCTAAGCTCCCTGCAAAGGAACTCAATGAGGCATTAAAAGATTTGCCGCGTACACCAAATAAAAATCTATTGGTTGATATCGAAACCCATGATGATGCCGGTGTATACAAGATCAATGATGAAGTGGCACTGATACAGACTACAGATTTTTTTCCTCCAGTATGCTCAGATGCTTATGATTTCGGTCAGATCGCCGCGACCAATGCTTTAAGCGATGTGTATGCGATGGGTGGCGAAGTGCTCACTGCACTTAATATTGTGATGTTTCCTGCCAAAGCACCACTTTCTGTTCTGAAAGAAATATTAAAAGGCAGCACAGATAAAGTGATAGAAGCTGGCGGGGTAATAATTGGCGGACATACCATTGTTGATGATATTCCGAAATTCGGATTAGCTGTAACCGGAGTGATTCATCCGAGAAAAATAATCACCAACGCAGCAGCAAAACCGGGCGATGTACTTATATTGACAAAACCTATAGGAGGTGGAGTAATACTTGCCGGTAAGCGATTAAATCAGATTGATGAGCCGAGACATAAGGCAGTGATTGATAGTATGAAATTATTAAATAAAGAAGGTGCAGCGATAATGCAGAAATACAATATCCGCTGCGCCACGGATATCACGGGATTCGGACTTATCGGGCATGCATTAAAATTGGCCATGGCCAGCAATGTCTCTATAAAACTCAATGCAGAAGATGTTCCATATTTTGATGGTGCTTTTGATCTTATAGAAATGGCCTGCATTCCAGGAGCCTGTTTCCGCAATTTAGAATTTGTGGAAGACCATTGCCTCTTTGAAAAATCATTGTCATTCAATCATAAGATGCTGATGCTTGATGCACAAACTTCAGGCGGACTGCTGATTTGCTGCGATAAGAGTAAAGTAAATTCATTAACAGAAGAGCTAAAGAAATCAGGATTTGAAAAAACAACTCAAATCGGTGAAGTAGTAAAAAAGGAAAGCAAAAGTGTAAAAGTGTATTAAATAGAAACAAAATTATTATGAGTTCATTTATTAAAAACTGATTAAGTCCCGTAGCTGTAATTTTTAGAATGCAGCAGGAACAGGTAAACAGGTATCTCACGGTACCTGTAGCTGATATTTTTAAAGAATATTTGAATGCAATATGCATTAAAAAACATATTAAATGCCTTCTCTGGGTTGCTAAACCCGGCATATGAATTTTATTTAAATTCATGTAAAATATTTCTTTGCCCTTCCCTGCCAAACTATTTCCAAGCTACTTCAAAGCCACAAAACAATTTTTTATTCTTTATAAAGACTACCTGTATAAACAGAAAAATAAAATCTGTTGAAGCTGTAATTCTTTTATGGTTGTTTGCTCTGCATTAAGTTTCATGTATTTCAATTAAAATAATTTTAAATAATTGAATCAAATAAATAATAATTAAATTTTCATTAATCAATTAAAACGGAGGTTAAAAAATGACAGATTATCACGAAATGTGGGCAGGTCTCGGACTTGATCTGAAAACTCACGACATGCTTTTAGAAATTGTAGGCAATGGATACAATGATGTATTCCTTTCACAAAAAAATCGGCCAAAAGGGATGGAGTATTTTGATTTTGTAATGAGCGAAGTACATGGTCTCAGGATTAAAGAATTGCTGGACGCCAAAGCAGAAGGCAGAAAAGTTATTGGTACTTTTTGTGTCTTTGTTCCGGAAGAATTAGTACTTGCTGTTAATGGCGTTTGCGTGGGACTTTGCGCAGGTGCAGAATTTGGTTTCGAGGAAGCGGAAAAATTTCTTCCGCGCAATACCTGTTCCTTAATTAAATCTGCTTTTGGATTTAAGCTGGGTAAGGTATGTCCTTATATTGAATCGTCCGATATGATCGTGGGCGAAAACACCTGCGATGGAAAAAAGAAAGCCTACGAAAGTTATAAAGACATTGTGGACAATCTTTATGTGATGGACTTACCACAAATGAAATCACCTGAAGGCAGGGCTTTGCTAAAAGCAGAATATAAAAAATTCGCTCAGAAGCTGGAAGAAATTTCAGGTAAAAAAATTACAGTAGAAAGTCTGAAACATGGAATCGAAATCGCCAACAACAAACGCAAAGCGATAAAAAGATTATCAGCGCTGCGTAGTGCTGATCTAGCGCCCATTTCAGGACTTGATGGCTTATTGGCAAATCAGATTTTCTTTTATGATGATCCCATCAGATATACAAATTCAGTAAATGCACTGTGTGATGAATTAGAAACAAGAATAAAAGAAGGCATTGGTGTATTTCCTAAAAATACTGCAAGGATCTTGGTTTCCGGATGCCCGATGGCAGTTCCAAATTGGAAATTACCTTTCATTGTTGAGAATTCAAATGCCGTAATTGTTGGAGAAGAAATGTGCACAGGCGAAAGAGGCACTCAAAATCTTGTTGAAGTGAAAGGCAATACTGTTGATGAATTAATTGACAGCATCGTGGACAGATATTTTCAAATCGACTGCGCTGTGTTCACGCCAAATCCTGGCCGTCTGGATCATATCAAGAAAATGGTAAAAGAATATAAAGCCGATGGTGTTCTTCATTATGGCTTACAATTCTGTCAACCTTATCAGATGGAAAGCAAGGTTCTTGAAAAAGAATTGGAGAAAGCTGGCATTCCGGTTCTGCTGATCGAAACTGATTACAGCCAGGAAGATGCAGGGCAGATTAAAACCCGCGTGGATGCATTTATCGAGAGAATTAAAGATTAAGTTAACAATCAAAATTATCAAACAAAATCTGACAGGTGATGCCTATTTCGCAAAGCCTGTCAGATTTTAAAACTTTCGCTCATGATTTCAGCAGGAATAGATATTGGCTCAAGGACAATAAAATTAGTACTTATAGAAGGCACCAAAGTCCTTGAAATTCGCAAAGCAGAAAATTCATTTGATACTTTAAAAATTTGCAGGGATTTATTAAGAGGACTCAACTATTCGCAGATAACTGCTACAGGTTATGGAAGGCGTCTTTTCGAAGAACACTTTCCTTGCAATGTCATCAGTGAAATTAAAGCATTTGCGTTGGGTGCAAAATCTGTTTTGCCCACTTGCCGGACAATACTGGATATTGGTGGGCAAGATACGAAAGTCATTTCTTTGGATGAGAAAGGAAAACTCAGAAAATTTGAAATGAATGATAAATGTGCTGCGGGCACCGGGCGGTTTTTAGAAATCATGGCAATGTCATTACGCTTTACTCTTGAAGAGTTTGGATCAAAGGCTATGGAAGCAGATGAGTTCGTCAGCATCAATAGCATGTGTACAGTATTTGCAGAATCAGAAGTAGTTTCTATGCTTGCCCGTGGTGCCGACAGGGCACAAGTTGCCAAAGGTATTCATCAGTCGATTGTAACAAGGTCAATTGCGTTATTGAAAAGGTTAGAAATAGAAAATGATATCTTATTTGCGGGCGGAGTTGCCTTTAATAAATGTATTGTTCACTTATTGGAAAAGCAACTTCAGAAAAAAATATATATTCATCAAGACCCTCAAATCATAGGAGCTTTAGGAGCTGCATTAAATATCATCCCTGACAAATAAATAAAAAAAAGGCAAACACGAATTGTATTTGCCTTAAATAAAATATTTTAAAGTGTTATTTTGAAACTGTAAGTTTTCTATAATCAACTATAGTTTGATCCTGAATCAGTTTCACCATATATAAGCCATTGCTTAATTGGTCAACTGGCATAGAAACATAATTGAATCCAGTGCTTACGTTAGGTGTTGTAATTGAATATACTTCCTGACCAGTGATATCATATACTTTTATACTCACTGATGAATTCTTGTCTAAATAAAAATCGAGCGTAGTTTTATCAGAGGCCGGATTTGGAAAAATAGTAGTAAACTTGGAAGTTACAGGATTAAAGTCAACAACTTCGGTTGTACCACAATTAGTTACAAATTGTGAATGAAATGAACTTGGAGGCCAGAGATCAGCATATAATGTTTTGTTTGGACATACTATTGAATATGTCGGATAACCAGTAATTCCGTATTGGTTACAGATTGTAGTTCCATTGCCAGTATTACCGCTTGCACATGGGTTCGTTATATTATTAGTAGTACAGTAAGCAATAACATCTGCATTACTGTCACCATAATCAATTCCCCAATATTTAATATTTCCGGTTCCGGATCCATTAGCGGCATAACTCGTTTCTACCAGTGGCGCATAGCTCGCACAGTAAGGTCAACTGGTAAAAAAGAAGTCCATCAGAACCGCCTTCCCCGCATTCGTTGTGGCATACAAAGAGGTTGAAGTGCCATTTGTAAAAGTAATATTAAAATCAGTTGCTGTCGCTCTTTGTTGAATAGTTGGTCCACCTTGAACTTCAGACCCATCCAGAGTGTTTTTCATCCATTTTTCTTGTGCACTGACAGCCAGCACAGCAAGTCCAAATGTTAAAAATAGTAATGTTTTTTTCATGTGTCAATTTTTATTTAGTGAATAATGAGAACAAAGATAATCAAAAAAACACAAAAGTCAAGCGTGAAAGAATTTTTTTTCAACATATTTATTAAGAAAATTTAGTAGGTTTGCAAAAGTTATAAGCGGTAATAGCTCAGTAGGTAGAGCGTCAGCTTCCCAAGCTGAAGTGTAGCTGTTAATCAAAAAAATCAAATCTTCTCCCAATTGCTTTAAAAGACTCTCAAAAGACCACCAAAACAAGCCTTTCAGAAGTTCCCTGTTAATAACTCACTCAAAACAATTTTGCATTATAAAGCAATATTTTAACAAAATATGTTACTTTTGTTAGTCGAATTGTTAGTCGAATTTCTATGAAAGCACATGTAAAATTAATTCTCGATGACCGTCACAAAAGAAAAGACGGTAAAGTCCGTATCTCAATGAGATTAACCCATAACAGAGTCCCCGTTCTCGCGGCAACGGAATATGTCGTTGATCCTAACGACTGGGACCCGGTAAATTTCAAAATCATTTTCCGCAAAGATAACAAAGAACATGTCACCCGGGCAAATAATAAAATTTCCCGTATGATCATAGATGCGGAAGACATGATTGATTATTTAACCAACACAGGTGAAATTGAAACCATGTCCGCGGCTGATCTTAAAGCCAAAGTACTCAATAAGTCAAAGCGGGTTACTTTCCGTTCATTCAATCAGAAGATCATTGATGAACTCAAGTTGGCAAAGAGGCTTGGCAATGCTTCATGTTATGAGCAGGCTCAGAGATTTCTCGACAAGTACACTGATAATGCAGAACTCACCTTCCAGCAGATCAATTTCAGGCTGCTGAAAAAACTGGAATCCGAGCACCTTGCAAAAGAAAACTCCCTGAACAGCCTTAGTTTTTACCTCCGCACGATCAGGGCAACATATAACAGAGCCATGAAAGAAGGCATTGTAAAGCGCGATAACTACCCTTTCGCTAATTATTCGATCAAAGATACCAAACCGGCAAAGCGTGCCATCAAAATGTCGGAAATCGGCAAAATAAGAGATATTAAACTACCTGTTGGTACATCAATCTGGAACGCCCGGAATTATTTCATGTTTTCCTTTTACAATATCGGAATGAATTTCGCCGATATTGCACACCTTAAAAAAACCGACATCATCAATAATCGAATCGATTACACCCGTACCAAAACCGGACGTAAATATTCAATAAAGCTTAACCCTCCTGCAAAGGCGATCATTAACCTGTATAAAAAAACTCAGGCCGATAGCGAATATGTGTTCCCCATCATCAAGCGGGATACTATCGAATTACAGTTGATGGATTTGCAGAACGAGCGCAAAACTTTCAATCAGAAACTGAAAATTATTCAAAAAAAATGTAAGATTAAATCAAATCTCACCTCCTACGTGGCCCGTCACTCCTGGGCAACCATCGCCAAAAATTTAAATGTTCCGGTTAGTGTTATTTCTGAAGGTCTGGGTCATGAGGATATTAAGACCACTCAGATTTATCTCGATAGCTTCGATGATAAGGTTATTGACAAAGCAAACGCCCTGATCTCCAAATAAGGCAATGTAAGTTTTTGATAAATAACTTGCTTTCTCTTTATTTTTTCTTATCTTTACACTCGGTTTCTTTATGGTATACTATAAAAAAAATCGGAAACCAAAGCCTGCGCCTGATTTAATTACAATTTAATCAAAAGGCTATGAAAAAACTTACCCTCTCAATTTGTTTAATCCTTTTTGCAGCATCTGGGTTTGCACAATGGTCAACACAGACTAGCGGAACAAGTAATAATTTATGGTCGGTTTATTGCACCGATGCAAATACTGCATACGCGGTTGGTGATTCAGGAAAAATTCTAAAAACAATCAATGGCGGAGTAAACTGGACAATTCAAACATGGCCAGTGTATTGTAGTTTATATTCAGTTTATTTCTCCGATGCCAATACAGGTTACGCAGTTGGTACGTCTGGAACAATTCTTAAAACAATCAATGGAGGGACCAACTGGACTAGTCAAATAAGCAGTACTTCATTTAGTTTGAAATCCGTTTATTTCACCGATGCAAATACTGGCTATGCTGTTGGCGACAATGGAACAATTATTAAAACCATCGATGGTGGGATAAACTGGTCTCAGCAAACGAGCGGAACAATTTATCCATTATCGTCAGTTTGTTTTACCGATGCCAATATTGGTCACACAGTAGGTGGAACTGGGGCTAGTGCTGTGATTCTAAAAATAAACAATGGCGACACGACCTGGACTCAACAAGCTAGCGGAAGCGCTTATGATTTATCTTCAGTTTGTTTCACCGATGACAATACTGGTTACGCTGTAGGTGAATTGGGTGGTGGTTTAATCCTTAAAACAATCAATCGCGGAACAAACTGGATAGCGCAAACAAACGGAACATCGGCACATTTGTCCTCAGTTTGTTTTGCTAATGCTAACACTGGGTATGTTGTTGGCCTGAATGGAACAATTCTTAAAACAACCAATTCCGGAATAAACTGGACAACCCAATCAAGCGGAACAATGAATGATTTGATGTCAGTTTATTTCCCCGATGCCAATACAGGTTACGCAGTTGGTGCGAATGGAACAATTCTTAAAACGAATACGGGTGGCGTATATGTTAATCCTGTCATTGATACATTGAAAATTATAGATATTGAAGACCTATCGGATAGTATAAAATGCAAATTACCCTATAATTCAAAAATATTTATAAATACCGAAATTTCAGGGCTGAGTTATCATGCGGGCGATACCATTACATGGAAAATAGATTTTGGTGATGGTGCAAATACTATCCTTATTGATACCATTCAAAACATACCGCAATTTATTGATAAAGAGATGCCGCATGTTTATTCGGCTGCGGGTGATTATAATGTAAGTGTTATTGCAATTGCAAATGATGGAAGAAGCGATACATTGATTGCCAATAATCTTATTTCACTTACTGATACTTGCGGAAATATTACAGGAATAATTTATCAAGATGAAAATAATAATTGTGTTAATGATAGCAACGACATTTTCCTTCCTAATCAGCCTGTAAAAGTTTATCGCAATGGGTTATTCTATAGCATGACTTATACCGATATAAATGGTAGGTATGGCTTTTTGGTTCCCAATATAGGTTCGTATTATATTAAAGTTGACACAACCGCAATGAATGGTTTGCACTTAAATTGTACAAATAGCATAATACCAATTACTGCGTTTCCAACTGATACAAATATTTCATATAAATGTCCGACCCAATTTGATTTATGTCCCTCATTAATAGCTTGGGGTTTCACACCCGGAGTAAATGCATATTTAACTCTCAAAGTTCATAGTAATTCATGTACTCCGGTAAATGGAAAAGTAAAATTAATATTAGATACTTTAACAAGCTATGTCAATTCAAGTACTGCTGCCACCTT
>Ga0182027_10008327_pt1 | contig 15109 bp, 15 predicted proteins | sample 712E1DmetaG_FD_121300 | JGI IMG/M metagenome (GOLD analysis project Ga0182027, IMG submission 121300) | Permafrost microbial communities from Stordalen Mire, Sweden - 712E1D metaG (Illumina Assembly) | ecosystem: Environmental > Terrestrial > Soil > Wetlands > Permafrost | place: Sweden... | reverse complement strand
GAATTCCTTGCGCGCCAGGCGCGCGCCATTGCCAAGGCGGGCAGGATGTCGGTCAAAATACTTGATGAAAAAGAACTCGCGAAGCGGGGCTTGGGTCTTTTGGCCGCGGTCGGTCAGGGATCGCCGTTCCCGCCCCGGCTTGCGCTCATCGAATACAAGGGAAACCCGTCGTCCAAAGACCGCACCGCGATCGTGGGCAAGGGAATCACCTTCGATTCCGGCGGCCAGAACCTGAAGCCGACCGGACACATCGAGACCATGCGCGAGGATATGGCCGGCGCAGCGGCAGTGCTCGGCATCATGAAGGCGATCGGCGAACTCAAACCGAAAATCAACGTCATCGGCGTCTGTCCCTTTGCGCATAATGCGATCGGCGAAAACTCCTATTTTCCCGGCGACGTGTACACGGCACACGACGGCACAACGGTCTCCATCGAAAGCACGGACGCGGAAGGCAGGCTCGTTCTCGCTGACGCGATCTCGTATTGTAAAGAAGCGTACGGGCCGACGCGCATCGTTGACCTTGCCACGCTCACCGGAGGCATTCTCGTCAGCCTGGGCACGGTTGTGGCCGGGCTGTTTTCCAACAACGACGATCTGGCGCAGCGCCTGTTTGCCGCTGGAGAGGAAACCAGCGAGCGCCTGTGGCGCTTCCCGCTGTACGAGGAATACACGGATTCGATCAAAGGTGACATCGCGGACCTGCGGAACGTCAGTTCGTTCAAAAAAGGGAACGCAAGTTCCATCACGGGCGCCGCATTCATCGGGGCGTTCGCCGGAAAGACGCCGTGGGCGCACCTTGACATTGCGGGAACAGCCTTTAACGAGGAATCGGCAAAAGGGGAACTGCCGCAGTTCGCCACCGGGTTCGGCGTGCGCCTGCTCTTGAAATTCCTTGGAGTGGAATAGTACAATCTATACCTATGCAACTCAGAAATAAAACACACACGATCGCCATCGTCGGCATCAGCCGCGAAAGCGCGGCCGTGCTCTCGGAGCTGCTCGATACCGACGGCGCCAACGTTATACGCGTGCTCAACCCCGAGGTCGAGGACATTCACGAGCTGAAACAGTACCCTCAGATCGACATTGTCATCAACACGACTAACGACGTCAACGTATACCGCAAGTTGCGGAAGCTTCACCTGCCGCATGTCGACATCCTGAGCGGACTTTCCGCGCGCATACTGTTTTCCACGGGTTCAAGGGAGCTTTTTGCGCCTGCGCTGGCAGAGGACAAAAGCAGGCTCTTGAACAGCCTGCACGAGATCCGCGAGGCGATCTACCTATCCAAGAACAAGGAAGAGCTTCTCAAGCTTGTGCTCAATGTTGCCATCAGGTCAAGCGGGGCCGATTCCGGGTCGATTATGCTCATGGATACGAAGAAGAAGGCCCTGAGGATAGAAATCGCTGAAGGTTTGGACAAAGGCATCGTGAAGGCGACAAGCCAGAAGGTGGGTAAGGGCATCGCAGGCACGGTTGCCAAGACCGGCGTGCCGTTACTCATCAAGGGTACGGCGGACAAGGAGCGCTACGCGTCGGAATTCGAGCGGAGTGATCTCGTCTCGTCGTTGTGCACGCCCCTGGTGATCGGCGATGAGGTCGTCGGCGTGCTGTCCATCAACAGCAAGCGCGCGGATCGGATCTTTTCCGAGGACGATCTTGCGTATGTCAAGAAACTCGGCGATTTCACTGCAGACATCATCAAGACCTCGAAGGAATACGAGCGCACGACGAGCTCAACGTTCTTGCTGTCGCTGCTCAACAATGCGCGCGACATCCTAAGCCTCAAGTACCCGTTCGACGAGCGACTCAACCTTATGTTGCTCAAGGTCGCCAACGCGTTTCACGGCGAAATATGCAATTACTACGATTTCTACCCTGACAAGGGCGTGTTCATTGCCAAGGCCTCAAGCTCGTTCAATCTCAACCTGATCAAAGGCCGCAGGCTCAAGCTCAACGATTATTTCTCCAAATGCGTGCTGGAGGCTGATGACGCGGTAGCCCTCAGTGTCCCTGAAGGGGATGCGGAAAGCAGTCGCAAGAAATGGTACCTGATGCACCCGGTCAAGGTCAACGGCGAAATGGTCGGCCTCTTGTTTCTGCACTTGCTTTCAGAGAAAGAAGACATGAAAGAGGAATCGGGTATCGTGGCAAAGATCGGTGAAATGGTCGCGGCCGAATTGTCCAAGAACATCGAAATGGAATCGTTCAGGGTGCAGTCCATAAAATTTTCAGCCATTTCCGAAGTGTCGTTCGATCTTGCGGCGGCGCGAAACCGGCACGAATGCGCCAACCTCATTATTTCGCACGCCTGCATCATTCTTGAGGCGGAAAGCTCGATATTGCGGTATTTCAATCCCGTCACCGAGACCCTGGAAGTGCTCGATTCGTTTTCGCTCAAGACGTTCGCGCATCTCAAGGAACTTGAAGCGCTCGACGGGATCATCAGTCGCGACGTGATGTTGAACAAGAACCCGGTGCTGATCAAGGACCTCTCCAAGTCGAGCTACGGATGGCCCGGCGTGGACGCGAAGTCCGTGCTGTGCATGTACCTCGAACGCAAAGGAAGGGTCATCGGAACGCTGTCCCTGTATGACAAGAAATCCCTCGATTTTTATATGTCAAGAAGTTTTTCCCAGAAGGACAAGGAAATTTTCCTGAACTTCTGCCTCCAGGCATCAAAGGCGCTTGACCGGTTTGCGCCGGCCGACGCCGAAAACGCCCCTTCGGCGGCGTCAAGGGGCCCCTTTGCCTGATCGTACCTTGTGCTCCCTGAGCCTCGTCCATGAGTTCTGATACCCGGCCGGCCAGAAAATCGCTGTATGCCAGCCTCGCGGGGTACGCGCTGGCCGCGGCGGCGCTGTACTGGGTATTCCACGACGTCAATTTCCCGGTGCTCAAGCGAGACATTGCACATGTCAACTGGCTGCTGGCCTGCCTCGGTGTTTTCATCGACATGGGACGGTATTTCGCCCAGAGCGTTCGATGGTCACTTCTGATTCGTCCGGTCGCCAAAATCTCGTTCGGACGGACCTTCCAATCGTTGTATACCGGCATCTTTCTCAACCTTATCCTGCCGCTGCGCATGGGCGAGTTCGCGCGGGTGTTCCTCGCCTCGCGGTTCTCGGGCGCGGATTATCCGAGCGTGTTTTCCACCATCATCACCGAGTACCTGATCGACGGCATCTGGCTTGCCGCGGGCATCGGCGCTATTGCCCTTGCAGTTCCGCTTCCGCCCCAGGTTGCAAACCCCGCCAGGATTCTAGGCGTCGTGGTCTTGGCTGCCGTCGGGGCGTTTGTCTTTTTCGTGCTGAAAACCAAGGAGAAAGTTTTGGTGAGCGCAGGCACGAAACTGTGGAAGCCGCTGCGGATGCTGTTCTCTTTTGTCGGAATCATGCGCGTCAGCATCCGGCGCATCGGTCGATCGGGCGTGTTCTGGCCCGCGTTCCTGATTTCGTCATTGGACATCATGTTCCACGCCGTGGCATTCTGGATCGTGCTCATCGCCTACGGCATTCACCTGCCCCTGATCACGGCGACCGCAATCCTCCTGTTCATTTTCGTGGGCCTTGTCGTCCCGAATGCGCCGTCGAACGTCGGATCATTCCAGTTTTTCTGCGTGCTCGGTTTGCTTGCCTTTGGCGTTGACAAGACCTCCGCCAGCGGGTTCTCCGTGCTGTTCTTCATTCTCATTACCATACCGCAAGTAGTCCTTGGGTGGGTCATGTTTTCGCGGAGCGGGGAGCGGCTGTACGACATCTGGGGCAGGCTTGCCGCGCTCAAACTTTCGATGAAAGAGCGGTAACAATGTATAAGGCGGTTTTGTTCGACCTCGACGGAACGCTTCTGGACACGATTGCGGACATCGGAACTGCGGTGAATACCGCGCTCGCGTCGCTGGGGCTTCCAGGGCACCCAATTGACGCATACCGGTACTTTGTCGGTGATGGCATCGAGGTGCTGGCGCGCCGCGTACTGCCCCCAGACCGCCGCAGCGATGCGGACGTCGCCGCGTGCCTTGCGGCCATCAACAGGGAATACGGCGCAGGGTTGCTCATCCGGACAAAACCTTTTGACGGGGTCATCAAATTGCTTTCCGAACTTACCCGGAAAGAAATCCTCCTTGCCGTGGTGTCGAACAAGCCCCATGAGCTCGCGCTCCGATCGGTCGCAGCGCATTTCGCAAGCGGTCAGTTCGCCGTGGTCCTGGGCGAGCGGAAAGACGCCCCGACAAAACCCGACCCGACCCTCGCGCTTCTTGCCGCCAAAACGCTGTCTGTTCCCCCTGACCGTTGCCTGTATGTGGGCGATTCCGGAATAGACATGCAGACAGCGGTCAATGCCGGCATGTATCCGGTCGGGGTTTTGTGGGGTTTCCGCGATGCGGAAGAACTTCTAGCCACCGGCGCAAAAACGCTGATCAAAAGACCGGCCGACTTATTGACGCTTGTGGACTAATTGTATATTATCGGATACAGAGGATAAGGAGGACGCATGGTCACTGCCCTGGTTCTGCTCAACGTCGAACGCGACTTGGTAAACACGATTGCCGAAAAATTGTCTGAAATGCCGGGTGTTTCCGAAGTGTATTCCGTTGCAGGCAGGTACGACCTGGCGGCCGTGATCCGCGCCAAGGACAACGACCAGCTTGCCGATTTGGTCACCAACCGCATGCTTATGGTTCCCGGTATCCTGAAATCCGAGACCATCATTGCGTTTCGGGTGTACTCGAAACACGACCTTGAAAGCATGTTCTCCCTGTAAGAAGCGTTCCCGCTTTCCCTCGCTCTCCCGGCACATTTTTTTTGTACCCGCACGTTTCCGGCCATGGTATAATCTTCCATGAAGAGAGGTTTCATCCTTCAAGGAAAAGGCCGGTACTTTATTTATGGGAACACAGGAAGAAACAATCGCAGGTCTGCGCAGGCATGTTGAGGCCCTGACGCATAGGGTGGAAGAATATAGAAGGCTCGAAAAAAGGTTCAAGTCCTCGTTCGAGGAGCTGCGTGAAAAAGAGGAATTCAATTTCGCGCTGTTCCAGTATTCGCCGGTCACGACGATTGTCGTGGACCGCACCGGCCATGTGGTCAAATCCAACAAGGCAAAACAGACATCGGGCGACCGATTGCCGAAAATCGGCGACCTCATGTACCACGATTACGCCAACCGGCATTCCATCAATATGTACGCCCAGCTCATGGAATGCATCAGTAACGGCGAAGCGAGAACTTTTACCGAATTGCCCTATGAAGACAAGGTGCTTTCGATCACGATAGCGCCCTTTGGCAAAGGCGCGATCATCACCTCGCAGGACATCACGGCGCGGGTGAAGACCGAGCGGGACAACGCCGCGCTCATCGCGGACCTGCGCAAGGCTCTTGATGAAGTGGAAACACTCAGGGGGCTTCTGCCGATCTGCGCTTCCTGCAAGAAGATTCGCGACGACCGCGGGTATTGGAACACGGTGGAGGACTACTTTTCAAACAGAAGCAAGGTCGATTTCAGCCACACGCTCTGCCCCGACTGCATCCGGGACATGTATCCCGACCTCTGGGAGCGGATGCCGAAGCGCGCTGCGGTGCAAAAGAAATAGTCGTCCCCCGGCTCACGGCACCTTGTCCGGTTCTTCCGGTGGCCGAAGGTCATCATCCTCATCGTCGTCTTCAAGCTCGATGCCGTCTCTCAGCATGTATTCGTCCTCATCATCGTACTCATCTTCGTCAAGCCATTCGTCCTCAGAACCATTGCCGGGGATTTCAGCCGAATGCTTCGGCGACGATTCCAAAGCGTCGTCGGCCTGCTCCTGGCGTTCCATGCTGTCGAGGGCTTTTCGTTTACGGATAACGGTGACCAGGGACGCCACGAGAAACAGGAACACGATGCCGACCCAGAATGCGGGGTAGTCGGCGATGAGAAAAACGAGCCGGTAGCGGGTCGTAATCGAGGATTGCACCAGAGTCTCGAATTCCTGGGGCGTGATCGAAAGAACCGCGTTGACGCCTTGCCAGAAGCTGCCGGTCTTCTTCGCGGACGAGAGGATCTCGGCCACGACGTCGATCCCGTATTGATCAATGAGAAAGAGCAGGGAAAGGTGGCTCTGGCAATAGGCGAGGTCCGCGCGGTTCCTGCCGAAGCTGTTCACCGAGTCGATGGACGAAAGCGCCATGAGACGGTTGGCAAAAATGGCCTCGGACACGATGACGTTTTCCGGAAGTGAAAGCTCGCCCGAAAGCGTCATGGCAACTCCCTCGTGGAACCAGCGCGGGACAGCCACATTCGGGTAAGCGCGGTTCAAAACGATGTGCGCGAGTTCATGCCTGGTGATTTGCGCGAAGCTTTGGTCCAGAAACGGCTTTGCGGCTGTCGGCACAACGATCAGATCGCGCCCTAGCGCCCCGCCGCCGCCCCATTCTGGCAGGCCGTATTCGCGCACGGCCGACTCCTTGGGCGACAGGTACACAATACGTAGGGGGCGGGCATCGGGCCGTTGTCGCGGGGCGAGAACGCGGTACAGGCGGAAATACTCCGCGGTCATTGCCGATTTGTCAACGTCGGGCGGAAGAATGCCTTCGAACTGGAGCAGCTGAGCATGCACGCCGGCCAAGAAAATGATGAGGATAACAAAAAACGTCTTTTTCAATTCTGGTTTTCGTGAAGTGTATTTTGGTTTTTCCCCTCTCCTGTGGGAGAGGGGACGCTTTTCAGGACGAAAAGCGGGGGAGAGGTCAAAAGGCTGGCAACCGACCTCACCCCGGCCTTCGGCCACCCCTCTCCTACAGGAGAGGGGGAAGAAATGATAAAGGGATAGTAGCAACTCCATTAATCTAATAAAACCGTCTTTCCTATATATTATTTTTCAATCTCGGCATCCACACGACGACTGGCGATGGGAGCGCGCGAAGGCGCTCCGAGATGGAAACTACCATCGGGAAGTGTACTGCCGCTCTGTCGCGCGCCTGGGCAGGGCGGGGTCGACAAAAACAAAAGGAACGCAGTATGGCTTCCAACGCCCTTGCCGAGTACCTGTCAAAAACCAAACCCGAAAACATCGACGCAGGCCTCGTGGCCTATCTTGCCAATCTTACCGAGGTGGCCAAGGTTGCGCCGTCCGTTTCTGCCTCTATTGTCAAGGAGCTTGCTGACCAGCGCAGCAATCTCAAGCTCATTGCCAGCGAGAATTACTGTTCGCTGGCCACCCAGAGCGCCATGGCAAATCTTCTGACCGACAAATATGCGGAAGGGTTCGTCAGGCACCGCTTTTACGCGGGTTGCGACAATGTCGACGACATCGAGGAATACGCGTGCCGTCAGGCATGCACGCTTTTCAAATGCGACCACGCGTATGTGCAGCCGCATTCCGGCGCGGACGCGAACCTGATCGCGTATTGGGCGATCCTGAGCGCTCGCGTGGAAACGCCAGCCCTCGAAAAACTCGGCGACGACAACCCCGCGCACCTTTCACGTGCCGACTGGGACGGTATCAGGAAAGCGTGCGGCAACCAGCGCCTGCTGGGCATGGACTATTATTCCGGCGGCCACCTCACGCACGGCTACCGTCACAATGTGTCCGCGCAGATGTTCGACGCCTACACCTACGGCGTCAATAAGGAAACAGGACTGCTTGATTATAGCGAACTCGAGAGGATGGCGCGCGAGATCAAGCCGCTCATCCTGCTTGCCGGATACAGCGCCTATCCCCGCGCGATAAACTTCGCAAAGCTACGGTCGATCGCGGACAGCGTGGGCGCGGTCTTGATGGTGGACATGGCGCATTTCGCCGGGCTCGTCGCCGGCGGCGTATTCACAGGTGACAATAACCCGGTCCCGCACGCGCAGGTAGTCACGACCACGACGCACAAGACGTTGCGCGGGCCGCGCGGCGGCATGGTGCTGTGCACAAGGGAGTTCGCCGACCATGTGGACAAGGGCTGTCCGCTGGTCATCGGCGGGCCCCTCGAGCACATCATCGCCGCAAAAGCAGTCGCGCTTACCGAAGCGAATGATCCTGCATTCAAGACATACGCAAAAAACATCGTGTCGAATTCGGCCGCCCTGTCTCAGGCGCTTATCGCCGAGGGCTTGACGGTCGCAACCGGCGGCACGGACAACCATCTGATGCTGGTGGACGTGCGGCCGCTTTCCCTCACGGGCCGCCAGGCGGAAAGCAGTTTGCGCGAATGCGGCATCACCTTGAACCGCAATTCCCTGCCGTACGACCCAAACGGCCCCTGGTACACAAGCGGTCTCCGCATCGGCACGCCTGCGGTCACGACGCTTGGCATGGCACAGCGGGAAATGAAAGAGATCGCTTCCATTGTCAAGATCGTATTGGCCGGTACCTCGCCGGAGATAACCAGCAAGGGCGAAAACGCGGGCAAGCCTTCCAAGGCAAAATACCGGATCGACGAATCCGTCAAGACTTCGGCGCTGTCGCGCGTGCATGGCCTGCTTGGAAAATTTCCCGTGTACCCGAATCTTGATTTGGAATTATTGCGGAAATGGTTTAAATAATAATGTGGTAGGGGCACGACATGTCGTGCCCTGGGATGTCGAATAGGGTTCGCCAAGCGACCCTTGGAAGTACACCCCAGCGGGTGCTTCGAGGCGTCGCCCGACGGGGTAGCGAACCCCTACATTTTTGTTTTTAACCAGTCCTTCAATTGTGCCAATGCTTCGTGAGGCATGGCCGAAGCGTTGGATTCTGCGGGAAATGCACCGGAGCAGACATCGGCGACATAGTGCAAAATGGCTTTTGTGAATAGTTGCCTGCCTCCGGCGAAATCTTTGACATGACGGAAAATGCGGGGCGAAAGGCCGAGCAAATCGTGGAATACCTGCACCTGACCGTCGCAGGACTTGCCTGCGCCGATACCGATGGTCGGGATCGATAGCAGACGCGTGATCTCAGCCGCAAGCTCGTGAGGAATGAGCTCAAGCACGATCATGAAAGCCCCTGCCTCCTGCAAAGCAAGAGCGGCGTCGATGAGCGCTCGGGCCTGGTCAAAGGTCTTGCCCACGATCCCGGGCCTGCCGCCGGTTTGGGGCATGAACCCGATATGCGCGCATACTGCAATGCCCTGAAGAGTGACGGCACGAACCTGCGGAACAATTTCCCTGCCGCCTTCCATTTTGACAGCGTCCGCTCCTGCACTCCTCATTAACGCAGCATTGCCGCGCGCCAGATCCGGGGTGGCAATCGATCCGTACGGCATGTCGCCAAGTATGAACGAGCTGTGGGCGCCCCGTACCACGGCTCGTAGATGGTGCATAATGTCATTCATGGTGACTTGCGTGATGGATTCATAGCCGAGAACCGTGGTTCCCAGGCTGTCGCCCAAAAGAACGATGTCGACCCCGCACTCGTCGAGGAGACGCGCAGCGGGAAAATCATACGCCGTAATCATTGAAATAGGCCGTTTGGCCTGTTTACGAAGCGAAAATTCAGAGGGTTTTGGTTTCATGGCATTTTTCTGTCGTTTTACTCTTTGAAAATACATATAATATCCTAGGGATGAAACCTTTACAAGAATTCCGAAAATTATTTTCAGGGGCGTGCAGCACAGGAATGAGGAACCTAGCAATCATTCTTGGGTGCTCCGCGTTCATGTTTTGCACCGTTGCCAAGGTCGAGGTGTATCGCATCGATTCAGTCAGAATCAATGCTCCCGAAATTCACGGGGACAGCCTGATTTACACGCTCGACATCCATTTTCTGGATCACCCGGGTTCTCTCTGGTCATATTATGACCCTGACGCCGGAGCCATTATCATCGAGTTCTTTGATGCGGAGATCCGGGCGCCGGCAATACGATTCCCCAAAGGCATGCCGTTTCTCGGATTTCGGGTCAATAATACCGAATCGGAGATGGCCTTGACAAAAGTCCTGTCGCGGTTGACTTTGACTGTGGACAAAGGTCCTGCCGGCGACCAGTTCTGGAACAACGACGTCCGGGTGGTCCCCGGCAATTCAATGGTCCGTGCCATCATTTGGAAAGAAAAAGCGCCCCCGAAAAAAGCCAAGCACAAAACATCGCGAGTGATAGCCCTTACCGTTGGAGTCACGGTACTCCTTGTGTTTGCGGTCATCGCCTATTTCACGCTGTAGCCTTTCGCAGTTATCAAGATGTCCCCCCGGTTTTGGCACCATCGCGGCACATAATGTAGATTTATTTTGTCTGCCCGGACATTCGTGCCGCACTATCCCTCAGGGAATGGAACAGCCAGGGCACAGGGTCGGCATCCGTTTCTCAACCCAGCACCCACATTCGGAGGAACTTATGGCAGGTGTCAACAAAGTCATTCTTATCGGAAACCTCGGGAAAGACCCGGAACTCCGTTACACGCCGGGCGGCCAGCCCGTATGCACCTTTTCACTTGCAACCACGGAGCGCCGGACAGACAAGACCGGGCAGAAAAAGGAAACGACTGAATGGCACAATATCGTCTTTTTCGGTAAAACGGCTGAGCTGGTGAACCAATATTTGAAAAAAGGACGATCCTGCTATATTGAAGGAAAAATAACGACCCGGTCATGGGACGATCGTGATGGCAATAAGAAATACAAAACGGAAATTATCGGCAACACCGTGCAGTTTCTCGGCGGTCCCGCTGGTGCCGCAGGTAGCTCAGCATCCAATGCGACGGCGCCTGATGCGGTCGCTGCCCCTGAACCGGATTTCGACCAATCCTCGCCTGTTGAACCAGGGCCCGCAGCCGCAGGCGCGAGCGACGATCTGCCATTCTAAGAAAAAAGGAGCTACCCTATGAGTGTTGAAATTCTGTTGCTCGTCGTCCTTGCCGCTGTTACGCTTTTGGCCTATATGGTCGCCATCAATTCCCACGGCCCGACCCGGCTCGCGTTTTCCTATCTCATTGCCACCCTCATCCTTGCAGGGAGCGTTTGGGCGGTTGTCCAGTATGTCAACTCCGATATCAACGCGAAAAAAATGGAGGAATTCAAAAAACTGGAGTCGGAAAAGCAAAAAGCGGAAGATCAGGTCAAGTCGCAGGAACAGCAATATTCTCAGGCCATGCGCCAAAGTAAGGAACATATGGCGGTCGCGGCGCGGCTGCATGACGTCTTGACAACAGCCACAGGGCTTGCCGCCATGATGGTCAACACCGATCTGCACGACATGTCCACCGACCTTGATGCAATGGTGGGGCGGTCCGTGGACACAAAACGCCGGTGCGACGAACTGCTGGCGGATTTCGACAAATCAAAGATTACCGACACCCTTTTTACCGAAAGCATATCGCTCATCAAGGATGGCCTCAAGACGCTCGCCGAAGCTTCACAATATTATTACCTTTATTTCAAGGCAGAAGATTCTGCCCAGGAAGAGCTTCGAGAGCGTATCATGCGCCAGAAGGCACGGATCGCTTCAGAGACGCTTCAAAAGGCAAGCTCCCTCATCACAAACCTTACTTCCCCGTAAGCCGCGTCGGGTCCGGATAAAAAAAAATAGCAGTCCGCAAACTGATTGCTTGACACTTTTCGCTAAGACGAATTATTTTGAGAGCTTTGCATTATGATTCTTCCTGTTAAGAGAATCCCTGACGGGCACAGCGTTCTTTCACAAAAAGTCGAATTCAGCGGCGAACAGGCTCAGTGGCTTGCGGCAAAAGGGCTTGTTTGCCGGGCCGAAATAGACCGGATACGTTCGCAGCTTTATGTTCATGTTTTTTATGACGGCAGCGTGAAGACCGAATGCGCCCGCTGTCTGAAGCCGGTCGATTTTGCCGTGGAGGGCGATTTCCGCGTCATTTGCGTGCATCGGTCGGAAACGGGTGACAACAGCGATTTTGATAAGAATGAAGTGGATTTTGTTTACGATGACACGACGGATGAGCTCGACCTGACGCCTTTGGTTTACGAAGAAATAATGATTTCGATTCCCATGAAGCCGCTGTGCTCGGCGGAATGTCCGGGCATAGCGATTGACAAGGTGCCGGTCAAGAGAAAGGCAAGCTCGGAAAAGTCTGAGCCGGTTGATCCGCGGTGGGAAGCGCTAAAAAGACTAAAAAGACTGGAAAGGTCGTAGGTCATGGGTAATAGGCAAAATAATAAGAAGAACCCATCACCTATAACCCATAACCCGAATTTTGTAAAATAATACTATAGGAGGAATTAATGGCCCTTCCAAAGAGGCGAATATCAAGCACCCGGCGTGACAAGCGGAGGACGCATTTCAAGCTGATTCCCAAGGCGCCATCCGTGTGTTCGCATTGCAAGCAGCCGAAAGTGGCGCACCGAGTGTGTCCGAATTGCGGATTTTATGCAGGCCTGGAACGCATCCAGCCTGAAGAATAGACTTACGACCTTTCGACACGATAACGCAGCACCTGATCGATAATGCAGCCCATCCGTCTTGCCATTGATGTGTCCAGCGGCGACAATGGCTCGAAAGTAATCATCAACGGGGTTTTGGAAGCCAGACAGCTCTCCAGCGAGCCGTTTACGGCGTATCTCTGCGGCGACAGTGGGCGAATACGTTCGCTGCTTGACGAAGCCGGTGTTTCGGAAAGCGACCGGCGCGATGTTTTGCCTATCGAACAGTGCAGCGATCTCGCTACGCCGGGCGAGATACGGTCGTTTGTTTGGAGAAAACGAGCGGACTCTGCGATCATTCGGACAGTCACGCTGCAGAAGCAGGGCATGGTTGATGCGTCCATCAGCGCGGGCGACACCGGAATTCTGATGGGGGCTGCGATCTTTATTCTTGGCAGACATAGAGGAATCAAGCGTCCGGCGCTGGCAGCGTTTCTTCCGACCACCGGAAAACGGCATACGCTGCTGCTCGACGTGGGCGCGAACCTGAACTGCCGGGTGGAACACCTGGTCGATTTCGGCCTCATGGGATATTCGTATGTCAACAAATTTCTGGAGATCCCGCAGCCGAAGGTGGCGCTGTTGAACGTGGGTACGGAATCGACCAAAGGAACGCGGACCCTGTCCGATGCGGCGCAGCTTCTGGCAAAACGGTGCAAGGGATATTCGGGGTTTATCGAAGGGTCTGGCGTATTGCAGGGTGAGGCGGACGTCGTGGTATGCGACGGGTTTGCCGGCAACGTGCTTCTCAAGACATGCGAAAGTTTTCATCTTCTCGCGCGTTCGGTGTTGGGAAATAATCCGGCGCTTGCGGAGGCGATCAAGAACAACATGGACGTTTTGAATCCCGAAAATTACGGCGCGGTCCCGTTCCTCGGCATCCGGGGCATCGTGCTCAAGGCGCACGGCAGCTCGTCGCAGCGCGCCTTTGCCAACGCCATCCTTGCCGCAATAACATCTGTCAAGAAGAAGGCGCTCAGCCTTCCATCGTCCGTCGGTTGGGAAGGGCTTGTGCTTCGATGACAAATACACAACGCGCGCGCCGCGCACGGATCGTATCGGTCGGGTGCAGTGTGCCGGACCGCGTCATGACCAACGCCGAGTTCGAGAAGGTTCTTGACACGTCAGACGAATGGATCAGGACGCGCACGGGAATCAGAACCCGTCACATCGTTGACCCCAAGGCGCCGATGGGGGCGTATGAACTCGGCGGCAAGGCCTGCATCGCAGCCCTTGCCAAAGCGAACTGTCGGGCGGAAGACATCGACGGCATCATTTGCGCGACCTTTTCCCCCGACTGCTTTTTCCCATCCACGGCCTGCAAGATACAACACTATATCGGCAACACACGGGCCATGGCCTTCGACGTGTCCGCCGCCTGTGCCGGATTTGTCTATGCCTTGTCAATAGCGAATTCGATGATTGCGTCGGGCCAATGCAGCAAGATGCTTGTTGTTGGAGCCGAGGTGATTTCCAAAACGCTCGACTGGACCGACCGCGGCACCTGCATCCTGTTCGGCGACGGGGCCGGGGCAGTCGTTTTGGAGGCCACAGCCGACGACGACACCGGAATTCTCTCCACCTATTTGAAGAGCGACGGCAGCCTTGGCGACATTTTATACCTGCCGGCATGGGGAGAGGACCGGTTCATGCGCATGAACGGCAACGAAGTATATAAGCATGCTGTTCGGCTCATGGGAGATGCGACGAATAAGTGTCTTGCGATGGCAGGCCTTTCGGCCAGTGACGTGGACCTTTTGATTCCTCACCAGGCAAACATACGGATCATCGACGCAATGGCACGGCATATGAACCTGGCGCGCGAAAAAGTCGTGACAAACCTCGAACGATATGGCAATACCTCCTCAGCCTCCATTCCGCTCGCGCTCGAAGACGCGTGGATGCAGGGGCGGATCAAGCCCGGCACGATCGTTGTGTTCACGTCGCTGGGCGGCGGGCTTGCCTGGGGAAGCGCGGTCGTGAGATTTTAACAAATGGAGCCTATCTAAATGAACTACTCGTTTCTTTTTCCCGGTCAAGGGTCCCAGAAAGTCGGCATGGGAAATGATTTTTTTTCTTCCTCTGATTTTGCAAAGCGCAGGTTTGAGGAGTGCAACACAATACTGGGACGAGACCTTTCGTCGCTCATGTTCAATGGCCCGGACGAACAGCTCACCCAGACACAAAATACCCAACCCGCTCTGTTCGTCCTTGAAACGATAATTTCCGACAGCCTCAAGGAGAAAGGAATAGTGCCGTCGTTCACCGCAGGACATTCGCTCGGGGAATACGGTGCGCTGTATGCCGCGCGAGTCATGTCATTTTCAGACGGACTTCTCATCGTAGCCAAGCGCGGCCAACTCATGGCAGAAGCGGGAAAGAAAGCTCCGGGCGCCATGGCCGCGGTCATCGGCCTGCCCAAACAGCAGATCACCGATGCACTCATCCGGGGCGTAACCGGGATTGTCGTATGCGCAAACGAGAACAGCCCGGACCAGACCGTGATTTCGGGGGAAGAATCCGCCGTGGTCCAGGCATGCGAACTTCTAAAAAAAGTGGGCGCAAAGCGCGCGATCCAGCTCCCGGTCAGCGGGGCTTTCCATTCGCCGCTCATGGCGCCCTGCGCCGAAGAATTTGCTGCGTTCCTGGAACAATACTCTTTCAACGACCCGACCTGTCCGGTCATTGCCAATGTCTCGGCACAGCCTGAGACCTCGGGCGCGACGCTCAAGGGCTTGCTTGTCAAGCAATTGACTTCCCCGGTCCGATGGGTGG
>Ga0182027_10008326_pt1 | contig 15109 bp, 14 predicted proteins | sample 712E1DmetaG_FD_121300 | JGI IMG/M metagenome (GOLD analysis project Ga0182027, IMG submission 121300) | Permafrost microbial communities from Stordalen Mire, Sweden - 712E1D metaG (Illumina Assembly) | ecosystem: Environmental > Terrestrial > Soil > Wetlands > Permafrost | place: Sweden... | reverse complement strand
TCTCGTCCATCGGTACCACTTCTTTCCATGGCATAGGTTCCTCCTTTGATGCATTAATTATGCACCAAAGTGTTACCTATGTACCCAGAGAGTTGTGTTACCTATCTACCCGGATTGTACCAAATTATGACGCTAACTACGATGACAACTATAGGAATTACCGGCAGCTGGAGGGTTTTGGAATCGTGGTATACAGCGACACTATTCGAGGGTACCTTTCTTCCACTGGTTGCCCGACGACCTTGCCTTGGATTACGTGAAGTTCAGCCCGCGTGCGCTGTTCTCCCAAACGGCAACAATGGAGCGCGGAGAGGCAATGGAATTCCTTATCAGGGGCGGCCGCGGCATGAGCTATCACGAATTCGCCTTGTGGCTCAAGAACCCCGAAACTCTCAACGTTCGAAGCTCGCTAGATGAATACGTCCGCAAAAACCCCGTGCGCTTTCTGGAGTGGTGGCTTTCCGACAAGCGCCGGTACAGGAATATTCTTCGAAGGGCAGGTCCCAAGATTCATGCGGGATTTTATGAGCAGATGCTGAATCTGGCAATCGAAAAGAATGGTAACGAATAGGTTCATTCCAACGAAGATAATGTTTAAAGGCCGAACCTGATCATCGTGTCAAGTAATAGTCTGCCGCTATTTTTGCGGGGCGGTAATGGCGAGACCCGCTTTTCCGGCAAGCATTTTCCCATAACGCCACATTCGCGCGATCCACAGCGATATCCGCGGCATCGGCGGCAACAGCATCCACGACGGCAGCCGAAGGAGAAAGTGAAACGCGTGAAAACAGAGCTCTATTTGTTTCGCCGGGAACTCCGGTAAATCAATCCAGGCGTTTTCCCGGTCCGCGCCGTCTTTGGGGCCCAGCACATAATTCTTCTTGATGCATTCGTCGCCGAGCACCGTGCCGGGGTACGGGGAAAAGATGCTCAGTTGCGGCACCTGAGGCTTCACCTTCTTGTTAAGGCGGACCGTTTCCATGAACAGGTCCGTGGTTTCCCCGGGGATGCCGACCATGTTGAACGCCATCGTCGACAGACCGGCCGCGTGCGCCATGGCGAACGTCGATTCTATCTGGACGTTGGATATCGGTTTGACAAGCACCGTTCTCCTGAGTTGTTCGTTTCCGGTCTCGATTGCGATATTGACCCGTGCGCATCCCGCCTGTTTGAGCAGGTGAAATGTTTCCGCGGTGGCCGTGCCGGCGCGGGTATTGCAGATAAACGGTTTCCTGATATGTCTGGCGTACTGGGAAGTAAATTCGAGAAACCATTTCTTGTTGATGTTGATGATGTCGTCGTCGAGAATCAGGTGATTGATGTTGCGGTACGCCGAACATGTCCGGTCGATTTCCTCAATCGCAAGCGCGGGGCTTCTAAAGCGCAGGTAGTTCGAACCGCCGTACAGGGCGGCAATGGCGTGGTTGCTGCAATAGGAGCACTTAAACGGGCATCCCCGGCTGAAAATGAACCGCGCGGCTCCGCCGCAATAATCGACAACGGCCTGATAGTCGAGCGTGGATTTGTCGGGAAAGGGGAGGCTGTCGAGATCATCGATGAGGGGGCGGATCGTGTTTTGTTTGACGCCGCCGTTGACGCGGACACAGACGTTCTGAATATCCCCGATTTCCGCGTTTTTCTCCATTTTCTCCGCTATGTCGATTATTGCGCCTTCTCCTTCGCCGCGAACGATTGCCGAAAGCGAAGGATTGCGGAGCAGATACGGCACGAAGAGCGTCGGGTGGATTCCGCCGGCAATGATGCAGACGGCCTTGCTCTGTTCCCGGATCCGTTCAAGAATTCGCGTTATCTTTTCCGATTGGTTGGTGGTCACCGAAAATCCGACTAGTCGAGGAGCGTTTCTCGACACGGACGAGAGGAAGTTTTCGACATCCTGTTGATTTCGCAATACAAAGGTCTTTACATCGTGCTGAGCGCGGAGCAGGCATGCGGCGATGTAAGACGTTCCGTAAAGGAAGCCGTCGTTCTGGCCCGAAGCGAACACCGGATTGACTAAATAGACGAGCATGCGCGTTCCGCAACGGTGATTTGATCACAAGCGCGAATGTGGAAATTGCGGATGCGGCCCGGGGCGAGTCGCGCCCGGAGAGAATGGTACATCATATCAGTAATCCGGACACCCCTTGCAGATTTCGGGCATTCCGGTTCGCAAATCTTCGCGAAAGCGCTGATACGGAGCCCCGTTCCAGATTTTTTCGAACGAATCGAGGTAGATGTTGCCCATAATGAGATCTTCCGGGTTGGGACAGTTGCAGCAGGGGGTAACATCGCCTTCGACGGTGACGTAGGTGGAAACCCACGGCCACCGGCAGCGCAGCCCGGTGTCGGGCCGCCGCTCGCAGCCGATGGACACGGGAAACGGCCTGGCGCTACGGCTCAGCTCGTTCAGGGTTGTGATGTCCTTCTCGTCAAGCGGGGAAAATGGATCGCTTCCGCTATTGAGCCCCTTTATCGTGAGTTGGTCCACCTCCAGGCGGCGGGCGAGGCGTATCACTTCCGGCATATACCGCACGGTTTCCCGGGAGGCGATGGTCATGATTCCCAGCGAAGGCCCGGCGCCGGTTTTCTTCCGTTGCTTGACAAAATACTCCACGTTGTTCATCACCGCATCGAAGTCGGCGCCCAGCCGGATCGCTTCGAAGGATTTTTTGTCGTACCCGTCTATCGACACCGTGAGGTCCCGCAGCCCTGACCCCAGGAGCTTCTGTGTGTTTTCCTTGTCGAGCAACGTCCCGTTTGTGACGAAACTGCTGTCCACGCCGAACGATTTGAGGAGGTCCAGCAGGTCAAACAGGTGCGGGTTGAGCAGCGGTTCACCCAGACCCTGAAGAGTAAAGTGGGTCGCCGTAGGAATCTGTTGAATAATCAATTTGAGATTCCGCAGCTTCGCGTGACGTTTCCGGCGCTTGGACAGCACCGATATCTGGCACATGGAGCAACGCAGATTACATGCATTGGTCGATTCGAACTGAACATGGCCCGGGAATGCGCGGATCTTTGCAGGCAGGGCGGAAAGTGAAGCCTTTCGTACTTGTTTGTTGACCAGGATGCGAGGCAGAACCCACGGCCTTTTAATGGCGATTGCGCCGATTTTTGAAACCGAGTTTGCCATGGACTTCTTCCTTGGGGGAAAACCGTCTGGATAAAATAGGCGCGCTTTGTTACGATCGGATGACATGGGCGCTAGAAAACGAATAGGGCCGGCCTTGGAGGAGATCTGCTTTCTTTCGAAGTCTGCGTCTGGGGCGGGTAACGCTTTTTTCGCGCAAACCACATCTCTTTCTAACACCTGCAAGCCAATTTTTACACCTAATGTTCATGACGTCGGTCGGGGTGAGGAGCCGGTCGGCGCCGTAGATAGCCAACTTGTGTGGAGCGAACAATGATAGGTCGATCCGCGAAAAAGGCAGTAACGGCCCTGCTCAGGCTTATGTTCTATAATAATGGAGTCTTTGTACCGCGCTGGGGTGAGCTTCGGGGCCTGTCATTCCGGATTCTCGACAACGAGTCGGTGCCGCTCGCCTTTCTCGCGGGCGCGTGGGAGCGCGATCATTTCAGAATGATACAGCATCTGCGCGAGGCCGGGGCTATTCCGCAGAGCAAAGCCATTGTCTGCGACATCGGCGCCCACATCGGATTCTACACGGCCTGGTTCGACAGGTTTTACAAACAGGATTGCGTCATCTATGCCTTCGAACCTTCGCCGCTGGTGTCCGGGCGCCTGTCCGACACCGTCGCGCTCAACCGCTGCGCCGGCGTTCGTATAGTTCCAAAGGCGGTAGCTGACAAGGAGGGATCAACCACGTTCTACCTGAGCGACCACAACAGCACCGGATCAATTCATCCGGCGGGTTCCGAGCCGCGCGCCGTGACGGTTGAGACAATCGACCTTGATGGATTCTTCTACGGCCCGGAGAGGCGCGAGCCGCCCCATTTCATGAAAATCGACATCGAAGGCGGATGCACGCACGCGTTTCCGGGGGCACGGCGGCTTTTCCGGGAAGCCGCGCCCCTGGTGATCATGGATTCCCACAATGTCAAAGAAGACGCGGCCGTCGGCGCGATGCTGTCCGAACTTGGCTGGTCGGCCTTCCGCCTCGACAACGGAGAGTGGGTAACGAACATGGAGGCGACTGCCCCGGTAAGAAACGGCGTCTGGGGAACCATGGTACTGTGCTCCGCGGAAAAGAAACCGCTGGTGCAGGACGCGGTGAACCGCATGTTTCACCGCGTCCGCGCATCGTAATCCGGATGCGCAAGAGGGCATTATTGCGTTTCAAGAAAGCGTCTCCCCCTTCGGTCCGCATCGGATACGGGAACCGCGAAGAGTCGCATCACGCCCGCTCACGAAGAATCCAATTCCCTCCTAAGCAATCGCCGCGGCCGTTTTCCCCCTGACAAGTTCCTTGCACAGTAATAACCAAAAGAGAATTGGCGCCGCATCTTCCTGTAACGGTGGGCATTGATATTATACAAGAGGCGGTTGCGCCGGACGTCCCGAACAAGGCGCAAATCCGTTTCCATAACCCCTGAGAGGAGTGATGCACATGAAGATTTCACGCGCAACAAGTAGTTTGAGCGTGCAACCGGAAACCGCGGAAGAGGAAGCAACTCTGATGGAACAAGCCTTCGGCGCCTCGGCCCTGTTCGGGGAGAACAGCGGATCGATGGACCCGGAGGTCCGGGCGCGCGGTGAGATTCGATGCCCGTATTGCAACGTGATGATAGCCGGAAAGGACCTGGTGCCTTTTGATCTGTTTCAGGGCGACCGGGATATGGTCGATTGGATCCTGCCGTGTCCGCATTGTGGAAGGCCTATCAGGAAAAGGGACATCTGATTCTGTTTGTTAGAATGGGAACGCTCGCGAAGTAATCCGTAGACTAACCCTTTTCCCGCGCAATTCCGGTGGCAAAGACTTAGAGGTCTTTTGGGGGGTAAAGCAACTTTAATGAGAAGAAATGCCTGAAGCGTTCGTTTTCTTTGTCGTCGCCATCGTTGATGCAGGCTCCCACGCAGTATACCGAATCCTCTTCGGATTCCGGCGAGCCGTCGGCCGGTTTCGACCAGACCGCGGCCAATTGCAGTGTTACTTCGGTGGAAGGATCAAGGTCGACTTCCATTTCGACAAGCGTACCCGGAGCAAGGTCGACGGGCGCGCAAAACTGGAGCCCGGTATAGCTCACATTGACGACAGTCGCCGTGAACTGATCTTTTCCTGCCGGCACAAGACGAAACCTTCCGTCAAGATCAATGGCAAGTCTTTGATGAACCCTGCGTTCGTCCATAATTGGTTTTCTCGCAAGTGAAACGAGTTAGGTTACATATAAAAAAGAGAACGAGCGTGAGGACAGTATTGGTTGGTCGTGAGATTTGTGCTAGCCTTTTCCTCAGACTACTTTGCCCAACAAGACAATCGACATGATTCCTGACTACTCAGAATATAAGCCAGGGATTGTCCTAGACTGGAAAAGGCACCTCCGATGGAATGCTCTCCGCAACACCATGCCGGCTTTCAAAATCTTGCCCGCTGTTCCGGGAATACATGACAAACAGCCGGCCGGGGTTGTCGCCGGGCTCAATGGGAACGTTTGTGAGCATGGTCCGGGGATATTCCTCGCTTTCCGCAACCAGGGTATACTTTCCCGGAAGAATATTGATGAGAACAAAATTGCCATCCTCATCCACACAGGTGGAGATACCGTTCTCCCCTATCCAGACCGTGCTGCGTTTCAAGCCGTTTCCATGGATATCGGTCACCCTGCCGCGGACATGACCCAGAGCAGGGTTCAAGCGCGACGATATGATGGTCCCGTTTCTAATCAACTCGTACTCCAGCGTTGCCATGCTGTTCTCCTCTTCCAAATAGGCCTTCGAGCACAAAATTAAGCCCGGATTATTAGGGATTGCTGAGTGACTAATGAGAAATAGGCAAATCGGGGCTCGTCGGCATTTTACGAGCGTGCTTACCCAAGATTCATGATTTCTTCATGATACTTGAATAGAGGCGGGGTATTTTATTTAGTGGAATCGTACCGGAAGGTACTCAGGGGTCCTGGGCGCTCGTCGCCGAAGGGCCCCGTTCCTTTTGTGGGCTTCTCGTCTGCAGACATGCATTCCCGCCTGATTACGAAAGCTCCAATTTCCCGTCGTTGTCATTTGGTTTAAGCTGCGGTTTCCAATCCGGGCTGGCCGGTTCGGGAAACACAAGCCACTTTCTGGCGGCGAAATTAAGGAACAGGCCGCCCAGGCTCGCAATACATTTGGCTACCGCCGGATCCAGCCCGTTACGCAACAGCAGCGATGTCCCCGCAAAATCCAGGAAGCCGATGGCCGCAACCGCGCCAACAAACAGGGCGACTTCCAACGATGAATTCCATTTGGCTCGATGCTTGAAAATCATGAGAACCGAGAGTAGATAATTGAGGCCGGCGGCGAGAAAGAATGCGGTGAGCGTTGCCACAACGAGAGGCGCGCCGAAAGAGTACAACCCGAGAAATATTGCAAGATTTACAAGTGCGGTTACACCTCCGATGAGGGCGTAGAAAAGAAACTGAACGGGCAACGGCGCTTTGTGAACGTTGTATTTCAAAATGCAATACAAGGCTCTCATACCATCCCGCGCGCCGATTTTTTTCCCTTCGGCATAGGTACGGCCGAAGTAGGAAATGCTCATTTCGTAAATGCGAACCCGCAATTGAGCTACTTTCGCCACGATTTCCGGTTCGAATCCGAACCGATTTTCTTTCAACTCCAGGCCCTGAATTATCTCGCGGCGAAAAACCTTGTAGCAGGTTTCCATGTCTGTAAGGTTCAGATCGGTGAGCATGTTCGAAATCAAAGTGAGAAAGCGATTTCCCAACGAATGCCAAAAATAAAGGACGCGATGTGCGTCGCTGGTAAGGAACCGGGATCCGAAGACCGCATCGGCTTTGTTTTCAAGGAGCGGATCGATCAACCGGCGCAAATCGCGCGGATCATATTCGAGATCGGAGTCCTGCACCGCCACATAGTCGCCGCTGGCAAGCTCAAACCCGGTTCGCAAGGCCGCGCCTTTCCCCTTGTTCCGTTCGTGGCGATGGTACTTTATGGAAGGGTGCGACCCGGCGAGGGAGGCGGCGATTGACGGACTTCGGTCCGAGGAGCAATCGTCAACGATTATTAGTTCCAGATCAAGGATATCGTCGGCAATAGACAGAACGCTGTTTACACATTCAAAAAGCGTTTCTTCCTCGTTGTAGCACGGAACGACAACAGAGAGTTTTTTCTTCATGCCGTGTTTTGTCGGATGCAACAAGACAGATACCTCAGGATTTCTAAAACAGAAAAATCTAGCAGCCGGGGATAAGCAAACGGTTACGAATGTGTTATGATGCTGCGAGGGATTTCTTTAGCCGTCCGCGCCCATTGGATGCATACCGGCGGACCCCGCAAGAATTTCGACTTACCTAACTCAAAACTGTGCAGGTCCTAACAAGTTGCTAACGTGCAATCTTCATTTTCTTTCACACTTTCAAAGAGGCAACTTGAAAAGAGCAATTCCGATATTTGCGATTCTGGCTGTCGGATATGCAATTTGCATAGCGCATTTCTGCATAAAGCCCGTTCATTGCGACGAGGGGCGTTATGTCACCGATTCTCGGGCTTTGCTGCAAATAGAAACGGGCAAATTGCAGTTGAGCCTCTGGAGTGGGCCGGGCTACCCGCTTGTGCTTGTTCCTCTCTCCGCGATGTCGCTGCCGCTTACCGTTGCAAGAGTGGCAAATGCCTTCTTCCTTTTTGGGGCGCTCATCGCGCTCTTCGCCAGTTTCCGGCGGTTCATGGCCGATGGTCCGGCGACAGCGGCAGCCTTCCTTGTCGGCATGTATCCTCCCTTGTTCAACGATGCTTTGAATGCGCAAACGGAAGTGCTGACGTTCCTCCTGATATCGCTGTGCGCTTTGTGCGTCCTAAATGTGTCGAAAAACAACCGGCTCCACAAACCCGTGGCGCTGGCCGCGATCTTCGCCTTTGCTTTTCTGGCGCTCACCAAAATTCTTTTTGGGTATGTGCTTCTGGTGGCTCTTGTCGTTTCGGCGGGAGCGGGGATTGTTTTCAAGCGGAAATATTGGATGCACATGTCCGCGGTCCTGCTGGGGAGCCTCATTGTGTGCGCCCCATGGCTGGGGTATACCTGGTCCAAAACCGGCAAGGTCTTCTATTGGGGAACCCCCGGGGAATTGAGCCTTTATTGGATGTCAACGCCATTCTCGGGAGAATACGGCGATTGGCACGCTCCTGAGGAATTCGCTGTTCAACCGGAACTCGCGCTTCACCACAAGGCGTTCTTCGATTCACTTTCGCGCTTTGACCCTATTCGCCGGAACAACATTCTTAGATCAACGGCGATACACACCATAATGACGCACCCCGCCAAATATGCCGGGAATGTAGCCTTGAACATGGGCCGAATGCTTTTTTCCTTTCCGTTTTCCTACACGCCTCAAAAGACTTCAACCCTGGTTTTCGTTTTATCGAACCTTTGGATTGTCGCTTTTTTTCCAGTGGCCCTGATTGCAACGTTGCGGCGTTGGCATAGTGTTCCCGACGAAATAAAGCTCTTGTTGCTTCTGGTCGGCATCGCCTTCGGCGGCAGCGCCCTAATGAGCGCCTATGTCCGCCAGTTCACCGTGCTTACGCCTGTCGTCTTCATCTGGTTTGCTTTTGTAAACGCTCGACTTATCAATGTCCGGCTTGCCGGTTTCCAATCGGATGCTCGTGAAGATCCGTGCCTGGTTCGGCAAGAGTGATGATCAAGACGCCAGGCACCGAATACGTCATGAAGAAACGCTTTTCTGTAGCCGAAATGCTCATCTTCCTTGGCGCCTTTATTCTTTTGTCGATCCTTCCCGGAACCGTTTGCGGCCTTCATTTCGATGAGGCCTGGATCTTCCTGCGCGTAAAAGAGATTTCGGCAGGGGCGCATCCTGTAAATGGGACGAATGGATACACCGGTGCGCTGCACCAGTACCTGCTTCTTCCGGTTTTCGGGTTGTTCGGATACCGCGTTGAGGCGCTCAGAATTTTCTGCGCTTTCCTTAATTCCCTGTGCGTCCTGTTTGTCATGCTGCTTGTCCGACGCCTGCATCCCGGACGGAACCATCATCTCCTTGCGGGACTGCTGCTTGCCACATTTCCGGTCTTTATCACCCAGGCGCGATTCTGCGTGGAACTCACCGCCATCAACCCGCTGTTTACATTTGCGGCGTTGTACTTTTTTGCGCGGGCGTTGCAATCGGGGAGAGCGGCCCCGGCCGCGGTGTTTGCCCTTGCCGGAGGCGCATGCCTTGGGCTGGCGGCGTACGACCATATCCTCGGCTTGACGCTTGCCGTCGCCTTTGCATGCGCGGCCTTTGCGTTTTACCGGCGCGAATTGATCGGCAAACGCCGGGTGGTCGGTTGTGCGGTGGCGGGTTTCCTGGCGGGCTTTGCCCCTCGCATCGCCGTAACGCTTCGCGACAGTGCGGCGCGCACCGCAGGCGACCAGGGACATTTCGGGTTGTTCAACTTCCTTGTGGATGTTCCGCATGTGCCTGGAATCTTTTGCGGCATCTGGGACGGATGGGCGGTTTTTAGGCGGATGACGGGTCAGAACCTGATTCCCGTGATTCCCTACGTGAGCGTATGCCTCATTGTCCTAGTCGCCATCAATGTCTTTTGGTTAAAATCGCGGCTGTCACGGCTCGACCGGGCGATGCTCTTCGGCGCATCGTTGTATGTAGCAGCAATTGTCGTGGTTGCGCCGGCTCTTGCAATTCAGTATTTCGAGCTGCCGTTTCTCTTCCTGCCGTATCTTCTTGTTCGCCTGATCGTGCCGCTTGCGGAGAGCTCGTCGGCGGATTTGATCCGTGTCGCAAGAATCGTGGTAGCGCTAGTGTTAATTTTGAATGTCCTGTACCTTTCGGTGAACTACTTTGCCTGTTTTCTTGAAACCGGCGGGAAAACCGCCGTATTCGGCCTAGGTAGGAGAGTAATTGACACAAGCAACCACTTTATCGACACAAAGAAACTGTACCGCGAGATTATCGCCTGTAACATCCGGGTGGTTGCCACCCAGTTGCCGATTGCCGCGCCCCTGTGCGTGTACGATTTGCCGCAACGACGGCTCCGGTTCGTTGTTATCGCCACCCAGGCGCCGCCATCGGACAGCCTGGACACGGGAAAGCGAACCGCACTCATTTTTTACAACGGACCCACTCCTTCACTTAACCCGGTGTGGTTGAGAAGTACCGGCGTTATCGATCCGCCCAATACGGACACAATTGTGTCCGGCGGCGTTGTGTATCGAATCGACAAAAGCTTTGACCGGCATTTTAGGGTCTACATCGCGGGTCCGGGCCAAGATAGCGCCGCCATGGGGCATCTTGCCGGGTATGATCGCATCCGGCTGCTCCGGCAAGCCGCAGAGCTCGGGCTCAAACCATTCTCATACAATCCGAACCCCGGCCAAACAGGGAACGTCTATTTTTAGCCGATGCACGCTATGCAGACAAGACCTCATTTCGCCTTCCACAAAACCCCCGGGAAATTTTCCGGCCGATTGCTCTTGGCTGCGGTTTCCGTCGTGCTGCTCTTTCAAGCAGACCTCTTGGCTGACGAGAAAAAGGCCTATGTTTTCGAAGCCACGATCCTCAGAAGCCTCAAAGTCGACGTAGGCGACCTTGAGCTTTTCCTTTTTTCCCTGGAAGGCATCGTGAATCGGTCCGGACCTCGGCTTATTCTTGCGAACAAGGAGGACGGGTTATGGTTCCACAGTTGGTCCAGGGCCAGCGAGAAATGGATGGAATACCTCAAAGAGAGGAAGGGGTTCACCTTTGTCCGGCTTAACTCTCTGGAGGAGCTTATCGACACCTTTAAGCAGGATTTCGCTGGGCTTGTTATGTACGACGACCGGCCGGAAAAGTCCTCCACGAGGCTGGTGGCAGCCACCCTCGCGGGCCTCGAAAACCTGCTTCCGGTGGGCGCCAGGCTCGCGGCGCTCGCTCCAATAAGCCAATTTCCGGTAAAGCGTGATCTCCGCCACAAATTCGACGACGGCGACTATTTGGAACCCTATCGGTGGGCGCTTCGGGAGCTCATGCCGAGATGCGACAAGACCATTGCCTGCAACCTGGCCATTCCCTCCTGGTCTACCTACATCGACTACCCGGTGATGAGAAGGGCCTTCTGTTTTTCCCTTAATCACCAGGAGCTCGTGGACGCCGGGGGCGGCGAATACCTCCGCAAAGAACAGATAAATGATCATGAGAGAAAGACCTGGAAGGTAGGTAGAGAGGGGTGTATCACGACCGACGGCGGCGAGACGATCGACCTTTACAAAATAAGAAACGAACTCCCCCTGGCGCAAGAAATTTACAAACAGCTCACCGCGCCGGCCTACATTTTCGGCGTGGGTCGTCCCAACGAAATGCAATATACCGCCGAGATGAGCAAAGGCGGCCACAGCTACATTTGCTCCCAGTTCTCCAACCTCAGTTTCTTTTCCAAGATTCCGGTCGCAAAAACGGCATTTCGACAGGATTTCCATCGTGCCGAAAATAAACGGCTCGGCCCAAAGTACTATATCGCTTTCGTGACGTCGGACGGCGACGCTCCAAAGCTTGCGCAGACCTTTTACGCGGGCCACTGGTTCGATCCTTCGCGCGGCGCCGCGCCCATCACCTGGACCATAAACCCGAAGTTCGCGGAATGGTTCCCGGTCTTTTTCGAGTACTACTATGCAACAGCCACTCAAAACGACTATTTCATGTGCGCGGCCAACGGCGCGGGTTCTCCTGTTATCAACTTGATGCCCGATGTTCCTCAATTTGCGAGAGCCTCCGCGCAGGCATGTACAAAGGCCGGTCTATACTATGCCGACATACAGTGCAGCGACGCCCAGAGCTTTTCCCTGTACGCACACAACGCGCCGGGTATTCGTGGCTTTACAAACTGCCTATTCTTCAACCTGGACCCGCCGGTCTGGTTCGTGGACCATTGCCCGCCGTGGGCCACCTATTCGGCGCTATGGTATTGGAAGAAAAACACCCCGCTGGAGCTCAAGGCCGACATCCAGCGTGTTCTTGATAAAAAGGAACCGCCGTATTTCCTAATCGTCTACCCGGATTTTCCGGCGGGAAACGCAGGCGCAAACTGGAAAAACCCGGACCTTCCTCGCCGCATCCCCACGCTGTGGAAGAACACGGTTGCCCTGCTCGATTCCTCGCGGTACGAGGCGGTTACCATAGACGCGTTTTTCGATCTTATCAAGCAGGCCTACCGGTTTCGTTTCGCTACGACCAGCATCGAGGCCGCGGCAGGGACGAGCGCAAAGCTTTCCGCGACAATAAGGAATTTCACGGAGAATCGAGCCCCGGGCGGCCGCGTGAGTGTGACTCTTCCGCCCGGCTTGCTGGTAGGGGATGGTTCAGGGCTTGGGTTTCCCGATATTGCGCCCGGTGACTCGGCGGTGGTCCGGATACCGGTGGCGATTGCGGCCGACGCCCGTCCGGGTGCGTACGTCGTTCGTGCGACCATAGTGCACGGCCGGGATACGGTGTGCGCGACACAAACTATCTTGGTTGCAGCTCGCTCATGAATGAGATGTGCGCTCAACTTGATGCCAAGAAGGCGGTGGGGCATGGATTCTCTTGAAGAAATCAAGACCGGGAGATATTTCCGGTTGAGGGGTGTGGAGCCGATTTCCAGACTTGATCCGCATTTGGAACGGTACATTCCATCGGCGCGCTCCACCGGGATTCTCGACATCGGTTGCGGCCTGTGCGACGCGCTGAGCGCTTTGAAAGCACGGGGATACGAGCGCCTCAAGGGAATCGATATTTCCGATGAGGCCTGCGAATTCGGCAGGAAGCACGGTATAGACGTGGAAAAGATCTCCGACATCGAGACTTATGCGCAATCCGCAACCGATCGATTCGACGTCATCATTATTTCGCATGTGCTCGAACATTTGGAAAAGTCATCGCTTATCAGCGTGCTGTCGTCAATTCGAAGCCGTCTTCTTTGCGACAACGGCATGGTCTACATTAGAGTTCCCAATGCCATGGCCAATACGGGCTGCTATTGGGCGTACGAAGACTTGACTCATACCACCATGTTCACCCCCGGAAGCATACATTTTGCCCTGAGGGCGTCGGGTTTTTCGGATATCCGGTTTCTGGATCCGAAGAACCTGGAATTCCTGTCTTTTTCTCAGCGGACGTTCAGGAGGATATTCCTTAAAATCTATACACTCAACAGGCACTTCTGGAACCTTGTGACAAACAGCTGGTACTACTACGGCGTGAAAAATGTGCCGGAGATCTTCGGCTTTGAGATCCGGGTGGTGGCGCGAGCCTGAGCCCGGCGGATGTTGTCTCCGGCAGCATCTCCCTGATTTCTTGTTTGGAAAGGTGCGCGTCATGATGTACGGAGGGGAATCGACAACTGTGGAGAAAGCACGCACCGCCGTTGTTTTCGGAAGCGAGAAAGCACGTCCAGAGATTCGGCAGGACAGCGAAAGACGCACCGTTGTCCATATTCTCTGGGACGGACACGTTGGCGGCATTCAACACCTTGTCAAGAGAGCGTTTCTAGACGATTCGCGGTCATCGTTCCGGCATGTCGCAATTGTCGCATCGGAGTTCGGGTCCGTTATTGGCCCCGGCGACTGCCGTTTTTGCCTGGGCATGCGCAGCGGTTGGGATATTCTTCGAATGAGGCGCATGTTCCACATTCTCAAACAGTTCTCTAACGCTGTGCTGGTGTATCACCTGATTACTCCGGTATTCAGGATGTTAGCTCCCCGTTCGCACCCGATTATCATCCTGGAGCACGGGTGCACGGCTGTCCGCAGCAATTTCCGATTCATAAATACTTTGCTCGGGCAGGCGATGTACAAACGCGCATCGATGGTCGTCTGTGTCTCCCGCAATTCACGGATCACGGTGAATGCCCTTGTTCCCCGGCATGCAGCAAAGAGCGTCGTTGTGCAAAATCCGGTTCTCATATCGTTTGGAGAGCCCCGGGTATTTCCCCGGCAACCCGCAACGGTTGGATTCATCGGCAGGTTTTCTCCCGAAAAGGGACCCATGGAATTCATTCAATGTGCACGGCATCTCTTGGAGAAAGCATTGCCTGTCAGGTTCAAAATGGTCGGCGGCGGCCCGCTTCTCCCGGAATGCGAAGACTTTGCGCGGAGAATCGGTGTTCCCATCGAATTTACGGGGTTTGTAAATGATATTTCACCGGAGCTCGCTTCAATGGATGTTCTGGCGGTCTCAAGTTCCGCCGATGCATTCAATATGGCCATTATCGAAGCAATGGCTCGCGGAGTCCCGGTGGCGGCATTTCCGGTAGGGGGAATTCCGGAGATTATTACTCACGACCGGACAGGGTTGCTTGCGGCGGCCAAGAGCCCCCGCGATCTTGCCCTATCCGTGGAACGTATTCTTTTTGAAAACGAGCTGTATCCAAAGTTGTCTTTAAACGCGTTTGGCTATGTGCGCGATCATTACCGCCTCAAGGAATATCGGAAGAAATGGGAAACGATTTTTTCGCGCGCGACAGTTCTTGTGCACAGAGGTAAAAACTCCCTATGATCAGGCGCGTTGGCCGCATCTTAACTGAATCCGGGAGGGTGTCGCCGATAACGCTTGAAAAGGCGCTATCGTTTCAAGAGGAGGTTGCGGAGTCCGGTGTGAAGCGCATGCGAATCGGCGAGTGTCTCATCAAGGGATTCGGAGTTGCGGAGGAGACTGTGTACAAAGCTCTCGCAGGGCAGTTCGGCATGACCTTTCTTGTTGACATAGAAGACAGCGTCAACCTCGACAGCATGAACGATGTGTCGTTTGACGTTTTTAAGGATGCACAATGCCTGCCGCTCGGTCGCGACGACATGGTGCTCAGGGCGGCCGTCAGCGACCCCCTCGACATCGACGCCATCCTCCAGGTGGAAGCGGCCACCGGACTTGTGGTGGAAGCCAGCATCACCCCTCCTTCGAAGATGAGCGCGGCCAGGCACAAGCTTTTCGAAAGCTCCTCGCTCCTCAAAGAGTCCATGGGTAAGATATC
>Ga0182027_10008325_pt1 | contig 15110 bp, 12 predicted proteins | sample 712E1DmetaG_FD_121300 | JGI IMG/M metagenome (GOLD analysis project Ga0182027, IMG submission 121300) | Permafrost microbial communities from Stordalen Mire, Sweden - 712E1D metaG (Illumina Assembly) | ecosystem: Environmental > Terrestrial > Soil > Wetlands > Permafrost | place: Sweden... | reverse complement strand
TCCAGCACTTCGGCGTGGCGCAAGGTGACCTCATGCCCCGCGGCCTTGCCGTTCACCGTCAACCGCACCCAACCGACCAGGTTTTGGCCGAAGTCCACCAGCCACTTGGTGGCGCCCGTGGACCGGATTTCGCGGGCGGGGACGGTCATTATCTGGCGTACCGGAGGGCCTTCTTCGGCCACCAGGGGCGCAAAGTCCCACTCGACGACGTCTACCGGCGTCCACGGACCGGTAGGCTCCACCCGGAGGTCGGTGACTTGGCCGTCATAGAGGTCATCCTCAAGGACCCCGCTTTTGGTGGCTTGCCACGACCTGTCGGTCACTGCCGTCTGGGACGAGGCGTCCGCGTACTCAATCTCGAGCTGGCCCAGGTAGGCCAACCTGTCGCCATAGACGGCCCGTCGCTTCAGCCATGTCAGCTGCCCGCGGTACCAACCGTTACCGAGCAGCGCCTCGAGCGTGTTCTCTCCCTCGACCAAAAGGGCTGTCACGTCGTAGCTCTGGTAGCAGAGCCGGTTCTTGTAACTCGTCCACCCGGGCGCCAGGACTTCGTCGCCAACGCGCTGGCCGTTGACCTTTGCTTCGTAGACGCCCAGGGCTGTCGTATAGAGCCGGGCCGAAGCGACTGGCCCCTGTACAACGAATTGGCCGCGCACAATGGGCGCTGCCGCCCCCACGGCCCCGATCTCACGGGGGGTAACGAAGACGGCCGACCAGTCGCTCGGCCGAAGCAAGCCCGTTTCCACCACACCAGGCTCGCTCCACTCGGTCCAATTGCCCTCGGAGGTGACCCGTACCCGAACGCTGGCCCGCGCTTTGGAACTGAGAGGGGGGAACGGCCACGGGACCAGCACCTGTTCGGAGGACTCCAATATGACTGACTCAGCTCCCTGGGGGCCCGTGAGCTCCAGCTCGTAACCTGTGGCGAGGAAAGGGGCATCGCCATCGCTCAGTTCCCAAGAGATCCTGGGCGTACCCGTCCCGAGCCCCAAGCCGGTGGGGTGATGTTCAAAACGAACGTTGATTGGCCTGACGGTCAACGAAAGAACCTCCTGAAAAACACCGCCTCAGTGTAGGCCGCTCCTCTGGTCCGGACAACTTGCACGATGGTCACGTCAGAGCTTGCTCGTTCTTGGCCTCGTCCAACCACCTTTGCGCCGGCACTCCCCTCAAGGTCTGTTCTCGCAGCGGGTCTGGGTGCCCGCCGAGGAGCTCCTCCCACGCCCGGCGGAGGGCCAGCTCCAAACGGTCGACCACGTCGGGACGGCTGGGCGCCAGGTTGACCGATTCGGCCGGGTCAACCGACATGTCGTACAGCTCGTCCTGGCTCCTGCGGTGCACGCCGGGGTCTATCACCTTCACCAATTTCCATTCCCTGGTCCGTATACCCCACTTGATCTCCCATGTGCCTTCCGACATATAAATGGCTTCATACCCCGGGGCGTTGGGCGCCTGCGCCGCCACTTCGACCAGGTCCGTACCGATCATGGGCACAGGGGCCGGTTGCCCAAACATGGCCAGGACTGTCGGCGCCAGGTCCAGGTGCTGGTAAATGCCTTCCACGACCTGGCCCCTGGGGACGCCGGTGCCGGTGACGATGAGCGGGACCCTGACGGTGTCGTCATAAAGGCCGGCGTGGTCGAAGAACCCTGGGCGGTTGTCCATCACTTCCCCATGGTCGGCGGTGAAGATAATGGCGAGGTCGTCGTCACCGGTCTCCATGAGGGCCGATACGACCGGCGCCAGCTGGTCGTCGAGGTAAGAGATCTCTGCGTCGTACAACCCGCGCACGTAATCGAGGTCCCGGAACGGCTCATAATGACGGACCTGCCAGTGGTAGGCGAACGGGTAGCTGGGCTCGGCCCTCCAGCGTGCGAGCCCCTCACCGTGGCCATTATTGGGGTCACCTTCATAGTGACGGCGCCTGTAGGCCTCGGGCGGCAGGTACGGGCTGTGAGTGTCCCAGTAGTGCACGAAGGCGAACCAGGGCCCAGAAGGGTTCCGCGCCAGCCAGGGAAGGACCTCGGCGTTGACGTCGGCCGCCGTTATCAACGTCTTGCCGTGGCGGACGTTGTGGTACTCGGACCATCCCTGGCCGAACCAAGGTTTTGAATCGACGAGGTTGTCAAAAGCCACCGTCCGCACTCCGCTGGCCTTCAGGAGGCTGGGGAACCAGGGCCCTCCAGGCCGGGGCAATGCGCTGGGTTCTTTGTGGACCATGACAGTGTGCGTAGCCGCATGCTCGCCCGAAAAGATGGTCGTGTGCGCCGGTTCGGTGGGGATGTTCGGGGCGAAGAAGGAAGAGAAGCGGGTGCCCCTATCAGCCAAATCGTCCAACAGCGGGCTAGTGGCCCGGCCGTACCCATAGCAACCGAGGTGGTCTGCCCTGAGGGCATCGGCGACGACCAATAATACCCTCATAGTCTACCGTGTTTTACGCGTCCCGGTCCCAGACCGCTTGCCAGTGGTTGTCGTTTTCGGCCCCCCGGCCGGTCCCCGCCCCGACTTCGTCCCGCCGGCTGCACGCCTTGTGCCAGCCGTTCCCCGTCCGCCCGCTTGCAGCCGGCGGCCCGACTCGGGGTCGCCGATGTGCAACGTGTCGTACGCCTCCTGGCTGGAGGCGAAGGCTCCTCGCCCGGCCTTTCCGTGCCAGTCCGCAAGGGTCTCGATCGGGTTGGGCCGTCCAGTGGCCTTGGTCCGCTTGGCAATGTGGGCCTCCATGCGCTTGCGCAACTCGGCCACCACGTCCGGGCGGGCTGGGGCCAGGTTGACCTCCTCGGCGGGGTCAGCCCTCAGGTCGTAAAGCTCGACCTCCGGTTTGAAGTGAAAATCAGGCTCCAAGGCAACGATCAGCTTCCACTCTGGCGTGCGCCAGCCGTGCTTGCGCATCCACGTCGCCTCCGTCAGGTACATCCCAGGGTGGCGTCTAGGAGCTCGGCCGGCAACGAGGCCCATAACCGAACGGCCGGTCACGTCCTCGGGTATGGCCTCGGGCATCCCGGCCAGCTCCAGCAGCGTGGGCAGGAGGTCGGCGTGACAGCTGGTCTCCGTCACCCGGCGCCCGGCCGGCACCCGTCCGTTGAAGCGGATGATGAGCGGGACGTGCAGGACACAATCGTAAACGCCGTGATGGTCGAAAAAACAGTCGTGGTCATAGAGGGTCTCCCCATGGTCAGCCGTCAGTACGACGATTGTCTGCTCGGCCACCCCTCTCGCCTCGAGCTGGTGGAGCAACCGGCCGACGCAGGCGTCCATGTAGGCAATGGCACCGTCGTAGGACGCCATCACAAACTCGGCATCGGTGATGCCCGGCGGCATCCAGGACGAAAAGAAATCCTTGAACGGGGCAAACGCCATTACCGGCGCCATCGAGTTTTTGGCCGGGTCGCGCTCGTCACCCCAGTAGAACAGCCGGTCATAAGGAGAAGGGGGGAGGTAAGGGGCGTGCGGGTCCATGTGCCGGAGCAGCATGAACCACGGCTCGCCTGCGTCGATCAGACGGTCCAGTTCGGGTTGGGCAACCTCGTTGAGCCCCTCCGCCTTGCGCAGAGGCGCCTCCTCCAGCGTGCCCCACGCCTTGTAGTCGAAATAGCGCTGGAACCCGCGGGACGACGTGTTGCCTTCGGACCCCACGCAAGCGGTGGCATACCCGGCCGTCTCTAACAACTCAGCCAGGGTGGTCACTCCCGGGGCAAACTCCCGTTGGCGCAGGCCGACGATGCCGGTGCCAAAGCAGTCTTTCCCGGTCAGCATGGACCCGTAGCCCGGGGTGGTTGGGATGTGAGGGGACCAGTACTGCTCGAACAAAGTGCCCTGCGCCGCCAGGCGGTCAAGGTGGGGAGAGGTCACCCGTCGGTAGCCATAGCACCCCAACCTGTCCGCCCGTAAGGAGTCGACGCCGATCAGCAGGATGTTGGGCGGCCGCCCTTTCACTCGGCTCACCGCTCCCCGCAAGCTTGCAGGCACGCCTGCAGGTGTCCTCGCGATTCCGACGCAATGGCCTGACAAGCGGTCAGGTCATAAGCCGCGGCGCCGATGACCTCTAGGTCCACGGGCCCTTGGTACCCGGCCTCCTGCAACGCCGCCACGTAGCCGAGAAGGTTAACGTCACCCCTGCCGCAGGCCTGGTCTTCGGGCAGGCCCGGTCCCGGCTGGCGGCCCTTGCAGTCCCTGATATGGACGTGACGCACCCGCGAAACCACCGCCTTTAGTGCCCCTACTGCGTCCTCTCCAGCCCGATGGATGTGGCTCGGGTCCATGTCCATCCCGAAAGCAGGCGACTCGATGGCCTGGAGCACCCTGAGGCTCGTCCGCGTATCGCAGATGGCCGCCCCGACATGGGCCTTCACGCACAGGACAACCCCGTAGTCCTCAGCTCGCTCCACCAGTTTGGTAAGGGACCCGATGGCGGCTTGTAATGACCCTTCGTCGCCGGATTTCCCACCGGGGCCGCAGTTGACGACGGGGATCCCCAGCGCCTGAGCCGCCTGGAACGCCAGCTCCATTACCTCGGGGTCCTGGCTCGGCTGTTCGATGGCCAGGAGCTCCAACCCATGGCCCTGGGCCAAGTCCAGGATGGGGGTAACCAGTTCCGCCCAGCGGTCGAGCACCAGGTGTTGGCTCATTTGAGGGATGGCCGCTAGTTCGATGCCCTCATAGCCGGCTCTGGCGGCACCCACAAAAGCGTCCTCCAGCGGGTGCCCTCCCCACAGAACACTGTTAACCCCGGTCTTCACCGAGCCACCTCCTCGACTTCTACCACTGCGCCTGTTTCGAACGAGCTGATGCAGGCCTCGATCACCAGTTGGGCGGCCAAGGCGTCAGCCGCCTTGCCATCCACATCTGAGGGGGGCACCTTCGCCTCCAGATCGGATAGCCAGGCCGCGATCCGGCTCGCAAACGTGTCCTGAAAGCCTTTCATTTCCCCCAAATAGTCATACGTTTCCACCGCCACCGAACCGCGAGGGAAAAAAGCCAAGCGCTCGCATGCGTTCGAGATAACGAACCGGCCCTCGGATCCCACTACCTCACAGGTTTCGAGCCCGTACGAGGCGCCGGCATCGTAACTCCCGGTCAAGTGCCCCAGCGCGCCAGAACGGAACAGCATATTGGCCTGGACGTTAGACCATATCCTGCGGCCCGGCCCTTTCTTGAAGAAGGCCTGGGCCCAGCCCACGTCTCCGCAGAAATAGCGCATGACGTCGATGGAATGGGGGTGAAGGGCCCGCATGTGGAAGTGAGGAGACGATTCGTTGGGGTTGTTGATCCACATCGTCATGTTGCACAGGTTGACCTCGCCGACCCGGCCTTCCTTCATCCACGATCGGGCCCGGCGGGCAGCAGGGGTGAAGCGGTGGTTCAGGTTGACCCCGTAGGCAATGCCCATGTCAGCCGCCAGAGCCACCATCTCCCTGGCTTCCTCGACGCGATTGGAGATCGGTTTTTCGCCCAGGACGGGGATGCCGGCCCGCAGCAGCTGCATGGTGGGGACGTAGTGGTCGCCCCCGTTTTCTTCTCCTGCTGTGCACACACTGACAGCCTCGATCCCGAGGTTCGCGGCGAGGAGCTGGTCCACGGAACCGAACCAGGGAACCCCGAACGACTCCCCCACGCGCTTCGCGACGTCGGGCAGGATATCGCAGACGGCCACCAGCTCAGCCCGCTCGTCGGCCTGGTAACACCGCGCATGAATAAGCCCGATATGGCCCACCCCCACCACCGCCACCGTGATCGTCACGATTGGGGTTTCCGGGAGTATACAAGCGGGTTTTGGGCTTCGTTGTCGAGAGCATCGCCGACTTTCAAAGTGGCCAGGTAGTCCGGGGGCAATACGTTGGCTCTGCCGTTGAAACTGCAGCCGTCTGGCATGTACGCGCAGGTCATCGCCCGCCTGCGTCCCGGGGTCATGTTGGCGCCGGCCCCATGGAAAGTTAGCCCATTGTGGAAAAGGGCGCCGCCCGCTCGCACGGGACATGGCCGAGCCGCGACCTCCCGCCAATCGGGGTAGACGTCGAAAAGGGCGCCGATCGACGGCCCTATGCCGACGTTGTCAAACTTCCGCGCCTTGTGGCTCTCCGGCATGTAGTAGAGGCAGCCGTTCTCGAGGGTGGCGTCGTCGAGGGCAACCCAGATGGTGATGGCGTCTGCCGAGGTGAACGACCAGTAGGGTACATCCAAGTGAAAGGCGGTCGGGTTGGCGTAAGCCTCCTTCACCAGGGCCTGGTCGTGCCAAATGCGTACCCCCTCAACTCCGGCCACCTCAGTCACCGCCCGGCCGAGAACGGGGTCGAGCATTAGCTCCCGTACCTTGTCGTTCGTCTGCCACAGGTTCAGCCTCTGAACAAACACGCGGTTGTAATAATCCTGTTGTTCCAGGGTTTCTGGGCTGTCGCTGTCACCACTTTCGACGGCGGTGGCGAACGAGAAGCGTTGGCCGCCCCGCTGCTGTAGGCCTTCGTCCACCGCTGACCGCCACTGCTCCAGCTCGGGAGGGCCCAGGAACTCCTCCACCACGAGGTAGCCCTGGTCTGCGAAAAGCTGGCGGTCAGCCGCGCTGATGTCTGTGATCATTAGTCCTCCTTGGTGAGACGTAAGTAGGCGAACGCCACTGCGACGAGGGTACCACTGGCGAAGATGGCCAGGTCGTCCCCCACCACGTCAGCTTGGTTGGGCACCGGGAGCAATCGTGTGAGCACGGCCATCACCAGCAAGACCAAACCAAGCCGGAGAAGGACCATTGCCGCTGGTCGCATCATCAGCACTTCCTTCTCGAGCGTTCCCATCTTGGGCACCCCCGACTTCTGCCCCTAGTCCCGGTAAACTGGCCTCGACGAGCGACCGCAGGTCCGGCACCCGCTCGGGGAACCAGCACGCCGCCCGGTGGTCTTGGCCCGGGACAACCTCAACCAATGGTGGCGCTTCATGGCGGCATTTGTCCTCAACGTACGGGCACCGGTTGGAAAATACGCAGCCCGTGGTCGCCGGCTCGCCAGTGACCCGTTCCTCTGCCTGCATGGTGGCTTCCGAACGGCGCCGGCGGGCCAGCGTGGGATCGGGGACCGGGATGGCGTCCAGCAGGACAAAGCTGTAGGGGTGCCGCGGGTGGGTGATCACCTGTTCGGAAGGACCCTCCTCAACCACCACTCCAAAAAACATCACCAGGATCCGCCCTGTCCGGGCGAAGTACCGCACTACGCCGAAGTCATGGCTGATAAAGACATAGGCCAGCTGCTGTTCGGACCGCATGGACAGCAATAAGTCGAGCACCGAGACCCGCATCGACACGTCGAGCATGCTCACGGCCTCATCGGCTACCACCAAGCGGGGGCGGAGCCCCATGGCCCGGGCGATCACCAGCCGTTGCCTCTGGCCTCCCGACAGCTGGTGCGGGTAACGGCGCAAAAAAGAGGCGCTGGCCTCGAGGTCGACCAAGTCCAGCAGCCGGAACAGTTCTGCCCGTACCTCGTTCCGGCGCACGATGTGGTGATGGAGAAGGGCCGCCTTCAAGGTGCCCTCTACCGTGAGCCCCGGGTTGAGCGAAGAGTAGGGGTCCTGGTGGACCACCTGCACGGAGCGACGGTAGACTTCCCACTCCCTTTTCGGTAGGGCCCAAATATCCTTCCCCTCATACCGGACTTCGCCCGTCATGGGTTTCACCAGGCCCACCACGAGGCGGCCTAGGGTGGTTTTCCCACACCCCGATTCCCCTACCACGGCCACCACTGACCCGGCCTCGACATCGAGGCTGACCCCGTTGAGCACCGGCAGAGCGGAAACGGTGGTCGGGTACCGGTGGGTCACATTGTCGACGTTGAGCAGGCTCACGGCGCCACCATCACCCCCTCAAGCTCGTCGTTGGCCACATAGCATGCCACCAGATGGTTATGTGGATCTGCCAGAAGAGGCGGCTCCGCCTCATGACAGACAGGACGGGCCTGCGGGCAACGGGGGGTGAACCGGCACCCCGTCGGCAACTCGAGCAGGTTGGGTACCTGGCCAGGGATCGACCTGATCAAGGCTCTGTCACCCATGACGCTGGGGATGGCTTCGATCAGAGCCTTAGCGTAGGGATGGCGCCTGCGGGCGTAGAAAATCTCCTCCACGGTCGCGACCTCGACGAGACGGCCGGCGTACATGACGGCCACCCTCTGGGCCAGTTCCGCCACCAAGGCCAGGTCGTGAGTGACAAACACGATCGTCATGCCCAAGGTGTCGTGCAAGTCACGCAATATGTCAATGACCAGTCGCTGGTTCAAAACGTCCAGAGCCGTCGTTGGCTCGTCCAGGACCAGGACGGACGGCCTGAGCAACAGAGCCAAGGCGATCGAGACACGCTGTTTCATCCCCCCCGACAAACGGCTCTCGAAAGAACTCCACACCCGCTCGGGTGACAACCTGACCAACCGCAAGAGATGCTCGAAGTACTCGCGCCCTTCTCTCTGCGTGCGGAAGACCCCATCGTGGGCCCTAAGGATGTGGTCGACCTGGCGCCCTATGGTTATCACGGGGTTGAGAGCGTTCATGGCCGCCTGGAACACAATGGCGACGTCAACCGCCCTCAGAGCGTTGAGATCCTTGCGGCTCATCTGTATGATGCTCCGGCCCCGGAAGCGCACGTCGCCCGAGGTGATAACGCCTGGAGGCGGGACCAGGTTGAGCAGCGAGTACGCTAGCGTCGACTTCCCGCACCCGGACTCGCCCACCAGCGCGCACACTTCGCCCATCGACACCGACAGGCTCACCTGTTCTACCGCCTTCAGGCGGCCAAAATTGACAGTGAGGTTACTGACCTCGACCACCGGGAGGTTACCATCGACCGACGGCCTCCCCGCTGGTATCACGCCAGGTCCCATATCGCCATTAGTGGGTCCGGAGGCGAGGGTTGAAGAGCTTGTCGAGAGCTCGAGCGAAGAAGACCAGGGCCACTTGCAGGAAGACGATGGCGGCCATGGGAGAGAAGAGATAGAGCTCGCTCTTGTTGGTGTAGAGCGCCCCATTGCCCATCGCCAGGTTGATCATGATGCCCCAGTTGGTCCCACTGACGGGCGCCACGCCGAGCAGGAACAGCCCGACCTCGGCGTAGATCGCTCCGGTCACAGTCAACAGGAAACTGATAGCTACGTACGGGCCTACATTGGGCAGGAGCTGACGGCCCACTATATTGCGCAACGGTAGGCCTTGGACCTTCGCTGCTTCGATGAAGTCTGCCGTTCGCAAGCTGAGCGCCTGGGACCGGACCGCTCGGGCCAGCCCCGCCCACGCCGTCACCGCGATGATGGCGGCGAGCACGAAGGGGCTGGGCGTGCGGATAATGCTGGCGATAACGATGACGAGAGGCAAGCCCGGGATGGTAAGGAAAACGTCGGCGGCCCGCATCAGTACCATGTCCACGGCGCCCCCGAGGTAACCCGTGGTCAGGCCGATAACGACCCCGACGGTGACGGCAAAGGTGGCTGCCAGGAGGCCGACCTCAATGACGGGCCTGGTCCCTAGGACGATCTGGGTTAACACGTCCTGCCCGAGGAAGTCGGTGCCCAGAGGATGTTGCAAGGACGGGGACAGGTAGGCGAGCGCCGGGTTTTGGACGTTGCTCAAATGGACAAAGACGGGGCCGAAGACGGCCATGCCAAGGTAAACCAGGATAACGACGCCGCCGATCAGGGCAGACGTGTCGGTTTTGCAGATCCGCCACAGGCTCTTGACCCAGTCCATCGTCAGGCGCCCACGTCACTTACGGGGAGCCCCGGTGCTGCCCCGACCATCGTTGGCTCAGTTAGCGCGCTGCCAACGGGTGCGGGAGGCCCGGGGGCGGTGCCGCTAGCGGGGACGCGGGCTCGCTTGCTCATTGCCGACCTTACGATCCTGGGGTCGATGAGTGGGTACATCAAGTCAACGATCAAGTTGCCCACGATCACGGCCACGGTGATCACTATGAAGCAACCCATCATCAGCGAGTAGTCCCGCGAGTTCACGGCGTTGATCAAGTAGTAGCCGATCCCCGGGTAGGTCAAGTACGTCTCGACGAATACTGACGCCCCGAACAAGGCGCCGACGCTCAGGGCCAGGTTGGTCACCATGGGCAGCATCGAGTTGCGGCCGAGGTACGACTGCGTGACCCGTCGGCTGGACAGGCCCCAGGACTCGGCCGCCCGGACGTAATCGGCGCCCAGGGTGGTTACGACGCTGCCCTTCATGACGAGCGCCCAGCCCCCAAAGCCAACGATCACATAAGTGGCTACGGGGAGGACAGCGTGGTTGAGCGCACTTTGTATGAACGGCCAATTGAGACCCGACTGCAGCCCGATGCTGTACGTGCCGTCGACGGGGAACCACGCATGCTGATCGGCAAAAAAGTACAGCAGCACAATGGCTACCAGATAATTGGGTATGGCTGAAAGGAAGGACGTCACCCCCGTCATGACCTTGGCGAACCAGCTGTCCTGGAAGGCGGCCATGATGGTCCCGATGATGAGCCCGATCCCGAAGCTGAGCAACAGGGCGACCGATATGGTGAACACCGTCCACGGGAGCGCGCCGGCAATGATGCTTACCACGGACTGCCCCGGGTTGGTGATCGAGTTGCCTAGGTTGCCGTGGAAAGCGTTACCTACGTACTGGAAGTACTGTTTCCACAGCGGCCCGGTCGGCAGCACCCCGTAAATCGCCCTGACCCTTGCGTCTATCTCCTCCGGGCTCATGCCTCCCTGGATGGTCATCTGCTGCTCAAGGTACTCGATGGCATTTCCCGGCATTAGCCGGACCATAAAAAAGGACACGCTAATGACGAAGTAGATGGTGGCAAGGGCCATCACCAGCCGTTTTGTGATGTAGGAAACCAGCCCCTCCACCCCCCTCCTCGTCGGCTCGAGGCCAGTGCCGGTCCCCGGGCCTGCGCCATCGCCCAGACCCAGAATTCTAGCATTGCCACTGTAACGTCACCGGCCGCCCGTGCGGACAAGCCGGACAGGACCAACCTCCAGGAGCCCGAGCGGCGACTGCATCTCGGACATCACGGGTTGGGCCGGGGAGGCTACCCAGCGGGTCGTCGACCATTCGTGGCTAAGGACATCCCAGCTGGGAATTGTTGGCCAGTAGTGAGGCAAAAGGGAGCCCTCGACGACAGGTTCATCGGCTCGCTGGTAACGGAAATCGCAACTTAGCCGCAACCTCTCACCGCAGTTCGGGGGCGCCCAGTGCACAGTAAGACTGTGGAAGACGAGGGCGTCACCCGGCCGGTAGGCGGCGAACGCCCAATTCTGTTCTTCCTCGATGCCCACTGGCACCCCTACCCCGCCTACACCGGGTGCGGGCTGGGTCGGCCGCAGCCCTCGGCGCTGAGACCGGGCCAAAACCCGCAGGGCACCGTCCTGGGCAGAGCATGCAGCCAACGGCAGCCATATTGTCAGCACATCGGGCGTGCCCTGGATGAGCGGGAAGTCCTGGTGTGGCGGCGTTGGGTAGTCGCTGCCCGGGAAGGTCAGGCGGGCTATCTTACGAGGGTGCACGAGTAGGGGCCCCTCGAGCATGTCGCGGGCAAGGCCAACGAGCCCCTCCTGATAGGCCAGGCGGTGGAAGCACTCAAGGCTCTGGATCCTCTGGTAGGCCGGCCACCACCTCTCATCGGCCTCCCGAACGACTATAGGGCCGGGCCGACGGTCCTCGGGATCGGTCCCATCGGCCAGCCAGCCTTCCCCGCGGACGGCGACGAGGACAGCCGACCGCACCTTTCCCACAGCTACGGCCGGCAAAAGACCACGGAAAAAGAGGAAGCCCTCGTCCGCAAAACGTTGCCGGAGTGCGGCCGGGTCACCGAGCAGGGCGCTCGACTCTTCCGAGTCGAGCGCCCCTGCCACGAAAGTCCCTAGACCGTCGTCGGACCTGCTGGCCATCTTCGGTCTCCGATTGGCTTTAGTGATTCCTTGTCCTGAAACAATAGGCCGGTGTACAGGGCCCTTATTTCATTGTCAGGTAGCCGTTTTGCATCCACACCACCGGTTGGCTGACATCGCTCAGGTTGGTCCAGAGCCATTTCGCTGAGCCCGGTGGGAAGTTGGTATAACGCGACATCGAGTAGGCCTCGTGGAAGGCGTTGTCGTAAAGCGGCAGGAACGGTAGGTCCTGGTTGAACCAGCGTGCCCAGTCCCAGGTGTACTTGGACCACGTGCTGGGTGGCGCCTCGTTTATCTCGGCGTTCAAGACTTGAGAGATGTTGACCGTCCCCAGGCCGGGGACGTTGCTGACGGGGTTGAAGCCGATCGCCACCTGCCCGCTGTACGGGGTCTTCCCGTTGTAGCTGACCGGGTAGTTCCATGCCGGGGTTACTCCTGGGTACTCACCGAAGGTTGCAGCGAAGTCCGCCATCGGCGGGCCGATCTGCCAGTCCATATACCACTCGGAGATGGCGTAGTTCCCGGCCGACTGCTGGTCGTTATAGCTGCCCGCGTCGACGAGGACGCTGGATGCGTTGATGCCGAACGCCTTCAGCTCGTCGGCAATGACAATGCCGTCAGTATCGAACTGGGCGCTGCTGGACTGCTCGCTGATGGTGAGGTCCCATGGGTTGCCCTTCGGCGTGTACCAGGTACCACCCTTCTTCTTGAAGCCGACTGACTCAAGCAGTGACGCCGCTTTGGCCAGGTTGTACGAGTAGGGGTTCAGGCTGGCTATCTGGGCCTTCGTCAGGTAGTCGTCGGCCAAGAAGTCGTTGATGCCGTCGGGGGCCGGGGTCGGTGGATCCTGGATGAGCGTGCCACCCATGTCCAGCTCGGTCAGCTTGGTCCGGTCGATGGCATCCTCGAGAGCCTGGCGTACTTGGAGGATCCCGAGCGGGTAGTCGGCCAGGTGGAGGACCAGGCTTTCCTGCTGCACGGCGGACGGGATGAAGATGTAGCGGCCGTACTGGGACGAGTCGAGCTGGTCCACCTGCGGGTCCGTGAACTGAGCGTCCTGCTGGAACTCGATCCTGCCCGTCTCTAGAGAGCCGAACTGGGTGGACACCGACATCGGGTAGATCTCGATGAAGGGCGCGTTGATGGCTTTGGCGTCCCAAAACCCGGTCCATTTCTCGTACAGCGTCCCGCTGACATTGGCGCTCACCAGCTTGTAAGCACCGTCACCCACCAGGGTAGGGGGGTTGTATTTCGCGATATTAGTGGAAACGCTGTCGATGGCTTTGCCGGCGGGGCTGTTGGTAGCGTTGGTGAGCGTCGTGTTGGTGGGGTTTAGGGTATCGTAGATCTTCCAGTACGTCAGGAGGTCCTGTTCTAAGCCGCTCGGGACCAGGGAGCCGTACTGGCTGTTAGGCACCACATAAAATTGGAAGAGCTTGAGCAGCACGTTTTGTTCGACTGCCCAGGGCTGCAAGTTGACGACCACGGTATGCAAATTGGGGGCCGTGACCGAAGTGATGTCGGCCCAGACGGGGTTGAACTCCCCCCCGGTGACCAGCAAGCTGGTTATTACGTCTTTGCTCGTAAATGGCGTCCCGTCCTGCCAGGTCGCATTTGGCTGCAAATTGAAAGTGATGCTGTGCGGCCCGAGCGTCCAACTTTGCGCCAGCTCAGGGTAATAGGGGTTAGAACCGGGGCGGTTGTGGTCGAAGAAGGCGGCCAGCCCGAAAAGAGCGACGTTACCGAACTGGACGAAATCTGGGTTATAGGGGTTGTACGAGACCGTACCCGGCCAAGGGGTGGAGCCAATTCGGAACGCGCTCGACCCGGCGGAATAGTTGGCAGGGTTGACCCCAACTGAAGACGCCGAGGCGCTCGACGCGGCGACGGTTGCGGAGATGAGGAGGGTCTCGGCCAGAACTGTGGCGACGGCAGCGCATGCAACGCGGTGCTTCCGTCGCCGGGCCCTACTCTGGCCATTCCCTACGGGCCAACGTGCAAGGCCCCGTGGTCTTTGGGTCATGAGCAAACTCCCCTTTCTTGAGACGCCTCCGGAGGTCCCTCGTGTTCGCCCAATCCGCGCTCTAGCGGTTTTTCCCCCACGGAACTGGCACCGTGTCGATTGCCGACACGAGTGGACTTTGAGCGTTTCAAGAGGCTTAGCACGGGACGGAGTGTATGTCAAGGCATGCATCGGTGCAGAGATCGATGCAGGAAGGTACTTGCACTCGCCTCTGCACCGGTGGATAGTTGTATTCCTTCGACACAAATGTGTCGTCGTCCTTGCCGACCATCGGCTCGGGTCTCGGGAGGTCCTGCCGGCGTGTACGTGATGGTGGTCGATCGTCGTGTGCTTGGTGCGCACGGTGGTCGTGCAGCTCGGACCGCACCGCGAACTGGAGGCCGGAGGTGTGCCAGTGAACCTCGCCGCTCTTGATGCTCTCGTCGAGTCCGGGTACCCCCGACCACAGCTCGTGCGCCCGGCCTGGGAAGACTTGTGCGGTTTGTAGGACTTCGCCTTCGACGACGCCAACGTGGGTTTGGACCAAGGCTGGTGGCGGCCGGGAGCGGGGCCGTTTGGCCGGACGATCACGGTCCCGTTCCCGCCCGAGTCGCGGGCGTCGGGTGTCAACGACCAGGGCCCCCACTCCGTGGTCTGGTACCGGCGCCGGGTTGAGCTGCCATAGCTGTCGAATGGTGAGCGAACTATCCTTCACTTCGGGGCGGTTGATTACGAGGCGTCGGTCTTCGTGGACGGGAAGCTCGTCGGCGGTCACCAAGGCGGCCACACCCCGTTCGCTTTCGACGTGACCCCGTTCGCTGGCCTGAAAGAGGATGTCGTCATCGTCGTTCGCGCCCAGGACGGCTCCAGCGACGTGCACCAGCCCCGAGGGAAGCAGGACCGGCAGGAGCGCCCACACCAGATCTGGTACGAACGCACGACAGGGATCTGGCAGCCCGTTTGGTCCGAGGTCGTCCCGCGTGAGCATGTCATCGGGGTGGAGTTGGTCCCCGATATCGAAAACGCACTCGTGACGGGCCGCATCGACCTGGCCGGTGATGTCTGGGGGGCCTGTCTTGGGGTCCAGCTGTCCCTGGGGGGTATCTGTTCAGAGGGCAAGCGCGCGGAGCGCGCGATGATCCACCACTGAGCGCGCGAACCCTGCTAGACAGGTGACGTGGGGCTCCCCGAAGAAGTAAGGGACCTCCTTGCGAGGAACC
>Ga0182027_10008324_pt1 | contig 15110 bp, 7 predicted proteins | sample 712E1DmetaG_FD_121300 | JGI IMG/M metagenome (GOLD analysis project Ga0182027, IMG submission 121300) | Permafrost microbial communities from Stordalen Mire, Sweden - 712E1D metaG (Illumina Assembly) | ecosystem: Environmental > Terrestrial > Soil > Wetlands > Permafrost | place: Sweden... | reverse complement strand
TTAATTTATTCAACATTTATTGGGGGAAGTGAAAGTGATGCAGGTTATGCAATAGCAAATGATGGTAGCGGAAATGCTATAGTAGCTGGTACAACATCATCAGTTAACTATCCCGCAACGACAGGAGCTTATGATATTAGCCAAAATACCAATTATGATGGATTTGTAACTAAACTGAATTCGTCTGGTTCATCACTTATCTATTCTACCTTTATTGGTGGTAACTCTGAAGATAGATTTAATTCAATGGTTGTTGATGGTTATGGAAATACTTTTATGACAGGTTATACAAGTTCAACTAATTACCCTACTTCAACAGGTGCTTTTGAGACCAGTTACAATGGAGGATTGGATGATGCTTTTGTAACTAGTTTAAATGCAACAGGTTCTGACCTGCTTTATTCTACATTTATTGGTGGAGACAATTCTGATGAGGGTAATTCAATAGCTATAGATGCCAATGGGAATACATTCATTACTGGTTATACACAATCAACTAATTATCCAACAACATCAGGGGCTTATGATGTTAGTCACAGTAAAGGTATGGATGTATTTGTTACGAAACTTAATTCCTTAGGTTCATCCCAAATTTATTCTACATTTATTGGTGATTCTAATGATGAGAGAGGAACTTCAATTTCAATCGATTCCTCTGGCAATGCATTTATTACTGGCTATACCGGTTCAAAAAATTATCCAACCACTCCAGGAGCTTATGATACAATTTATAAAGGTAAGGGCGATGCATTTGTAACTAAACTGAATTATAGTGGGACTGCCTTAATTTATTCCACATTTATTGGGGGAACCGACATAGATTACAGCTTTGCAATAGCTATAGATGGTATAGGGAATGCTTTTATTACAGGTAAAACAACATCAAGTGACTACCCAACAACTACGGGAGCCTTTGATATGAGTCATAATATGTATGATGATATTAACGTGACAAAGCTAAATTCTACCGGCACCGCACTGATATATTCTACCTATATTGGAGGAACCGGACTTGATGCCGGTTATTCAATAGCTTTAGATAGTAATGGTTATGCATATATTACTGGTTTTACTTCTTCGAATAATTATCCCACCACAAAAGATGCTTATGATTTGAAATTTAATGGATCAGAGGATGTAATTCTCACAATTTTGAATCCTGCGGGTTCGGCCCTCGCTTATTCAACTTTTATTGGAGGAACATCTGGTAATGCCGGCATTTCAATTGCAGTTGATAACAGTGGCGATGTTTTTGTAACAGGTAATACCATATCAAATAATTATCCCACCACAACCGGAGCATTTGATGTGAGTTATAATGGTGGATTTTATGATGGTTTTGTAACAAAATATTTATTTATTCGTCAGGCAACGAATATTAAATTTAGTAATATAACATCCTCTGATGCAACTTGTACCTGGACAAAAGGTAGTGGAACCAAAAGAGCAGTGTTTGTTAAACAAACTAATACAGGTATTGGATCACCAATAAATAATAGCAGTTATATTGCATATGACTTTTTTGGTATGGGAAGTCAAATAGGATCAACCGGATGGTATTGTGTTTATAATGATACAGGCTCATCAGTTATTATCAAAGGGCTTTTATCAAATACCACTTACCGAACGATGGTATTCGAATATAAAGGTAAAGCAGGTTATGAAAACTATACTAAAGATTCAGTGACTAATAATCCTCTTAGTTTCACAACAATATATTCAATGCCATCGATACAAGCTTCAGACCTTACATTTATCAACATTGACTGGAACAATTTTTCAGTTAGTTGTACAAATGGAGACGGATCTAAAAGAGTTGTTTTTGTTAAAAAGGGAAATTCAGGAAATCCAATTCCGGTAAATAATATTACATATACAGCAAATACTGATTTCGGTTCAGGAACGCAAATCGGTAATTCAGGTTGGTATTGTGTTTATAATGATACCGGAAATACAGTTACAATAAATAATCTCTTACCCAATACAATTTATAGGGTAATGGTCTGTGAATACAATGGAACTTCAGGTAAAGAACTTTATTTGATAAATTCAGTAGCAAGTAATCCTGAAAACCAGATAACTGATTATACCTTGCCAGGTACTCAGGCACATAATCTCATTTTATCAAGAATCTCAAATACGAGTATATCTGCCAAGTGGATTAATGGAAATGGGCTAACACGTGTAGTATTTATTAAATCTGGTAATAGTGGAAATGCGATACCTTCAAAATATACTTCTTACATAGCAGATAACTTATTTGGACATGGGAGTCAAATAGGAAATACAGGTTGGTATTGTGTTTACAATGGAACAAATAATTCAGTAATTATTTCGGGTCTTACTCCTGATTCAATATATAGAATTATGGTTTGTGAGTATAATGGCAGTTCCGGCAGGGAAAATTATAATATATATAATGCTAATAATAATCCTCTTAATTATTATCCTATTCATTATGTTCAGGCAGAATCTATCTCTTTCAGTAATCACACCCAAAATAGCATTACAGCTTCATGGAGCAATGGTAATGGCTCATCCAGAATTGTTTTTGTTCGCGAAGGTAATTACGGAGTTGCATTACCTGTAGATAACACACTATACATAGCAAACAATTCTTTCAGCTTGGGATCACAAATCGGTATTACTGGCTGGTATAGTGTTTATGATGGTAAAGATTCATCTATAAATATAATTAACCTTAAAACAAATACTTCATACATCGTGATGGTATGTGAATATAATGGGGTGGCAAATAATGAACAATACAATACAGATACGGCTTACAACAACCCTAATACGTTTTCTTTAGTTAGTATAAATCAACTCCGACAGAAGCAGTACATTTTATACCCCAATCCATTTAGCCAATCTACTATCATCAGTTTTCCGAATACCGGCAAACGACCATACACTCTCTATATATTTGACCTTTCCGGAAAAATGGTTAGAATCGTTCAGAATATTAAGGAAAGTCAGGTTGTAGTAACCAAAAATGATCTATCTGCCGGGCTTTATTATTTTGAGCTGGTTGGGAATGAGATATTTAGGGGAAGATTTGTTGTTGAGTAAGAAATGCCACTGTCAGTGATTTGGGTGGCTATATGCTTATACCAAACTGCTGACAAGATTCTGAAGGAAGATTGTTAGCTTAGTTTGGTAAATACCCGTCAGGTTAACAGTTTTTAGAAGATCAGTTCTACATTTATTTTGAGCTTCTTGTTAACCGCACGGTATTAATAATGAAGCAAAAAATAACATTTCTTTTGACACCAAACAAAAAAATGGCTCCAGCAAGCTTGCTGAAACCCTTCTATACTGCAGTGGGTGGTATAGGAATCGAACCTACGACCCCTAGCTTGTCGAGCTAGTGCTCTAAACCAACTGAGCTAACCACCCAATTTTAATATCTTTTAAAGAACGAGCTAGTGCTCTAAATCCCGAAAATCACAAAAACTCTGATTTTGTTAGATTTTCGGGATGCTCGAAAAATCAGGAAATCTATGATTTCGGATTTTTCGGCACCAACTGCCTGCCCGGGATATCACGCCTAAGCGGGATACAACGGGAGCTAACCACCCAACTTATACCAATTGTGCATGTAAATGGATTGTAAGACATTTTAAATGTTAAAATGGTTAATGCCGATGTTCAATCGGCATCTATTTCCTTAAAAAATAAAATTGAACTTATCCTTCAATTCCTTTTGTGTCATCGTAACAACCTTTGCCTGCATGGTTATGTTTTCTAACGGCCTGTCGCGTGCATCCTTTGGTTGAACAGCTATTTTATCAACCACATCCATCCCACTGAGTACTTTGCCAAAAACTGTATAGTTATTATCAAGGAAATGAGTTCCTTTTTTGTTCTGGACAATGTAAAACTGCGAACCACTTGATTTCTTTTGTGGATTTTGCTGATCACCTAATCTGGCTGCAGCCACGGCACCGTAAAAGTGCGAAAGGCTTGGTACAAACTCAGCATCTATTGTATATCCCGGACCACCTATACCGTCATTATTCGGGTCTTTATCCTTTGAATTCGGATCGCCTCCCTGGATCATAAAGTCATTTATAACCCTATGGAAGGTAGTACCATTATAAAAGCCATCTTTGGCAAGTTTTATAAAGTTGTCCCTGTGTTTGGGTGTTTCGTTGTATAACCAGATTAAAATGTCGCCAAACTTGGTTGTAATCTGAACAAGCTCATACTTTTTGTCGGCGTTGTTTTGTGCTGAAACTGTTTTTCCTGTCATAGTTATCAAAATCAATGATAAAATAGAAAATGTGATGATTTTTTTCATAGTTATAATAAATTATTCGGTTCCTTCAAGCCGGTGTTCCCTCTTCCAACCTTTCTTGCTGAATTCAATAACAAGCGGTGTGGCAATGAAGACTGAAGATAAAGTACCAACAATAACACCGATTAATAATGCAAAAGAAAAGCCACGGATAATTTCGCCACCAAAAATAAACAATACGATCATAACCAAAAATACCGTAAAGGAGGTAATAAGACTTCGGCTCATGGTATCGTTGATAGCCGAATTGATCATATCCAGAATTGGCTTTCGCTTGTTTATACTGATCTTTTCACGGATCCTGTCATAAATAACAATGGTATCATGGTTATCGTAACCTACATTGGTGAGCAATGCCGCAATAATCGTCTGGTCGATCGACAGGGAGAACGGTAATAGGTCCTTGAATAATGAAAATATGGAAAGGATCAGGAAAACGTCAAAAAACAGACATGCAACGGCTGCTAACCCGAATTGCCACTTCTTGAACCTTAAAAAGATGAAAAAGAAGATGATCAATAATGCAAAGAAAATAGATCTGTACGATGACCGTTTAACATCTTCAGCTATGGTTGGGCCAACCCGCTGAACACTCATCACTTTCCAGGCAAACCCCTTGGCTTTCAATGGTGAAAATCCCTTTTCGATCTGGGCAATAACCTTTTGTGTGGTGGTTTCAGAGCGGTCATTTATTAAATACGATGTAGTTAACTGAATTTGATTGGTTGGACCGTACGTTTTTACTTCAGGCAATCCCTCCAAAGGGGCCCTTAACATTTCTGCCAGCTGATCCGTGTTAACAGGCTTATCAAACCTGATGACGAATGAATAGCCACCTTTAAAATCTACCCCTAAATCAAATCCCTTGAAAGTAAAAGTCAAGGTTCCGATGATCAGGGTTGCAAAAACAAATACATAAGCATATTTTCTGAGTCCGACAAAATCAACATGAATATTTCGGAACATATTCTCAGTTACCCTGTTTCCGAAAGTAATTTTCTTTTCTTTTGCCAGTAAACCCTCAAATATAATTCTCGAGATAAAAATAGAGGTGAAAAGAGAGGTTAATATACCTATCGCCAACACGACTGCAAAACCGTAAATGGGTCCTGAACCAAAAATTACAAGAATAATAGCTACGAGGAAGTTGGTGGAGTTAGCATCAATAATAGCAGAATAAGCCATTTTATAACCATCTTTTATAGCAAGCCGTAATCCCTTGCCTTCCCGCAACTCTTCACGTATCCTCTCGTAAATAAGAACGTTGGTATCAACCGACATACCCATGGTAAGTACTAAACCGGCAATACCGGGCAAAGTGAGTGCCGCTCCAAGCGATGCCATAACTCCCATAATAACGAAAACATTCGATAACAGGGCAAGATTAGCTATCCACCCTGCTTTATTATAATACAATTGCATAAAAAAGATAACAGCCATAAATCCGAAAAAGATTGAAAGCAACCCGCTTCGTATAGCTTCCCTACCGAGTGATGGGCCTACAACGGCTTCTTCAATAATCCTGACCCTTACTTCGAGCTTTCCGGAGTTCAGGATATTTGCAAGGTCCTGGGCTTCTGCATTGGTAAAATTACCGGTAATTTGCGATTGTCCCCCGGCAATTTCGGATTGAACTGTAGGAAATGAGTAAACAATGCCATCAAGCATAATGGCAATACTTTTCCCGATATTATCTGCGGTTAACCTTCTCCAGATTGAAGCGCCTTCGGGATTCATACTGAGTGAAATTTCCCTTTCACCGTATTGCGAAATATCAACTTTTGAATTTGTAACCGCTTTACCGGTAAGTGGGGCTTCTTTATTAAGGGTGGTGACTTTAAGGGCAATTAACTCGTATACCAACCCTTGTTTATCAATTGCCTTGGCGGTCCAGGCTAATTTAAGATCAGGAGGCAGTATACTTTTAACTTCCGGTAAATTCAGGTAATAATTTACTTTTGCAGTGTCATTTATATTGGAAGTACCGATAATAGGGCCCTTGGCATAACGTGGTTTGCCTTGCTCCCTTTCGTCCATATATGGTATTAGAATAGAAGTTAATGGTTGTTCCAGTTTAGATTGCTCACGTGTTAACTGACCAGGTTTCTTTTTTAATGTGTCAGACTTTGACGAATCATTTACATTGGCTGTAAGCGACTTTACTGTATCTTTTATATCTTTCTTGCCTTTTGCATTCTTTGTAAGCTGATTTTTATCAGCTTTTTTATTGGGTGCAGGTTTGGATTCTTGCTTGGTTTTTTCTTTAAGAATGGGTTTTTTAGCTTCCTCCGGTTTTTTAATAGTAATAGGTTTACTGAATGGAGATAATGTTGTACCCTTTTTTTGCTGATTTTCGGGTTTCTTTAATAATGCCTTGGTTGAATCAGTAGCATTTGAGTCCTTTTTTGTAAGAAGCAATTTTGCCTTTACAATTTTATTAACATCTTCAAGTATCGGAATAACCTCTTTACTCTCATATGTTACCCAGAATTCCAGTTTAGCGCTTCCCTGAAGAAGCTTCCTGATTCTGTCGGGTTCGTCAACTCCGGGAAGTTCAACAACAATACGACCTGTATTTTCGAGTAATTGAATGTTTGGCTGTGTAACGCCAAATTTATCGATCCTTTTTCTGATTACTTCAAACGTGCTTCCTAAGGCACTTGCAGACTTCTTTTTAAGAAAAGCAGTTACATCATCGTTTGTTGATGATAAACTGATCTCGTCTTTGTTTTCAAGTGTAGCAAATATGGTTGATAGTTTTCCTGTTGGCTCTAATTTAAGGTATGCATCGTGAAATAAGGTGATAAAATCTTTCTGGCTATTTTTTACTTCCTCTGAAGCTGTACTGAATGCTTTAAGAAAAGTAGGATCCTGATTATTTCCCGACAATTCCCTTACCAGTTCAGGTATTGCTACTTCCAGTGTAACGTGCATACCTCCCTGAAGGTCTAATCCAAGATTTAATTCCCTTTCTTTACATTCTGCATAGGTAAATTTCTTAATAAGAATGTTGTATACATTTATATGTGCGATGGAGTCAAGATAATGTTGTTCTTTAACAGGATCTCCCTTTGAAAATTCCTTTGCTTTTTTCTCATTTAAATAAGTAACAAGCGTAAATGATAGATGGAAAAGTGATACAAGCGCCAATGCAATAGCAAAAAACTTAATAGCCCCTTTGTTCTTCATAGAATAAGTTTAAAAGTTTAGATGCAAATTCCTCAAAATATGGATTTACTTTCACAAAAAACAGAATGCAAATTTACATTAATATGTATAATTAGCAAATACAGAATAACTTTTTGATTAATAAGGTATCATTGTAAAATTACGGCAAGTTTTTTCCGGCTGGAAAACTTTGATTCACTGCTATTTTTATTGCACTTCAGAACAATTTTCATAACAGCTGACATTATTATTTGTAAATTTGTTTCATGATAGAATGATTGATAACAGGTAATAAAAAGCTATTTCAGTTGATTTTTGTCATAACCTTATGGATTTATATTCCGACATAGAGAACAAATATATCAGGAACTCTTACAGGAGTTTGCTTAAAGCTTGCCGCCCTTTAATTAATCAGGAAGATAAAAAAGTAATTCGAAAAGCATTTAACCTGGCTCTTGAGGCCCATAAAGGGCAGCGCAGAAAAAGTGGAGAATTGTATATCATGCATCCGATTTCGGTGGCAATTATTTGTGCTAAAGAAATTGGGTTAGGTGCTACTTCAGTCGTTTGTGCACTTTTGCATGATGTTGTTGAAGATACTGAAGTTTCACTGGAAGAAATTGAAGCAATTTTTGGAAATAAGATTGCAAAAATTATTGACGGACTCACAAAAATTGGTGGAATAATTGGTGTCGATGCAACCCAGTCAATTCAGGCAGAAAACTTCAGAAAAATTCTGCTTACCATGGCCGAAGATGTCAGGGTTATTATTATTAAAATAGCCGATCGCCTTCACAATATGCGAACACTTGATGTTTTGCTTAAGCAGAAACAATTAAAAATAGCTTCTGAAACCATAGAACTTTTTGCGCCCCTTGCCCATAGACTTGGTTTATATTCTATAAAAAACGAACTCGAAGATCTTTGTTTTAAATATATTGAACCTGCAGTTTATCAGGTGTTGGATTCAAAACTAAAGGCCAACAGGGAGCAGATTAATAAATTTACCAGGATATTTATTAAGCCCATTCAGGAATCGCTGGAAAGAGAAAACTTTAAATATGAAATAAGGAGCAGGTTAAAATCATTGTATTCCATCTATAAAAAGATGAAATTCAAGAATGTTACTTTTGAAGAAGTGTATGATCTCTTTGCCATTCGTATTATTATTGATGATTCAAAAAATGAAAAAGCCGATTGTTGGCGGGTATTTTCGATAGTTACCGATTTTTACAAACCTAATTCCGACCGGCTGCGCGACTGGTTGTCAACTCCCAAGGTAAACGGATATGAGTCACTTCACACAACTGTCATGGGGCCTACAGGCCGATGGGTTGAAGTTCAGATTAGATCCCGCCGAATGGATGATATAGCCGAAAAAGGATATGCCGCTCATTGGAAATACAAAGGTAATGATCCTACAGAAGAAGGTGGAATCGACGATTGGCTTAAAAAAATAAGCGATCTTTTACAACATACCGATGAAAGTGCTATTGATTTCTTCGATGAGTTTAAATTAAACCTTTTTGCTCGCGAATTATTTGTTTTTACTCCAAAAGGAGAACTCTTAAAACTCCCCATAAATTCAACAGCACTCGACTTTGCATTCGAAATTCACAGCAATATTGGTTTAAAATGCATTGGTGCAAAAGTTAACAATAAACTGGTGCCTTTTAGTTATGTTTTAAAAAATGGAGATCAGGTCGAAGTAATAAGTGCCCAAACAGCGAAGATACAACCTGAATGGCTTGATTTTGTGGTAACTGCGAAAGCACGGTCAAGCATTAAAAGGGCACTTAAAGAGGAAAAGAGAAAAGCTATAAACGAAGGCAAACAAATTCTCAGTTCTAAGTTTGGATTGCTGAATTTAAAAAACTGGACAAAGGAACTGAATATTCTGATTAATTATTTCCAGTTACCATCCGAATTTGAACTTTACTACAATATTGGAATAGGGAAAATTGATGCTGCAGCATTAACAAATGTAATTCAGGTTCATAAAATTGGAATAGAGAAAGGCACAGAAAAAAAAGAGGATTTACCCTTTACTAAACGACAACAGGAAGATTCAAATGTGCTTATTATTGGTGAAAATCTTGATATGAATTATTCCATAGCTTCATGTTGTAATCCCATTCCTGGGGATGAAATATTCGGATTTGTTACCATTGGCGATGGTATTATAATTCACCGAACAAATTGTCCGGTTGGAATAAGGCTCATGGCAAATTATGGATACCGCATCATTGAAGCTCGATGGTCTCAACCCGAAATCCAGGATATCGATCCTTATCAGGTTGGGGTAAGATTTACCGGTATTGACAGATTGGGTATTATTGGTGAATTGACTTCCATTATTGCAAATAAATTACGGATTAATATCAGGTCTTTGAACGTAAATACAGTTGATGGAACTCTTGAAGGTCATATTATTGCTGATGTTTTCGATACAAAACACCTTGAAACCCTTATCGATAGAATGAAGAATATCGAGGGTATAGAAGCCGTCACAAGATTTCATGTTGAAGAAGTAATACGAAAAGAATAATTTTAATTATATTTGTTCTAAATATAAATACCAATTTTGAGATGAAGAACACTAAACAAAATCTTAATGAAGAAGTAAAAGGTGTTTTTACAAGTTATCTTAAAAAGTTAGGATACAGAAAAACTGAAGGTCGATATGATATATTACAGGAAATATATGCATTGGGCAGTCATTTTGAAGTGGAAACATTATATCTGAACCTGAAAAAGAAAAACTATCATATCAGCAGGGCTACAATATATAACACAGTTGAGCTTTTATTGGAATGTGGATTAATTGTAAAACATAGCTTCGGTACTAAAGCAGGGTCCTATGAAAAAGCATACGGGTCAAATAAACACGACCATCTTATTTGTCTTCAGTGTAATGATGCAATAGAATTTGAAGAAAACTCAATTAATGAGATTATTGAAAAAATCAGTAAGCAATATAAATTTAAGATATCACATCATTCCTTTACTATTTTTGGTAATCCAGAGGTTGATAATGAAGGGAAATGTTTGTATTGCCAGAAAGTAATTAAACAACAGAAATAATTTTAATCCCCAATTTTTTATGCCCGTTGATGTTATTGTAGGATTACAATGGGGTGATGAGGGCAAAGGTAAAATAGTTGATATTTTAAGCCCGCAATACTCAATAATAGCCCGCTATCAGGGTGGACCGAATGCTGGTCATACACTTGTTATCAAAGGTAAAAAATTCGTTTTTCACACCTTACCATCCGGGGTCATAAATCCGGACTGTATGAATGTTCTGGGATCAGGAATGGTTATTGATCCGATAGCATTAAAACTTGAAATTGAAAACCTTGAAAGCTATGGTATTTATCCAAAAGCAAAGATTCTGGTTTCAAGGAATGCCCATCTTATTTTACCATCTCATAAGTTACTTGATGCCTATTATGAAGGATTATGTGCTGAAACAAAGATTGGATCCACATTAAAAGGAATTGGTCCTGCTTATCAGGATAAGGTCGGCAGGAGAGGTATGATGATTAAGAACATTTTCTATGACAATTTTAAGGAAAAATATAATTCACTGAAAGCATTTCATACTGATCTGATCAAAAATAAATCCATAATATTAATGGAAGATGAGGAGTTAAAATGGTTTAATGCCATTAATTACCTTAAAACACTTGTAATTACTGATACTGAACTTTATTTAAACAACGAATTGGAGAAAGGTCAGAACATTCTGGCTGAAGGTGCACAGGGTGCATTACTGGATGTGAATTTTGGCACATATCCGTATGTTACTTCTTCAAATACAATTTCATCATCATGTTGTACCGGTTTAGGAATTTCACCCCGTTTTGTCCGCCATATTTTTGGAATTTTTAAAGCCTATACCACAAGGGTGGGCGAAGGGCCATTCCTTACTGAACAGAAAAACGAAGTTGGCAATTTATTGATGAAAACCGGATTTGAATACGGATCAACAACCGGCCGCCCAAGACGATGCGGATGGCTTGATCTTATTGCACTTAAATATTCAATTATGTTAAATGGTGTCGACAAACTTATTGTAACTAAGTCTGATGTTCTTAGTTGCTTAGAAGAAATAAAAATTTGTATCGAATACCTTGATGATCAAAACATGAAAGTTAATTTCTCTTCATTCGATGAAAATCCTGCAACCTATCCCTTTTATAAAACATTTTCTTCCTGGAATGAAAACATTACAGAGATCAATACATACGAAGGGCTTCCGTCTGCTACGAAGGTATTTCTGGAATTTATTGAGAAACAACTTGATATTAAAATTGATATGATTTCGGTTGGCCCTGACCGAAGCCAGACCATTATCCGATAATAAGCAACTGTAATTTTATACCAAACTGCTGATAAGATTCTGAAAGAATATTGTTAGCTTAGTTTGGTAAATGCCCCTCAGGTTAATAGGTTTAGAAGATCAGTTCTACATTTATTTTGAGCTTCTTGTTAACTGCACGGTATTAAACAAAAAAAAAGAGTTCATTTCTGAACTCTTTTTTATATAAATATAAAATTTACCATTCCCAAAGATCGTGTTCCCATTCAAAAAGCTTATTTTTAATTTTCTCTGATTCAAGAAGAGCAGAAAACTTATCGGCTTTAAATTCTTCGAAATCACTGATCCTGTTATCAAAAACATTGGGTTCCTGAATAATATAACTTGAAAAAACCCTTTGTTCAAAGAAATCATCATAGGAAAATCTCATAGCATCATTATGACGGTTAAAAATTTCCTGATTTACTAAGACCGGCCTAAGATCTGACCACTTAACCCAGAATAACGGCATCTCAGGCAGGGTTAATCCGGCAGCCTGCATTTCAAACATAGGAGCAATGGCAATAATTCGAATAAAAAACTGTGAGGTTTGTTTGTCAAAAATCCAGTCTTCCATAAGCAGATAACGCTTTATATCACTAGGTCTGAATTCATTCCTGATCACAGTGTCGACCAGTTCACTATTAGGGTCATTTCTATCAATGTTTACCTGTGTGGTTGTTTCGCTACCACCTTTCTTGATAATATCTTCCGCAGTAATTACAGAAGTAAGAGAATCGTTTTGATAAGCAGGAATAGGTGCGCCACCATAACCCTTAATTGCTGCATCATAAATAATGCGATACAGGGGATTTCTTGGCCATTTCATTACCATGTTCATTTTTTCTCTGGTATCAATAACCCTGTAAATCCTTCTGGAAAACAATACATCCCTTTCAATTAAAACCGGATAGGGAACAACCTTTCTTTCTTTAATAGATTGTTTATTGTAAGTAAAATCCTGATACTCAAATTGAGCATAAACTGAGTTATTTCCAATAAAAAGGAATCCGAGTGAAAAGCTCAAAAGCCAAAGAAATCTGTTTCCTTTCATAATAGATAATAATTATTTAACCGTTAATGTTATAGCTCCTGGTAACCTTTTATCACTTGATCCCGGGAAAGAAGCATATATATCAGTAATAATGATAATGTCGCCTTTTGCAGGAGAGCTCATAGCTGTTTTCATCTTTTGAGTCAAAGCAGGTCCGACACCGTCTTCAACTGTAGTACTTTTCTTAGCGGCAAGAATGAATTTGAATTTTTTAACTGTGTATTTCAAACCATCAAAAGCGAAATCTTTCAAAGTAACTGATATAAAGTTAACTATCTTAAGTTCTCCAACAGTTATTTCACCACCATCTTTAGCACCAAAATATGCAACCGGAGCTGGTACTTGTTTTATTCTGAATGTTGTTCCCGTTCCAATTTGTCGGGTGCCTCCCGTAGGCAATTTAACAAATACATTGATTTTAACTTCTTTAATAACCTGTGTTCTGACATCAGGAATAACTGCCAGGTAATCGCCTTTATTTTTATCGGGTTTAAGAGTTCCACCACCTGTTATGGTAGCAGTAATATCATCTGGTTTGTAACCCGGTACAGAAATTGAAATGGGATTTTCGAGAGCTGCATAAAGAACCAGCATTTTGGTTGGTGATACAATTGCAGCAGTATTGAAAACATCATACATCAAGCGGTATGGATATTTTGTAACCACTCCCGTTGATTTATTTGTTACAATGATTTCACCTGGTATATCAAAAGATCCTTGATTTCCTGTACTTCCAGTATAAACAGCCTTACCATCTTTTACTTCGAGGTCTTTACCACCGAGGGTTATTTGAGGAAGTTGTTTTGAGTCGTATGCAGCCAGGAGTATTTCTGCTTCATATTTCTCTCCAACCGATACTGCACTTTTCCCGGATGTAACATTTATTACAGGCATCAATTTATCGAATTTGAAGTCTTCCTTACCAATAGCATTTAACATAGCATCAAGAATATTCGACTGGGTGTTCTTAATGTCAGTCTGAATTTTAGTAAGCAATGTGATGGCTGCGATGTTTGGAACCATATGAAAAGTGTATGCTGCCCAGCTTCTGGCATCTTTATTTGATTTTTCTATCTTTAATGTAATACTGCTTTTAGCAAATTTCTCAGGATCTATACCTTTTACTCCCTTAAGAACATTTATAAATTTTTCACGTGTTTTGCCTACTTCCTGTTCAATCTTATCACCGTTGCCTTCATTAACAAGAATACGTGTTGGGATTTCTAAATTTGCCTGATCAGAAACCTGGTGGGTTGTGGAATCAATTCCTTTTCCTTCAACAATAATTTGGTTCTTTATTCCTTCAATCATTTTATATAAATCATCCGATATGTTGTTTGCTTCAACAGCTTTATCGTAATATTGTTTTACAGCACCAGGTGTTTTTTCATACAACTTTTTGAGCTGATTCATTGTCATTTCATTCTTGAGATTGATTAAATCGATTGATTTATACATACCTTCATTAACAGTCTCAAAAGCTTTCAAAATTTCCGCAGAAACGTTCATTGCTAACAATGCAGTCAAAACGAGGTACATCATATTAATCATCTGCTGGCGCAAGGGATTCGTTTGACCTACTGACATATTTTAATTCATTTAAATGTTAAAAAATAATAGTACTTTAGTTTACTATAAATAAGAATTAAATTCTGGTAGACATTGCATTCAGCATATTGCCGTATACATTGTTAAGAGAAGCAAGATTCTTATTTAATTTAACGAATCCTTCTTTTAATTCAGTAGTTGCTGATTCAGCATCAACAAGATTCTGGATGGTTTTTGTAAGGCTGCCCTGATATTTCGACATTGCCTCAGAATGCTTATTGGCATTCGACATTTCCATTTCGTAAATATTGTTGAGTGAAGCCAAATGAATTGCACCTGATTTCATTTGAGCAAAGTATTCTTTAGTAGAAGCTGATGATTCTGATAATGATGCCAATGCTTCGGCTGATCTAGCATACGAATCATTAATTCTGGTAACATTTTCAGTAACCATATTAATTTTCTTTGTAAATTCATCGGTAGCAATGGCAGCATTGGAAATGTCTCTCAAACTACCAACAGTTCCGATAAGATTATGCATGCCTTCGCTGAGTTTATTTACAGCTGCCTGATCTAATTTAGCTTCCTGTAGCATTTTAGCCACTTCTTCAGAAACGCTTCTTGCTGTTGTAGGAGGCTCATCACCAGCCAACTCAGGATATACCCTGGTCCAGTCA
>Ga0182027_10008323_pt1 | contig 15111 bp, 22 predicted proteins | sample 712E1DmetaG_FD_121300 | JGI IMG/M metagenome (GOLD analysis project Ga0182027, IMG submission 121300) | Permafrost microbial communities from Stordalen Mire, Sweden - 712E1D metaG (Illumina Assembly) | ecosystem: Environmental > Terrestrial > Soil > Wetlands > Permafrost | place: Sweden... | reverse complement strand
TCGTCGCCCATGGCGGCGGCGCCGTTGGCGATGATGAAGGCCGCCATGGCTCGGTCGAAGTCGCCGCTGAACAGGATGATCGTCTTCTTGCCGGTCGTGTCCATTCAAGCACCTCCAGTGCTGCTCAGTCGTCGGTCAGCAGGCTCGTTCTCAGGACGTATACGCCTCACGTAGATACTGCGAGATGTCCTTGAATCGCATCGTCTCCCCGGCAGCGCCGATCAGGTTCACGAAACACATCGGGCACATCGTCACGGCGTCGGGCGCCGCGGCCCGGAGCTGGGCAACACGCTTCTCCGCGTTGGCGGCAGCCTTGGCCGGGTAGAGCGACTCGACGGGGCCGCCGCAGCACCACGTCTGGCGACCCGAGTTCTCAGGGTCGCAGACGGTGAGGCCGGCGGCCGCCAGCAGCTCGCGCGGCTCGGCGACGATGCTCTCGTAGCGGGCAAAGACGCACGAGTCGTGAACGACGACCTCACCGGACAGCGTCGCGCTCGGCGTCATCGCCTTCTCGGCCAGCACCTCGAGGTAGCTGCGCACCTCGACGTCGTAGTCGTCGAGTACCTTGGGATAGACGCTGCGCAGCATCGTCGTGGTGTGCGGGTCGATCGTGATCACGCTCTTCACGCCGTGCTTCTTGAAGACCGCCTGGACGCGCTGGGCGTGTTGGGCGAGCACTTCGTCGGCACCCAGGTCGTAGGCCAGGGCGCCCGAGTAGAGGTCGTCCTCGTAGAGGGCGCCGAACCGAACGCCGGCGGTGCGCAGCAGGTGAGCGACGTCGATCGGCACCTGGTTGTAGAGGGCGCGCTCCTGCGCCGATGGTCGCGCCATGAACGCGGAGATATTGACGATGCGGTTCAGCTTGCGGCCGAGGCCGGTGTACTTGGCAAGCCACGAGTCGCCGAACTTCATCTCGGCCTTCACCAGGCCCTCGATGTAGGGAATGAGCTGATACATCATCCCGGTGTAGAGGACGGTCTCGCCGCCTCGCGGCAGGTCGAGACCCTCTGTCCACTTCGTCGCCACCTTGGTGGACAGCGGCAGCACCGACTTCCGCAGACGCAGGTTGTCGGCGAGGATGCCGATGACGTCGCCGGTCGGTAGAGGCATGGTCATCCCTCCCTAAAGACCGAAGACGGTACGGTTGAGGTGATGGCGCAAGGTGCGCACGTTCTCGGCGATGTGCACGCCCGAGGGGCAGTTCTCCTCGCACATCTTGCACAGCAAGCACGAGAAGACCGGCTCGGTCCCGGTCGTCACGCGCTCCTCCATGCCCAGCAGCACGTAGCGAAACAGCACGCGCGGCTGCACCTCGACGCCCATCGGGCAGATGGCCGAGCACACGCCGCAGTTCATGCAGGCGTCGGCGTTGAACTCGTCGGAGCGCTCGAGCTCCGCCGCCAGGGCGGGGTTCACGAGGACCGTCATGAGCCCTCCCTCTCCACGACCTGATAGCGGAAGTAGCCTTCGTCGCTGGCTTCCTTGATCTCGGCCAGCCAGCCGTACTTGCGCAAACCCATCACCCAGAACATCACTTCGTGGGACGGGCGCTCGACGGCCGCCGCGATCTCGGGCACCGTGAGCGGGCCGTCGGCGAGCGCCGCCAGGATACGGCGGCGCATGACCTGCTCGTCGCGGACGATCTCGCGCACGCTGCGATTCGTGGGGTCCGCGTACCTGATCGTCGTGCCCCCAGTGCTAGGTGTCATGTGCAGCTCACCTCCAGGAGTCCGTCGATCATGGCCTTGATCTGGGCGTCGGTGTAGCCCTGCAAGTCGATCGCGTCGGCGGGACACACCGGTACGCAGGCGCCACAGCCCTTGCAAGCGGTCTTGATGACATGGGCCACGGCCTTGGCGCCCTCTTCGGCCGACCGACCGTCCCGCTCTACCTCTTCGATGGCGGCGTAGGGGCACGTCTCGAGACACTTGCCGCACCACGTGCAAGTTTGGTCGTCGACGATCGCCACCATGGGGTCGAGCTCGGCGAAGCCGCGCTTGAGCATGGCGCCGCTCTGGGTGACGGCGGCGAGGCCGCTGGCGACGCTCTCCGCCGAGTTCTTGGGCGACTGGCAGGCGCCGCAGATGAGGACGCCGTCGACGATCGTCTCGACCGGGCGGAGCTTGGGGTGGATCTCGTTGAAGAAGCCGTCGTTGCCCACCGGCAGCTTGAGCACGCCGACCAGCTCGTCGTTTTCGCGCGGCACCATGCCGGTGACCAGCACGACAAGGTCGGCCGGGATGGCCACCTCTTCCCCGCCGGTGAGCAGGTCGCGCGTCGTGACCTTCAGGCCTCCGGAGGCCAACTTCTCCACCGTCGGAGGCTCGTCGTCGGGCACGCGAAGGTAGAGCGAGCCCTTCTCGCGCGACTCGCTCCAGAGCAGCTCGTACTTGCCATAGGTGCGCATGTCGCGATAGAGGTGATACTGGCGCAGCGCCGGATCGCCCTTGGCGACCGCCTCGAGGGCCGCGTCCACGGCGGCCGTGCAGCAGTAGCGCGAGCAGTAGCTGTGGCCACCCTCCACGTCGTCGCCCTGACGGCTGCCGACGCAGTAGATGTAGGCGATGGTCTTGACCGGCCGGCCGTTGTACTCAAGGGAGCCGGCGGACTCGTCCACCATCTTCTTGAACTCGGGCAGCGTGACCACGCCGACCGTGCCGTAGCCGAACTCGCCGGCCGCCGGCTCGTAGGTGTCGAAGCCGGTGGCGACGACGATCGAGCCGACGTCGACGGTGATGGTCTCCAGCCGCTCGCCGTGGACGGCGATCGTCGCCTGGTAGTTGCCGAAACTGCCGGACTTGTTCATGACCTCGGCGTTCGTGAATACGGTGATGGTCGGATGAGCGCGCACGGCTTCCTCGAGCCGGGCGATCAGGTCGGCGCCGTTGCGGCCGTGAGGGTACATATGGCCGAAGCCGGCGACCCAGCCACCGAGCTTGAGTTCTTTCTCCACGAGAAAGACGGAGAGCCCGATCTGCGCCAGGCCAAGGGCCGCGCGCAGACCGCTGATGCCGCCGCCGACGACGAGGCTCTGCGGCGTCGTCTCGACGACGATGGGTTCGAGCGGCTCGGTCAGTCGCGTGCGATTGATGCCGGCCCGCACCAGGCGCACCGCCTTCTCGGTCGCGCCTTCGTGGTCGTCGGTGTGCGTCCACGAGCACTGTTCGCGGACGTTCACCTGGGTGTACTGGAAGGGGTTCATGCCGGCGCGCTTGGCGACGTCGCGGAAGGTGAGCGTATGAAGTTTGGGCGAGCACGAAGCGACCACCAGCGCGTCCAGCCCTTTCTCGTGGGCGTCCTGGACGATCTCCTGCTGGGTCGCATCCGAGCAGGTGAACATCGCCGTGCGAGCGACCACCACGTCGGGATCGTGCTCCACGGCCTCGACTACCTGGTCGACGTCGACGTAGTCGCTGATGTTGCCGCCGCACTGGCAGACGTACACGCCGATCTTGCGGCCGCTCATGCCTGCACCTTCACTTTCGCGCGTTCCAGGTGAGCGGCGGCCTGGGCGACCGCGGCGCCCGCGTGGAGGATGGAATCGGGGATGTCCTTGGCCCCTGCGGCCGAGCCGGCGACGAACACGCCGGGCAGGTTGGTGCGGCCGGGGTCTAAGTCCTCGTCGGCCTCGCCGACGTAGTAGTAGTCGTCGAGTGCCAAGGCGCCGTCCTCGAAGAGCTGCTGCGCCTCGGCGTTGGGCTGCACACCGACGGCCAGCACGACCAGGTCGTGTTCGGCCTCGGCGAGCGTGCTGTCGTTCTCGATGTCCTCGTAGCGCAGCACGAGGTTGCCCTCGTCGGTCTCGGTGATGCCCGAGACGCGGCCCTTGACGAAGTTGGCGCCCATGTCCCTGGCCTGCTGGTAGAACTCGTCGTAGCCCTTGCCCACCGAGCGCACGTCGATGTAGTAGACGGTCACGTCGGCCAGCGGCAGGGCGCCCATGATGAGCTGGTTCTGCTTGACCGAGTACATGCAGCAGATCTTGGAGCACAGCGGGTTGCCGACGGTGTCGTCGCGCGAGCCCGTGCACATGACGTAGGCGATGTTGTCGGGCAGCTTGCCGTCGCTGGGGCGCAGCACGGCGTTGTAAGGGCGCGTCGGCGCCAGCAGGCGGTCCATCTGCATGCCGGTGATCACGTTCTTGTGGCGGCCGTAGCCGTACTGCGGCTTGGCGTCTGCCGGGAAGAGCCTGAAGCCGGTGGCCAGGACGACGGCGCCGACCTCGGCCTCGATCTCCTGGCCCACCATATCGAGCTTGATGGCGTCGGCGGGGCAGGCATCGACACAGGCGTGGCACTCGGAGCAGACGCCGCAGTCGAGGCAGCGAGCGGCGCCGAGGAAGGCCTCGTCTTCGGTCATCGGGCCCTCAGTCTCGCCGAAGTCGCTCGGTGCGGCACTCATCACGGCGCTGGGCTCCAGCGGTTCGCGTCGGTCGTAGACGTCCTGCCGGCCGAGCACGTCGGCCTTCTCCACGACCGGCAGCCCCCCGTCGAAGGCTCCAGGGTCGAGCTCAACGCCCTGCAGGTAGCGGTCGATCATGAAGGCGGCGCGGCGGCCCTGGCCGACGGCGGTGGTGATCATGGTGGGACCGTTGACGACGTCGCCGGCGGCAAAGATCTGCGGCACCGCCGTCTGCAGCGTGCCGGGGTCGGCCTTGAGGGTGTGGTTGCGGTTGGTCTCGAGGCCGAAGGCCTCGGTGTCGGCGCCCATGCCGGCGGCGACGATGACGACGTCGCACTCAAGGCTCTTGTGCTGGGTCTCGTCGTACTCGGGGTGGAAGCGCCCTTCGGGATCGAACACGCAGGTACATACCTTGAGCTGCGCGCCCTGCAGGTGGCCCTCGCCGGTGAAGTGGTCGATGCCCCAGCCGTCGTGCAGCGTGATGCCCTCGGCACGGGCCTCTTCGACCTCGAAGTCGTGGGCCGGCATCTCCTCGCAGCACTCCAGGCTGGCCTGGTCGACCGAGGCCGCGCCGAGTCGGCGAGCGGTGCGCGCCGCGTCGATGGCGACGTTGCCGCCGCCGACCACCAGCACGCGCTTGCCGGCCAGACCGACAGCCTCGCCGAGTTTGACGGCGCGCAGGAACTCGAGCGCGCTCTGGACGCCCTCGAGGTCCTCGCCCGGCACCCGCAGGCTCACGGACTTGTGTGTACCCGTCGCTACCAGCACGGCATCGAAACCGTCGCGTCTGAGCGCGGCGACGTCATCGATGCGGCTGTCGGTGGCGATCTCCACACCGATCGCCGTGACGTTGGCGACATCGTCGGCGACGACGTCGTTGGGCAGGCGATAGGCCGGGATGCCGAGACTGAGCATGCCGCCCGGCGTGGACGCCGCCTCGAAGATCTTGACGCCGTAGCCCTTGCGAGCGAGCTGCCAGGCGGCGGTGAGGCCGGCCGGCCCTGAGCCGACCACGGCGACTTTCTTGCCGTTGGGCTCAGGCCGCACGACCGTCTTAGGCTCAGCTTGGCCGTAGCGGCGGTCGGCGATGAAGCGCTTGAGGCGGCGGATGGGCAGCGGGCCTTCGAGCTCGCCGCGCGTGCACTCGTCTTCGCAGGGCGCATAGCAGGCCCGCCCCAGGCTGCCGACCAGCGGCGTCGTCTCGAGCACCAGGTCGAAGGCCTCGTCGTACTCGCCGCTGCGCACGCGCGCCACGTAGCCGTGCGCCTTGATGCCGGCCGGGCAGTTGAAGGTACACGGCGAGACGCCGGCGCGCTCGATGACCGCCTTCTTGGGTACCGCTTGGGGGAAGGCGATATAGGCGGCGCGGCGCGACACGAGGTCGGCGTTGAACTCGTCGGGCACCGCCACGTTGCAGGCCATCTCGCATTGCCTGCAGCCGGTGCAGGCGACCTCGTCGATGAACTTGGGCTTCTGCCGGATGGTGGCGCGATAACCGCCGTTGCCGTCACTGCGGATGCCGTCGACCTCGGCGTAGGTGAGAACGTCGATGTTGGGGTGATGGATGGTGGCGGCCATCTTGGGGGTGGAGATGCAGCTCGCGCAGTCGAGCGTCGGAAAGACCTTGCTGAGCAGGATCATCTTGCCGCCGACGCTGGCCTGCTTCTCGACGACGAGGACCTTGTAGCCCATGTCGCCGAGCTTGAGGGCCGACTCCATCCCGCCGATGCCGCTGCCCACCACGAGAGCGTCGTATTTCATGCCGCCGATGCCTTTCGCGAGGGTCCGAGCTGAGTCAGGGACGCGGAGAACTCGTGCATGTAGTTGGTGAACGGCTCGGCGCAGACCGAGCAGATGGCCGCCATGCGCAGGCGCTGCGGCTCGTATCCGTGTGCCTCCAGCAATCGCTGGGCCTCGGCCATGATCTGCGAGGTGCGCGCGCTGCAGTCGGACAGGTAGGCGCACTCGTCGCCGTCGGCGGCGACGAAGACGCCGTCAAAGCCCTGCTGCACGGCATACAGCGCCCAACTGGGCTTGATGCCGCTCGTGCAGGGCACACTGATCACCATCACGTTGGGCGAGTAGTGCATGTGCGAGCTGCCCGCCAGGTCGATGCCCGGGTCGGAGATGTTGTTGGTGGACAAGACGAGGATGCGGGGCACGAAGGGGTCGCCGGCGTCCCGGGCCTGCGTCTGCTCCGCCGCTGCGGCGTCGGCCGCCACTACTTCATCTTCCTGACATAGAGCTTCATGAATCCGGGCTCTTCGACCGTGCCGAGGAACTCGTGACCCATCTTCTTGCACCACGCCGGCAGGTCTTTCTGGGTGCCGGTGTCGGTGGCCATGACTTCCATGACCCCGCCGACGGAAACGCTGGGGATGCCCTTCTTGGCGGCGAGGATCGGCCCGGGGCACGACGTGCCTCTGGCGTCGACCACTTTCTCGGCCTGGATGGAACTGAGGTCTTCGGTCATGACGGCTCCTCCTTGACGACGACGGCTCGTGCTTGTGTGCTCATTCGCAAGCTCGGTCGAGGAATGAGCCTGCGTGCCTCGTGACTGGTGTGCTTGAACCCCCCACGGCCCCGAACAGCGCGCCGGCTAGGACGAAGACGGCAGCGGGAGATGCTGGATGGCGTCAAGGACGCCGGGGGCCAGCAACGACTCGCCTAACTCGCGGTGCTGCTCGATCAGGGCCTGACGGATGAGGGTGCAGCCCTGGATGAACTTCGGGTTGGTCATCGAGTAGTAGACGGTCTGTCCGTCCTTGCGCGGCTTGACCAGCATCTGGTCCTTGAGCACACGCAGGTGCTGCGAGACGTTGTGAACAGAGATCTCGAGAGCGGCGGCCAAGTCGCTGACGCACATCTCCTTCTGGCTCAGGGCGTAAAGGATGCCGAGCCGGTGCGGACTGGCGAGCGCCTTGCAGAGCTCGGCGTGCATCCTGAAAAGCGGCTTCAGGTCGGCGGGTTCAGGAACGACATGGCTGTCATTTCGTATATGCATAGTTTCATATATACGCGCTACCGGAATCACGGTCAAGCGGTTGGTCGAAGGACAGTGGGTCGGCATCGAAGGCAGGCTGTAGACCAGACACGACACACCGGCGCCGCGCGCTCAGGATGCCTGGATCGCTGCGGGTGAGGAGCGCGACCGCGCCCCGGGTCAGCGGCCTCAGCCGAAGCCGCCGGTGGGGACCGCGCCACACGTCGATGACGACAGCGGTCCGTTGCTCAGAAAGCTGCCCAGCGTCTGGCGCACCTCATGCGAACGGCACTCAGGGCAGCTCTTCTGTTTGTCTTTGATCGCGCCGCGAGTCGAAACCGTGAAGGCGTGCTTGCACTGCTGACAGACCAGCTTGATGGTGGCCATCGTCCACTCCTCGCTCGGACACATATACCCTGGGGGGTATAATAGCCCGACGACGCGAAGAAGCGCAACGGTTCACGGTGGTCATGCGGAGACGGTTGGCGCGAAATACCCACGGGGGTATACTACCTGCGTTCCAGGTGCCGAGCAAACGGAGTCCCGCATGATTGTTGTTGACGACCGCTTCTGTCCCCAGAACCACGCCTGTCCTGCTGCCGCCGCCTGTCCCCAGAGCGCCATCGCGCAGGACGGCATCTTCTCGGCGCCGCGGATCGACCACGACCTCTGCACTGAGTGCGGCATCTGCACCGGGCTCTGCCGCGTCTTCTCCGCCGTGCGAGACGACGTGCCTGTGAGCCGATCGGCGTAGGTGCCCGCTAGCGAGAAAGGGAGCTTGGGCAATGAAGGGCGAAGCAAACGTGCAAGCCGGGATCTGTGGGCACAACACGAGCGTGCAGGCAGAGACCAACGACGGTCGCCACGTCGCGTTCACCATAGAAACGACCTGCGACAACATCGAACGCTTCAAGGCGCGCCTTGCAACCGGCGGTCCGGTAGACGCTTACAAGGAGATCAACCCGAAAGCGTCGAGCGAGGTGCTCGCCTGTGGCCATGAGGCCGCCATCTGCACCGACTGCATCGTGCCCGCCTCGACTCTGAAGGCGCTACGCGTGGCGGCGAGGCTGGCGCTGCCGGCCGACGCGGCTATCACGATCCAGAAAGACTGACGGCCCGAGGGTCGATACCGCCCCAATGCCGGATCTTCAGGGAAATTGCACCCAGCCGCCGTTTGCGGTGTTCAGGCGAACGCGCAGCGTGAATGTTGTTCTAAGAGCCTTGGTCTGTTGGCCGACTCGGCCCCTTCAGTGCTGGCAGGCGCCGTCGAGTCCCACGAAAGGCAGGCCGCCCTGGATGAAAGCTTGAACGGCCGTCTGCACGTCGCCACCGACGCCGGCATGCACGGCGATGCCCACCTGGTTGAAGCCCATCAGCGGACGGCCACCAATGCCGTCGACAACGATGGCGTTGACCTTGTGTTCGGCCAAGGTCAGGACGGGCGCCATGCAACCGCCCTCGGTGTGCGGTGCGTTGTGAAGGACCTTCACGTCTTCCACGCGGCCGTCGACCACATCGACCATGGTGAAGCACTCGCAGCGGCCGAAATGGCCGGAGCGAAGGGCCATGAGGCCGCCGGGCAAGTCGGAGGGAATGGCGATACGCGTCTTCGTGCTGATCTCATCGCTCATGGCTCTCTCACTCTCGATTGTGGTTCTTCTCTCCATTGGTACAAGTCGGCTCACCCTCGTCCGCCCCGGAAGCGGCGCTGGCCGCCACCGTCGCCGCAGCCGGGTCCGTCGGGGCCCATGCCGCCTTCGAGCCCGCGGCTGCGACCGCAGCGCGCGCCGGGACCCAGGCAGCTGCCCACGTCTGTGGACCCGCATCTGGGACAGGACAAGACACTGCTCGATTCGGTGGCCGCCGCAACCCAGAGTTCCTGGCACGCGAAACAGCGAATGCGCCGTGGCTCGACCCGGTATTGCCCGCCTCCGATGAGGATCGCTTTGCCGTCGACCAGCGCCTCAGCGACCTTGGCGCGGCCGCGCTCCAGCACACGGCCGACGGTTTGGCGCGATACGCCCATGGCCTCAGCGGCCTGCTCGTGGCTCAGCCCCTCGAGGTCGACGAGACGAATCGCCTCGAGCTCGTCGACAGCCAGCTGCAGCTGCTCGAGCTCCCGCGCAGGGACGCCCGCTGGCTTGAACAGCGTGATGCGGGGGACACCCCCCACGGAACGTTCAATCGGAGGGCGCGGCACGAGCTCCTCCTTTGGTTGCCAGCACGTGCGTACACCTCTCGCGCCGCTGCCAGCGATGCGTGGGTCCTGAGTCTCGGTGCGTGGCTGTACCATTCCTCGACTTTGTGAGCATATGCCCATATTACGCGTGCTGGCCGAAGATGCAAGCTGCCTCGTCTTCAAGGCGCGCTGAAGTGGCAGGCCGATCGAGCTCACCGGGGTCCGCTGCGTGGCTACTGAGCGTCCGGCCGCCGCGTGCCGCGGCGCAGGAATGTCTCGCTGCTCACCTTCTCCGTCCAGCCGCCGCGCGTGCCAAGGCGCAGGTCGAAGCCCTCGACGTACGGCTTGATATCAAGCAATGGGGTGCCGTCGAGCACGTCGAGGTCCTCCACGAACAGCTCGGCGCCACGACGCTCCACGAGTCGCACGATGCTGAGGCCGAGCGGGTTGGGCCGTACCGGCGTCCGCGTGGTAAAGACGCCCCGGGGCACGTCGTCGAGGAACGGCACCACCTTGAGCGGCGACGGGCCGGCCACCGAGCTCGCGATGTCGGCGGCACGGTGCAGCCAGCAGATGAGGTGCAGATGGGAGAAGCCTTCGATGTCGTCGAGCCCCTCGGCATACTGGGGGAAGACTTCCAGGCGACCGGGACTGCCCTCGGCGCAGACCGGCTGGATGGGTGTCTGCCGCGGGTCGTGGTGCTCGCTGTGGATGATGCCGATGGGCTCCAGCGTGAGCCTCTCCATGTGTCCCTCCAATGACGTTCGGACCAGAACACTCCGGCTGCTGCACAGGTCTCGAACGGCGATCCGGTCTTGGCACGCAGCCTTGTGCCGACTATACTCGTATACCCCATAGGGTATCGGTCGAGCCGGCCAGACGATGGCTTCGGAGTCACAGGTTGCCTCGACTACCCCAGGAAAGTGAAGCAAGAAGGCGAGGAATATGGCGCTCTACGATTTCGTCTGTGCTGACTGCGACCACAGCTTCGAGGTGTTCTCGATCGGCTTCATCAAGACCGAGCAAGAGCAGTGCCCGCAGTGTGGTTCGCGCAACGTGCACCAGAAGTTCTCGAGCTTCCTGAGCGGAGGCTCCAGCTCCAGTTCCGGCTGCGGCGCACCGGCGGGCAGCCCCTTCGGCTGAGGGTGAGCACAGACGGCGCGGTCGCGCCGTAGAGGAATCGACCAGAAGCGGCGCGGGTGTGCGGCTCGGTTACTGGAATCACTCAACGGGACAGCGGAGGGAGACCATGTTCGACACGAGGCAGAGGCTCATTGAGCTCGCTGTGCCCCTCTGCGCGGCCCCCTTGCGCCCGCGAACGTGCTGCCGCGCCAGCGCCGTCGGCGGGATACCGGCTGGCCGAATGGAGTGTGGACGATGTCGGTGACCGTCTACTCGACGCCGACGTGCGGCCACTGCCAGGCCGCCAAACGCTTTCTGCGCGATCGTCACGTGCGATTTCGTGAGATCGATGTCTCAAAGGATGCCCGCGCCGAGGCCGAGATCGCTCGCAAGACTGGCAGGCACAGCGTACCGGTCATCGACGTCAACGGCCGGCTGTTCGTCGGCTTCGACCCGCGGCGTCTCGCCGCGGCGCTCGGCCTCAAAGGCTAGCGCGAGATGTGGCCGTTTCATCGCGCCTCACGTGCGCCCTCGCCCGCTCCCGCCACCATCGACGTCCGTGAGGCATGGGACCGCACGCGCAAAGGGGCGCGGTTGGTGGACGTGCGCTCGGCGCGAGAGTTTGCCGGGGACCACCCCAAGGGTGCGCGCAACCTGCCGCCGGCGCGTATAAAGGCCGGCGACACCGGCCTGGCGCCCGAAGACGAGATCCTGGTCATCTGTCTGAGCGGCCATCGCAGCCCCCGGCAGGCCAAGAAGCTGGCGACCATGGGGTATGCGAACGTCGCCAACGTGAGCGGCGGCCTACTTGCCTGGAAGCGCGCCGGCCTGCCCGTCAAGGCATCGCGCCGCTAACCCAGGGATTGCCGGGCGCGACACCGATCGCGCCGAACGTCAGCGGCGCACCGGCCAGATCGACTCTCCACGAGACGCCTGCCGTGGCGGGCGGCATCGGAGCTCGCCGGTGGCGACGAGGCGGGGAGCGGCACGATCGAAGCGACTCCCGACTCAATGCCGAGCGAGGCAAGCCAGCTCAGCAGCCCCTCGATGATCAAATCGACCGCCTTGTCCTCGTTGAGCCCACGGCTCATCAGCGTCTGGCCGCGTCGAGAGTAAGCTGTACAGATCATGACGGTAGACAGCTTCGAAGGCAGGGTGCCCCAGATCGGCGCCGGGACGTGGGTCCATCCCTCGGCCGACGTGTTCGGCGACGTGCGCGTCGGCGCACGCTGCTGGATCGGACCGGGCGCACGTTTGCGGGGCGACTACGGCACGATCGTGCTGGGCGACTGCTGCGCCGTCGAGGACAACTGTGTGGTTCACGCGCGCCCCGGCGAGACCTGCACGATCGGCTCGTGGGTCACCCTTGGCCACGGTTGCGTGGTGCACAATGTGACACGGCTGGGCGACTACGCAGTCGTGGGCATGGGGGCAGTCGTCAGCGACTGGGCCGATGTCGGGGAGTGGGCCGTCGTCGCCGAGGGAGCGGTCGTCAAGCAACGGTTCGTCGTGCCGGCGGCGAGGATCGCCGCAGGCGTGCCGGCGCGCCTGCTCGACCGGCCCGTCGACGACGAGTTCCGCGCCGCGTGGCTCGGCTTCAAGAAGCTCTACGTCGATCTCTGCGAACGATACCGAGCCGGCTACGGCCGATAGGCGCGGCTGAGTCCCCGCCTGAACGTCACAACCGCGATGTTGCGTCTCCCCCGGGACGAGCGGCCGCCGTGCAGGTGATGGCGACCGTGCGATGCGGCGCCCAAGATATCGGCTGGCGCAACGGTCGCACGAGCACTTGTCAAGCGCCCCGAGCTTCTCCTGGCCGGCGAACCCAGCAGCGATCTCGATGAGGAGACAGAGGTAGAGATCATGACCCTTTTCCGTCGGATCCACGCCGAAACCGGAGTGACCATCGCCCTCGTCACCCACACCAAGCAGCTTGTCGCCTACGGGACTCGTCGCATCGCTATGGCAAGCGGCGAGCTCGCTGGGGGAGTCCGGGCGGAAGCCTCAGTACGAGGAGCAGTCCCAGACGCATTCACGTAGCGGCCGTGCCGGCAAGTCGATCCGCCGGGAGTCGCCGAATTCAGCCGGCTGGCAGATCAAGCTGACAGCGCGAGCACGTACCTCGGCTGTGTCACCCAGTGGTCCCCGAGGCCCAGCTCGGCCCAGTGCGACCGCGGCTCCGGGATCATGGCCTCAGCCCAGGGCGGCGATGACGCGCGTGAAGCGCCGTTTCACCTCGGCGGCGATCTGCTCGAGAACCGGGTTCTCGATCGCGCCGAGCATGCTCTGCGGGTCCACCGCGCTGACGTGCGTGCCGTCGGGCGCCTCGAAGACGATCACGTTGCAGGGCAGGAACACGCCGAGGTCGGGTTCGGCCTGGAGCGCCTCGTGGGCCAACGACGGGTTGCAGGCGCCGATGATGAGGTACCTGCCACCTTCGACGTCGAGCTTCTCCTTGAGCGCCGCCTGCACGTCGATCTCGCTCATCACCCCGAAACCCTCGTCCTTGAGCGCCTGCTTGACGCGCGGCACCACCTGGTCGTAGGCCGCAGTCAGTGTGGTGCCGATCGCATACTCGGGTACGGCCATGGAACTCCCTCCTGAGAAGACTGGGTCGCACCCAGATACCCGGTGGAGGGAGTTGTGCAACCGCCCCCTCGCTGAGGGTCTCGACTCAGCGTCGGCGGCCGGAGCGCCGCCGACACAGGTGGACCGCCGGGGCAAGGCCGGTCACACTGCAAAGGGTCACACTGTAGATGAAGAGAGGAGGCTGAGCCGGTGACCGACGATCTCGCGAAAGGCGACGCTCTGGCATCCATGACCGACTGCGGCGTGTGCGGCAAGCCCCTCGTCTACGCCACCGACTCCGTCGTGCGTGTCTGTGATCTCTGCGGCACGGAGCAGACGACGATGATCTCCTGCCCCGAGGGCCACTTCGTCTGCGACGCCTGCCACGGCGCCGCGGCCATGGACGCCGTGCGCCGGGTGCTGACCACGACGTCCTCGCGCGACCCGGCCGCCCTCCTGGAGCAGCTCATGGCTCATCCCGGGCTGCCGCTGCACGGGCCCGAGCATCACGCGATCGTTCCCGGGGTGATCGTCGCGGCCGCCCGCAACGCCGGCGCCGCCGTTCCCGACGGGGCTCTCGAGACCGCCCTCGCGCGAGCCGCCAAGGTGCCAGGCGGCTGGTGTGGCTACTACGGGGCCTGCGGCGCCGCCGTCGGCGTGGGCATCGCCGTGAGCGTTTTGAGCGGCGCAACGCCGCTGAAGGGCGAGCAGCGCTCGCAGGCCCTGGGCGCCACCTCGCAGGCCCTGGCGCGCATGGTCGACGACCAGCCGCGCTGCTGCAAGCGGGCGTCGCGCATGGCCGTCGAGGCGGCCCTCGAGTACCTGCGCGACCACCTCGCCATCGACCTGCCGCCCGCCGACCGCGTGCGCTGCACCTACTCCGCGGGCAACGCACAGTGCGCGCGCGAGCGCTGTCCGTTCTTCGACGCCAGCCGGTAGCGCCACTCTCCTCAATGCATGCCGGTGGCCGCCTGCAGCAGCAGGCTGCTGATGCCGACCGTCGCCCACAGGATCGCGCCCAGCGCCAGCGGCCGCAGCCCGGCGCTGCGGAGCTGACGCGGTCTGGTCGAGAGCCCTATGCCGCTCAGGGCCATGGTGATCAGGAACAGTGACAGGGCCGCCAGCGGCGAGTGCGCGCCATGCGGAACGGCGCCGAGGCTGTTGAGACCCGCGGCGATCAGAAAGCCGATCAGAAACCAGGGCACGAGCTGCGAGAGACGCAGGCGGCGCCGGACCGGATGAACCGCAGTGGAGTCGGCCGCGGAATCGTCACCTTGCCGGCCCGGCGTTTGCTCGGCCGCGGCGACGGCCGGCGATTCTCGCCGTCTGGTCATCACCGCCAGGGCGATCGTGATCGGGATGATCATGAGCGTGCGGGTGAGCTTGACGACGACGCCGTAGTTGCCCGCGGCGAGGCCATAGGTGTAGGCGGCGGCGACCACCGAGCTCGTGTCGTTGATCGCCGTGCCCGCCCACAGGCCGAAGGCGTGCTGGGAGAGCCCGAGCAGATGCCCGAGTGTCGGGTAGGTCAGCACCGCGATGACGTTGAAGGCGAAGATCGTGCTGATGGCGTAGGCGACGTCGGCCTCGGCGGCGCCGATCACCGCCGTGGTGGCGGCGATGGCAGAGGCGCCGCAGATGCCGGTGCCAACGCCGATCAGTGTGCGCAGATCGCCGTCGACGCCTAGCAGGCGACCGACTCCCCAGGCGCCGAGAAGCGCCAGCGACAGCGTCCCTAGCAGCACGGGCAGCGACGACAGCCCGGTGCGGGCGACCTCGGCAAGCGACAGCCCCGACCCCAGGACGACGATCGCGAGTTGCAGCACGGTGCGGCTGGCAAAGGCGACGCCGGGCTGCG
>Ga0182027_10008322_pt1 | contig 15112 bp, 13 predicted proteins | sample 712E1DmetaG_FD_121300 | JGI IMG/M metagenome (GOLD analysis project Ga0182027, IMG submission 121300) | Permafrost microbial communities from Stordalen Mire, Sweden - 712E1D metaG (Illumina Assembly) | ecosystem: Environmental > Terrestrial > Soil > Wetlands > Permafrost | place: Sweden... | reverse complement strand
GCTTTCAGTCGCTCCTCGAACTCGCCGCGATATTTGGCTCCCGCGATCAGCGCGCCCATATCCAGTTGGACCAGGCGTTTGTGTTTAAGCCCTTCCGGGACATCTCCGTTTATGATGCGCGAGGCCAGGCCTTCCACGATGGCGGTCTTCCCAACACCCGGCTCGCCGATGAGTGCCGGGTTGTTCTTGGTGCGGCGCGATAGAATCTGGATCGTGCGGCGGATCTCCTCATCCCGTCCGATGACCGGGTCGAGTTTGCCCTGGCGGGCCATGGCAGTCAGATCACGGCCATATTTTTCCAACGACTGGTAATTCCCTTCGGGATTTTGCGAGGTGACGCGTTGTGCACCACGTACCTCTTTCAAAGCGGCGAGGATCGATTCCTTTGTTAAGCCGAATTGCCCCAGCCGTTTGCTTTCGCTGCTATCCATCAGACCCAACAGGATATGTTCGGTGGAGACATATTCATCCTGCATGCCTTTGGCGTAACGTTCAGCCGCGGAGAGCACCTCCGTCGTGGCACGTGCCAGACTGACTTCCACGTTGGCGCCCTGGATCTTCGGCTGTTTGGCAAGTTCCTTTGTCAATTCATCCTGGAGGGCCTGCGTCCCACCTGAAACTTTGGTGACGATGGCCGGAACGATGCCATCCTCCTGTTTTACGAGTGCCAGCAGAAGGTGCATGGGTTCAATATTCTGCTGTTGGTACTCCTGCGCCAGTCCCTGCGCGGCAAGTATGGCCTCCTGGGATTTCTGGGTGTATTTGTCAAGATTCATTTTTCTACCTTCCACTTATCGCTTAAGCCAATTCACCTAAATTGTACTATTCATATGGATGCACCGACTAACGAGCAGACCGAGCCCAATGCATAATAAACTCTCCCCCGAGTTCCAACCAAGGAAGTGTTAATTCCGGAAATTCCAGCGCATCGCACGCCAGATCTCCGGCAAGCTATGGACAATGGAATTGGCATGAATTGTTTCCTGAAGGGAAACACTTTTAGTAGATCAAGGGGGACTAGTACAACGGAGATATCCCTTAATATTCCTCCCATTAATCTCTTTGGTAATACCCTGAATTCCTACTTTGCAATAATTGGAGGACTTGCTACCTTTTAAATCTTGATGCTTTTTATCCGTGATCCTCTTCGTTTTCGAGGATCATCACTCTGTAGGACTCCGAATATTTTATGCCTTTCTCTTTGCCCTCCCGCTCGGCCCATTCATGCATCCACTGATCGACGTCATGTGTGTCGCCCTGGCTGACGTGCTTCTTCAACGCCTCGATCTTTGTTTCGAGCGTCTCACCGATATCAACCCAGGTATCGGGATTTTCATTGCCGTGAATATAAAGCCGCTTCACATTATGCGGGAGCAGTCCTTCATCTAATAGATCGGGGAATATCATGCGCGTTCCGGCGGATGGGAACACCGCGTACGTGGCTGCTTCTGCCGCCGCGCGGTGATCGGGGTGATTGATATATTCATTCCCGTAGAACCAGCCGCTGGGGTCTCCGGTCACGACAACCTCCGGCTTGAATTTACGGATCAGCCGGGTCAGGTCTTTGCGGAGCGGAATGGAGGCAACCAGCTCCCCATCGGGATAATGGAGGAAGACCGTTTCCTTTATTCCCAGGACTTTGTTGGCCGCCTTTTGTTCGGCCTCGCGCAGGCGCGCAAGCTGGGGTTTATAATCTGCCCCTTTGGCGGGGTCGTTCGAGCCGGAGTCGCCGCTGGTAATAATAACGGAAACGAACTCACAACCGGCTTTCGTCCATTTGGCAATTGTGCCTGCAACGGTAAAATCCTGGTCGTCGGGGTGAGCTTGTATGCTCATTGCACGTTGGGGTAAGTATTCTTTGTCCATAGCGACTGATTTTACCTGCCTCGGCCCTGGAGTACAATAATAAAAAACCTGTGCAGGAGAATTTGCATGTCCATCGTCCTTGACGGTTCGTCTCTAACAATCGAAAAACTTGCTGCCATTGCACGCGATAACGAGAAAGTCCAACTAAGCCCTGAAGCTGTGGAACGCATCAAGGTCTGCCGGGCCATGCTGGAGGAAAAGCTTGCCAATAAAGAGATCATGTATGGCACGAACACCGGCATAGGCGAGTTCTCGGAAAAAATTCTTACCGAAGAGCAGGTAAAAGAATTTCAAAAATTTCTAATCTATAACCATGCGGCGGGCATTGGCGACCCCGCCCCCATCGAGCACGTACGGGCGGCAATGGCCGGCCGGATCAACGTCCACGCGCACGGCAATTCAGGTTGCAGGCCCCAGATCACCCAGACGCTGGTGGAGATGCTCAATAAGGGCGTCACACCGGTTGTTTGTCAGAAGGGATCGGTGGGCGCGTCCGGCGACCTGGCGCCTATGGCGCAGATGGCGCTGCTGCTTTTGGGCGAAGGGGAAGCCTTTTATAAGGGCGAACGGCTGCCCGGCGCCGAAGCGATGAAGCGCGCAGGGATCGAAGTACCGGGCTTGCAAGCGCGCGACGGTCTGGCTGCCATCAATGGCTCGAATATGCTGACCGCCATGTCCGCCCTGCACATCTATGATATGGAACGCTGGATCAAACAGGCGGAGATAGCGTCCGCGATGTCCATTGAGGCGCTGCTCGGCAACTTGAAACCGTACAACACAAAGCTGCACGAGCTGCGCGGGTTCCGCGGCGCGGTCATATCTGCCAGGAATATTATGAAGTGCGTCGAAGGCTCCGACTTGTTGACGGGCAAGATGAAGACCAAGGTACAGGACGCCTACTCGATGCGCTCCACGCCGCAGGTGATCGGTGCCGCGCGCGATGCCATTGCCTACGCCCGCTCACAGGTCGAGATCGAATTGAACGGCGTTGGAGACAACCCGATCTTCGTGCCAGAGTTGAAACTGACGCTCACCGGTGCGAATTTTCAGGGCACGCCGGTGTCGCTGCCCATGGATATGGCCGGCATCGCCATCACAATGGTATGTGTATTATCCGAACGGCGGCTCAACCGCATGACGAACCCCGCTCTTTCCCAGGGACTGCCCGATTTCCTTGCGCATGAGCCCGGCTTCTACTCCGGCCTCATGCTCAGCCAATATACTGCCGACCATTTGATCGTGGAACAAAGGATTCTGTCCGCGCCCGCCAGCATACAATCCATCCCCGCCGCCGCGGACCAGGAAGACTTCGTATCGATGGGTATGAACACCGCCCTCAAAAACGGGCAGATCCTGGATAATGCGTATGGTGTGCTGGGCATCGAGTTCATGGCTGCCGCACAGGCATTTCATTTCCGGCAGTTCACGCCGGGCAGGGGCACGCAAAAAGCGCATGAAGTCATCCGCAAATACGTTAAACATCTTGAAGTGGATCGCCCCTTATATCCCGATCACAATGCGATGAAGGCATTGGTAAAATCCGGCGAAATACTTGATAAAGTGGAGGAATTGGTAGGCAAATTAAATTGAACACCCGCGGCTTACAAAGAACAAGGCTGATTGGGCAGATCAACATCATGTCCGTGTGCTGCTTGGTGAGTTTGGTGCCTATTCCACGGCAGAATTGGCTTCCCGCGTCCGCTGGACGAATTTTGTGCGGCAGGCAGCGGAGCAGCGCGGCTTCGCCTGGGCATACTGGGAATTTGCCGCCGGTTTCGGTGTATACGATCCGGTAAAACTACAATGGCGCCAGGGTCTTCTGAATGCCCTGATTCCGTAGCATGATAAAGAACCGATAAAGGATCTCAAGCCACCCAATAATTAAACGCAAAGAGCATGGCAAGCAGACCCATCAGCAATAGGCTGAAGATCGTCCAGGCGCGATCGAAAATAGGGTTCTTTCCCCAACGAGCCAGCATGATAAAGACCGCCGGGGCAGCCAGGATATAACGCTGGATGCCCTGCGCCGGTCCGCTTCCCCATGAGATGATAAATACGGCCACGCTGAACCAGGCGGGTTCGGGATCATATTTCAGGCACGCCGCACAAGTTACAAGGCCGATCAACAGGCCGATGAACTCCGTGATGTAGTAGGCCGTTCGTTCGGGGTTGCCGATGAACATGGATTGATAAGCTTCGATCCATGCATGGAATGCGGAACCGATGTTGAGCATTCCGCGTCTGAAAAAATTCGCTTCCACATAATCGAAGGCCGACCCCAGGGTGGAGAACTTCCAGATGAGGAAAGCGATCAGCGGCGAGCACAGCAGCAGCGCCTTGCCAAGTAGACGCCATGGGATGTCCCGGGAGAAGATCTGCCGCCATTCGATGTCCATCCACTCTCCGCTGCGAATCCAGGCGATGATCATCGGGATAACGAGCGCCACACCCACGGCGCGCGTGAGAGCTGCCGCCGCACCCAACAGCGCGGCCGGCATCCATTGTCGGTGTTTCAGCATGGCAAGACAGCCAAAAGCCAATCCAATGAACAAACCCTCGCTGTAGACCTGCACCAGGAAGAAACCGGTTGGGAAGATAAGCAGGTAGAAAACTGCGCGCATGGCTCCGTCTTCATCGAGCGGGTCACGCGTCAAGTCATACAGGGCCAGCATGGCGGCCAACGTGCCAAGCGCTGAGACGATGACCCCGGCCAGCGTGGAGGTGGCGATGGGGTCCAACCCGAATATCTTGAGCGGCCAGTGGATCAGCCACATCGTCCATGGATAGAGAGGGAAAAAGGCGTAACTCAGGGAATAACTTCCCTTCAAGTCTATGCCCGGCTCGTTGGCAGGTATTTTATTCCCGGAGGTTGTCAAGGTAGGGATACGGAGGTCGTTGTATCCGCCAGTGGCGATACCAAGATAGTATTCGGAGTCCCAGGCAACCTGGTTGTTCATGAACGGGTCGAGCAGGTACACGTCACCCTTCTGGTAATTACTGCCGGTGTACTGTTCGGTCCATTCCTGGGCGCGGTCCGGCCATTGCGGTAAAAAGCGGGCCGTCGCCAGGGCTTGAAAACCGATCACGATCAACACCCAGGCCAGCCAGAGTGGGAGGATAGAACGGAACAGGATCTTTTTCATGCTTAAAACCCATGCCATAAACGGACCTCTTCGATCCGTTCACTTATATCCGGTTCGGGGTTGGGCGACGCGTCATTAACATTTGTATCTGGCATGGAGCCGGTCAACGCGGAAAAGACCGCCGCCGCGCCGTTGGCAAGGTTGGCCGGGTCGTAGCCGCCTTCGAGCACAAAGACTATTTTCCCATTGCAATGCTCTTCCGCCAGATCGACCAGTTTCTTTGAAAGCATAAAGAAGCCTGCGGTCGAAAACCCCAGCGAGGTGATCGGATCGCTCCAATGCGCATCAAAGCCTGCCGAGACAAATATCATTTTCGGCTTGAACGATTGAATGAAGGGTGTAAAGATCTCATCTGCAATGCGCCGATGAGCTTTATCTCCCGATCCGCTGGGTAACGGGACGTTAACGATCCTTTTCTTCGCATGTGGTTCTTCCTTGAACCAGCCTGTGCCGGGATAGATCCCCCACTGATGAGTCGACAAGTACCCCACCCGCTCATCGTCGCGGAAAACTGCTTGTGTGCCGTTGCCGTGATGGGCATCGTAATCTATGATTGCAATGTGTTTAAGAGGTGGGGAGTCTCTCGTCCCTGCCAGCGCATCGAGCGCCGCGCTGGCAACATTATTAAAAATACAGAATCCCATGGCGCGGTCTGGCTCAGCATGGTGACCGGGCGGGCGGATAAGCGCAAAAGCATTATGCGCCGCACCCGTTAATACCGCACGTGAGCAGGCCAGGGTTCCGCCCGCAGCGAGAAGAGCATCGTCAAAGGATGTTTGGGTCACGAATGTCGGTGCAGGGTCGATCACTGCCGGTCCCTGCTTGCAGATTTCCTCCAGCGAATCGATGAGCCTGGAATGATGGACACGGGCAATTTCTTCTTTCGATGCGGGCATGACATCCAGCCTTTGTGCGCCGAATGAATCTAGCCGTGGCATCAAAAGATCGAATCGGTCTGGGCTTTCAGGATGATCGGGAAATACATGCTTGGGTGAGGGAACAAACGTAAAAACTGTAGGCATTTATAAATTTTACCCTCTCTGTTTTCTAAACGGAATTAACCTGCTTATTGCAGATAAGGTTCTTGGATCGTGTTCTAATCACTCAAAGCAAGTAATAAGGCCCTATCTGTAAAATGGAGCAAACCGCTATTAGGGAAAAGACAAGACAAAAAATCTTCTTTCCGCGTTTTCCGCGCTCGTCCGCGTCCCCTCTTTATTGAAAGTCTGGCGCTGGGTAAAATCGCCTTAAACGATTGCCAGGCGTGTCAATGACACGCCTGGCAATCTTGAGGGGGGAGGGACACCACCGTCAGCCAACATGGGGGGGCATGCGGACTGTAGTTCGGTGGTTGACACCCTTGATACCAATAAAGGGAGGGCAGGTGTCTTGCCGCTAATATACATCCAATTTATCCAGTTCACATTAATTTGCGATTAGAGAAAGGAAACACAAGCGGTTTCATCTTCCTACATCCTTTTATCGAACAACTTTAACCATTCCTCTACTTCTTCCGATGACAATTCCTTTTCTCCCACAGGCTTGGATACCGAATGCTGAAGCCTCATTAGCTGGCCCGCAAACTCTTCGGAAGAGGCCACGCCCGCATGTGCTGCACTCGCCGCATTTTGTATTTCATGGTCCGAGCTGACAACGATCCAGTTGCGCGCGGCCCGTGCCAGCTTTTTAAGTCTGGCTTTAATGGCAGAATCTGCGGTCGTCCCCAACCGGACAAAATGTGCGGTTACTACGCCGAACTTCTTTGTGCCGGCCTGGCCCACCGGTGCGCCATCAAAATAGACCTCTGATTCACGGCGTGAGAGACGGGCATATTCCTGCAGGACCGAGATCAACTCCAGCTCGTCGTCGGGCGAATCCAAACGCAGTCCGAGTTTTGGGATCAGGTTATGGCCATCGATCAGATAGGGCATCACGCTCATTTTACCCGCCGGGCCAGGCATCTCGTGAGTTTGGGCGGTTTTCTAATGCACTTCTTAGATCAGTTAATAAGGAACACATCCAACGGCGCCAGAGGCTGATCGGTTTGAACCGTAAACGACCCAAAATGCGCATCCACCCGTGACCCACCCTGAAAATCAACGGGGGAATTCCATGTCTGCCGCCCCCAATGGTATTATTCATACATCTCTCTGATGCTGCTATAACAATAAACAGGTGTGTTTAATGTTATCATTCCAATGTGACAGGAGTATGTTATGGCTGATAAAAAGCGCCTGATGATTCCTCCGCAAGGAGGAGTGGTACGGGAATTCGTTCTTCGGGTTAAATTAATCGTACGATTGATTCGTGATCGACGTGTTAGCCCGTGGCTTAAAATCATCCCGATCGCCGGAGTTATCTATTTATTCACCCCGATGAGCATCATCCCGGACATAACATTGCCGATTATCGGCGAACTGGATGATGCCGCCGTTCTGTGGATTACCAATTATTTATTCATTGAGCTTTGCCCGCCGGAGATTGTGAGCGAGCATGTTAAAGCGTTGAGCGCCACAGCGCATTCAAAAGATGACGAGGACATCGTGGATGCCGACTCGGTGGAGATCAAGGAAGGCAAGAAGTAAACCCATTTTTTTATTGTTAAATATGGAACCTGTGCATATGGGATCGCCCCTTATTGCGACGGGCTGCATGAACGATTGAATTCGGAGCTTTATGAAACTCACCCTGCTTTTACTGGTTGTTTTTTTGACAGCTTGCGCCGGCCCGGGTATATCACCCACCCTGACTCAAACGCCGACCTCTTTTACCGAAACAGTACCTGCCCCCCTGACGGACCTTACCGCCTCTCCAACTCCCGATCCAGGGGTGACTGCCACATTACCCCCTGCCTCGCCTGTAGTCTCTGACGCAAAGACCTTTCCAGATCCAACGGCCTACAAATGGACTAATATCGTATCAGGCTTCAACTCGCCTGTCGACATCCAATTCCCGGATGACGGCTCGGGGCGCCTTTTCGTCGTCGAACAGGCCGGTCGCATTCTCATCGTGGAGAAAGGTCAGATCATCGCTCCGGCTTTCCTCGATATCCGCGACCGCGTCGGCAGCGCAGGCAATGAGCAGGGCTTGCTCGGCTTGGCTTTCCATCCCGACTTTAAAGATAATCCATATTTCTACGTAAACTATATAGATCAGAATGGCAATACGGTCATTGCGCGCTTTCAAGCCAATGGCGATACTGCGGACGCAGCCAGCGAAAAAGACCTCCTGCATGTTAGCCAGCCTTATCCAAACCACAACGGCGGCAAGGTTACTTTTGGCCCGGACGGTTATCTATATCTCGGCCTCGGCGATGGAGGCTCGGAAGGCGATCCGCAGGGGAACGGTCAGAATACAAATGTTTTGCTGGGCAAGATCCTGCGGATCAATGTGGATCATGGCGACCCCTATACCATCCCTTCGGATAATCCATTTGTAAGCGGCGGCGGCAAGCCTGAGATCTGGGCCTACGGTTTGCGCAATCCATGGCGTTTCTCTTTCGACAAAAAGACAGACAGCCTTTATATAGCAGATGTAGGCCAGGATACCTGGGAAGAAGTGGACGTTGTGACCGGCAACCCGGCAGGCTTGAATTATGGCTGGAATTACTACGAAGGGATGCATCCCTACTCGGGCCAGCCGCCTGCAGGAATGAACTTTACTTTTCCAGTCGCTGAATACAACCATCAGGGAGGCCGTTGTTCGATAACCGGTGGCTACGTTTATCGCGGTGCCATGCCAGAATGGCAGGGCGTTTATCTATACGGCGATTTCTGCTCAGGTACCATTTGGGGACTCATCCATTCACCCGATCCACAATCCCAGACGCCCTGGTTGTCTCAAGCCTTGTTCGAGACGCATGCCAGCATCACAACCTTTGGCCAGGATCCCTCAGGCGAAATATACTTCGCCGACCGCGGTGGAACCATCTATCTTCTTGGAAAATAAGCTTGACTGAGGTACCCGGAAAAAATGATATGGGCAAGGGCGTATGCCCTTGCCCATATCATTTTTTCCGATTGACCCTCACTTTCGAAGTGATGATCAATTTTACTTAGCACAATAAATCAGGCCTATATTGTCCGAAAGAAGGTCGTTTGTCACAATCATTTGTGACGCGTGTCACTGGCAGCCTTGTCTGACATCTCGTAAACTAAGGACATAATCTGGAGGTTCAATGGCTCACCGTACTTGGCAAGTCAGTAACATCAAGTATTGCGAACATATCGGTCACGAGATCGCTCTGGAATCTGAAGTCGTTTATCCAGCCGAGCAACTGCCCGATCAGCCTCCGCGACTGATCGCTCGCCGCTGTTCCAACGCCCTGGTTTGTAACCAGATCGATAAACCAGTCTGCGTTTGGTGCGGGACGAATCCCGATCACGACCCAACCTTATAAACCCGGTAGTGCTCTACTACTAGAGCCTTCCTGGCTTAACTCTCTCTCCTCCCTCTGAGTTGGTCTTTGGCTACCCCGCGAGCGATCGCGGGGCAAGCCGTTAAAAGGGGAACGCGATTAAGTTTTTCCCTATCTGCCCGAATTTTTGTATCCACTCATAACCCTGCATGAAATACCCGAAAAATCTCTCTTTATCTCCGTTTACATCGTGCCCGTAGGGTATCCCCGGCGGATTGTCACTTAACAAATACTTTTTAATATATCCCGATAAGCGTTTGACAATCCTTATCCCCTGTGATAAACTCCCGCCACAATTTGATAGTAGCACTCATCCAGAGAGGCTGAGGGACCGACCCGATGAAGCCTCGGCAACCTGTTCGATGAACAGGTGCCAATTTCGGCAGACTTATGTCTGGTAGATGAGAGTTGACCTTGTAATGATGTCGCCTCTCGTATCTGAGAGGCGATTTGTTGTCCTTACGGTCGAAGTCAACAGGTGCAAGGTTATGGATATCGGTGAAACAATTTACGCGACTACCGGCGCAGAATTCCGGAAGTGGCTTGCAGAGAATCATTCGACCAAAAAGGAAATCTGGCTGGTCCAGTATAAAAAAGCAACCAGGAAGCCGTCCATTAATTATATTTCGGCGGTCGAGGAAGCTATATGCTTCGGCTGGATCGACGGCTTCGAAAAAGGCATGGACTCCGAACGCTACGCCACGCGTTTCACGCCGCGCCGCCCGAAGTCCAATTGGACCGAGACGAACAAGGCACGCGCCGGGAAGATGATCGCCGAGGGTAAAATGACCGAAGCGGGACGGATCACGTTGCCTCCCGATGTCTGAGAGAATGTTGGTGATAAAATCAATTTAATGAGGTAATCCATGGATAGAATTATTGTTAACCCGCAAATTCATTTTGGCAAACCTGTCATCAAAGGTACGCGCGTCACCGTGCAAAACGTGCTGGAGCTGGTCAACGAAGGCTTGACCTTTGACCAGATTATTCGTGATTACTATCCTGATTTGAAAAAAGATGACATTCATGCCTGCCTGCAATACGCCATCGCACTGATAGCAGCAGAGGATATCCACATTTCCTCGATGGCAGCATGAGGTTTTTATTGGATCAGGACGTGTATGCCCTGACGGAGCGTTTTCTCGCTGATGAAGGACATGATGTTGTCACCGCTTCGCAGTTGGGTCTATCCCGCTCGCAGGATTCTGATCTGCTCAAATCAGCAGGTGAGTAGGGACGCGTTTTTGTCACGCGTGACAGAGACTACGGCAATCTCGTCTTTGTGCATGGCGCTGGGAGCGGCGTGATCTATATGAGGATGCTGCCCTCGGCGATGAACGAAGTTCACGCCGAGTTGAAAAAAGTGCTCGAAACCTACAGCGAAACGGATCTGGCAAAATCGTTTGTGGTGGTTGAGAAAAACCGTCACCGCATCCGAAGGATAGAGTAAAGTTCCCGACCCGTTTCCGCCTGAAAACGGGTTTGTTTTTTTATCCATCCGAGTTCTCCAAGAACTCGGATGGATAGGCCCCACCATATCCTTTTTTATGATTTGCATTTATTGTTAATTTTTTAAGGAGCAATATGAATCGAAAATACACCAACCGCAGCTACCTCGACGCCCTCGAAAAGAAAGTGCTCGTCTTCGATGGCGCCATGGGCACCAGCCTGCAGAATCTAAACCTCACAGCCAAGGAATTCGGCGGCGAGCAATATAATGGTTGCAACGATTTCCTCGTCATCTCCTGCCCCGAAGCCGTGGAAAAAGTCCATCGCTCGTTCCTCGAGGTCGGTGTGGACGTGCTCGAGACCGACACCTTCCGCGCCAACCGCATCACGATGAGCGAATATAAGCTCGGTGATCGAGTGGTCGAGATCAACGAAACCGCCGCGCGTCTTGCCCGCAGACTCGCGGATGAATTTGCGGCAAAAACAAAACAGCCTCGTTTCGTAGCGGGTTCGATAGGCCCCTCGGGCAAACTCCCCTCCGCTAATGATCCCGATCTTTCGAACGTCACTTTTGACCAATTGGCTGACGTCTTTCGCGAGCAGGCCATCGGCTTGATCCGCGGCGGCGTGGACGTACTTCTCATCGAAACTTCGCAGGATATCCTCGAAGTCAAAGCCGCCATCACGGGAATACACAAAGCCTTCGACGAGACCCAGATATATCTGCCGCTGCAAGCTCAGGTCACGCTCGATACCACGGGCCGCATGCTGCTCGGCACCGACGTAGCCGCGGCTCTCACCATCCTAGAAGGGATGGGCATCGACGTCATCGGCCTCAACTGCTCCACCGGCCCGGAACACATGCGCGAGCCTATCCGCATCCTCGGTGAAAATTCCACCTTGCCTGTCTCCTGCATTCCCAACGCAGGTCTGCCGCTCAACGTGGACGGTCAGGCGGTCTACCCTCTTGAACCCGAACCCTTTGCCGAGGCCCTGGTGGAGTTTGTCGAGAAACATCATATTTCTGTAGTAGGCGGCTGCTGCGGTACGACTCCCGCACACCTGAAGCTGCTCGTGGAAAAGATCAATGGTCGGCCGCACCCGGACCGTCCGCTGCAGGCCGAAGCGAAACTGGCCTCCTCCATGACCGCCACCCTCATGCGCCAGGACCCCCCTCCGACCCTGCTCGGCGAACGCTGCAATGCGCAGGGCTCGCGCAAGTTCAAGAAGATGCTGCTCGAAGAAGATTACGATGGCATTCTCGAGCTGGCGCGCGAACAGGTGGCAGGCGGGGCCCACGCGCTGGATATTTCCTGCGCGGTGACCGAACGCCCCGGTGAAGTGGAACTCATGCGCAAGGTGGTCAAGAAACTGGAAATGGGCGTGGACGTCCCGCTCGTGATCGACACCACCGAGCTGGATGTATTGGAGACCGCACTCAAGACCGCACCGGGGCGCTGCCTCATCAACTCGACACATCTGGAGTCGGGCCGCGCGAAAGCCGATAAGATCTTCACGCTTGCCAAAACCCATAATGCGGCTGTCATCGTGCTGACCATCGACGAAAACGGCATGGCCAAGACACGCGACCGCAAACTGGAAGTCGCAAAACGTATCTACGATATTGCCGTGAACGAACATGGGCTCAAGCCGCAGGACCTGGTATATGATGCCTTGACCTTCACGCTCGCCACCGGCGACGAAGAGTTCAGCAACTCTGCCATCGAGACCATCGAAGGCATTCGCCTCATCAAACAGAACTTGCCCGGCGTAATGGCCTCGCTGGGCGTGAGCAATCTGTCGTTTGGTCTCGCACCGCAAGCGCGGCCTGTGTTGAACTCGGTCATGCTCTATCACTGTATACAGGCCGGCCTCGACATGGCCATTGTCAACCCGGTTCAGGTCAAGCCGTACACCGAGATCGACGCCAAGGAACGTGAGCTGGCCGAAGACTTGATCTTCAACCGCCGCGCCGATGCTTTGCAGAGGTACATTGAATACTTCGAGAAGGTCTCACCGCAGTCTGCCGAGAATGCCCTGGCAGATCCGACCGAGGGCATGACGCCCGAACAGCGCCTGCATTGGTCCATCCTGCATCGCCATAAAGAAGGCGTCGAAGCGGATATTGACACGCTCGTCAATCGTAGCGACTTCCCCACCAAGCATGAAGCCGCCGTCCACACCCTCAACACCGTGCTGCTCCCTGCCATGAAAGAGGTCGGGGATAAGTTCGGCCTGGGCGAGTTGATCCTGCCGTTCGTGCTTCAGTCCGCCGAGGTCATGAAGAAATCTGTCGCACATCTCGAGAAGTATCTCGAAAAGAAGGAAGGCGTGAGGAAGGGTCTGGTGGTATTGGCGACCGTCTATGGCGACGTGCATGACATCGGCAAGAACCTGGTCAAGACTATTCTCGCAAACAACGGATACGACGTCATCGACCTGGGGAAGCAGGTGCCGGCGGAGACGATCATTACCAAAGCCGTCGAGGTCAACGCCACGGCGATCGGTCTCTCGGCCCTGCTGGTTTCCACCTCGAAGCAGATGCCATTGATCATCAACGAACTGCATCGCCGCAATTTGAAATTTCCGGTGCTGGTCGGTGGCGCAGCCATCAACCGCCGCTTTGGCCGCCGGATCATGTTCACAGAAGACGGCAGTGCCCACGAGCCGGGCGTGTTCTATTGCAAAGACGCCTTCGAAGGCCTTGATACGATGGACCAGATCATCGTCCCCGAAAAGCTCGAGGAACTGCTAGTCCGTACCCGCCGCGAAGCCGATATGGAAATGGGGCGCGCTTCCCAGATGCCCGAACATCGCAAGACGGAAGGCACACGCTCGAACATTGTTGCAGAATCGATCACACATCCGCTCAAGTGGGGCCAGCGCGTTGTGAAAGACATGCCGCTGGAGATGGTATTCAAGCATCTCAGCCTCAACGAACTCTATCGTCTGTCGTGGGGCGCCAAGAATGCGCACGGCCCGGAATGGGAAAAACTCAAAGCCGAGTTCGAGGCAAGGCTGGAACGTATGACCAGGGAAGCCATCAAAGATGGCTGGCTCAAACCGCAGGCGGTCTATGGTTTTTTCCCCTGCCAATCTTCCGGCGACGATTTGATCATCTATAATCCTGACACGATCAACATCGCCTCTCCCGATGAACTGACGCGCCTGGCATGCCCGCGCCAGCCTTACGATGATCATCTGTGCCTGGCCGATTATTTTGCCTCCACCACATCCGGCAAGATGGATGTAGTCGCCTTCCAGGTTGTAACCGTTGGTCGGGAAGCCACCGAACGCTTTGATAAGCTCCAGGCTGCGGGCGATTACTCCGAAGCCTATTTTATTCATGGGCTCGCCGTCCAGACGGCGGAAGCCACCGCGGATTATCTGCATGGGCATATACGACGAGAGCTGGGCCTCGGCGAGGAACAGGGCAAACGCTATTCATGGGGTTATCCTGCCATCCCCGATTTGGAGGACCATAAGAAGGTATTCCAATTGCTGCCGGCCGTCGAAAAAGAGCTCGGTATGACGCTCTCGGATGCCTACCAGTTGATCCCCGAGCAGTCCACCGCCGCGATCATTGTCCACCACAAAGACGCAAAATACTACAGCGTTGGCGAAAGCCGGGTCGAGCAGTTGATGAAGTAACGCCGGTAGGGCAAGATGGCATCTTGCCCTATAGAATACAATGCGAAAATATTCAAAGCATCTCCCGGTATTTCTATTACTGATCACCGCTTTACTGATTGGTTTTTTTACGGTTAAAGATTACGGGGAAAGCTGGGACGAGGCCGATATTTATCGTTACGGCGATTACGCGCTTAACGCCTACCGCTATATTCTCCATCCTCAGGATCTGCCGGCTTTTAACACGAACTTAAACCTCTACGGGCCTGCATACTATCTGGCAACCGACCTGTTGGCTCGTTTGTTTAGATTGGCGATCCCGGTATGGTCCCTGGTCAATGCCTGGCACTTTGTATACTTCCTGACCTTCCTGGAATGCGCCCTGGTGATAAACCTTTTATCAAGACGCTGGATGAACGAGCCCGCCGCCTTTGGCGTTGTGCTTTTATTTTTATCGCAGCCTTTGCTCTGGGGGCATGCCTTCATCAACCCCAAAGACATACCCTTTATGGCTTTTTTTACCACAAGCATCTACACCGGTCTGAGAATGGTGGATCACTATAAGACTTCGTTAAAGCCAGATAGGACAATCATCCTGGCAGGCATC
>Ga0182027_10008321_pt1 | contig 15113 bp, 11 predicted proteins | sample 712E1DmetaG_FD_121300 | JGI IMG/M metagenome (GOLD analysis project Ga0182027, IMG submission 121300) | Permafrost microbial communities from Stordalen Mire, Sweden - 712E1D metaG (Illumina Assembly) | ecosystem: Environmental > Terrestrial > Soil > Wetlands > Permafrost | place: Sweden... | reverse complement strand
CATTTACTCTTGAACTGAGCGTCACGGTATTTTCACTCGAGATCTTTCTTCATTATCAACAGTACTTACAGCTATGCACCTTCTCTAACAATCATCGATGTTATTCTTGTATGCCGACTTAGCGCTCTTTATGTTGGAAAAGATTGAAAGGTTTTATGCGACCAGTTGCCATTTTAGGTATCGGCCAGACCATCATTGACGAACAATGGGAAAAATCTATCCGCGACATCGCCGCGGATGCGGTCATTACCGCCATGCACGATGCCGGGCGGGAGAGCGCCGAAGGGCTCTTCGTCGGCAACATGATGTCGGGCATCATCAACGGGCAGAGCGCCCTCGGCCCGCTGGTGGCGGATTGGGCCGGGCTGCGCGGTGGGGATGCCGCCAAGGTGGAGGCAGCCTGCGCCTCCGGCGCGGCTGCCTTCCGTTCCGGTTTGATGGCGGTGGCCTCCGGCGAACTTGAATCGGCCATCGTGGTCGGCGTGGAAAAAATGACCGACCGTCACCCGCACGAAGTCACGGCTGCCCTCGCCACCGCCGCGGATGCCGATTACGAAGTGGATATGGGCGTCTCGTTTGTCGGACTGAACGCCCTGATCATGCGGCGCTATATGTACGAATACGGCTGGAAGCACGCCGATTTCGCCCCCTTTGCTGTCAACGCACACGCCAATGCTGTGCATAACCAGTATGCGCGCCTGCGCCATACGATCACGGCGGAGGAGTTCGAGAAATCCGCCATGATCGCCACACCGATCAACCTGCTGGATGCTTCGCCGATCGGGGATGGCGCTGCGGCGGTCTATATCGTCCCGGCGGATAGCCTGCTGCCAGGCAACCGCATCCTGGTGGCCGCCTCTACTTCCGCCACCGATACGATTGCCATCCACGACCGGAAGGAACCGCTCTTCCTGGCGGCCGCCTACCAATCTTCCCGGCAGGCTTACCAGCAGGCCGGCGTGGAACCGGCTGATATCAACGTATTCGAACTGCACGATGCGTTTACCATCATGTCGGCGCTTTCGCTGGAAGCCAGCGGTTTCGCTGAGCAGGGCAAGGGCGTGCAGTTGGGCCTGAATGGCGAGATTACCCCGGCGGGACGCATTCCGGTCTGCACGCGCGGCGGGCTGAAGGCGCGCGGCCACCCGGTCGGCGCCACCGGGGTCTACCAGCTGGTCGAGGTGGTGCAGCAACTACGCGGGGAATGCGGCGAGACCCAGGTGCCGGATGCGCGCATCGGCATGGCGCAGAATATCGGCGGCTCGGGCGCCACCATCCTGACCCACATCCTGAAAAGAGAGTAAGCCAGGCTTTTTCTTTTGGAAACTTTCGCATACAATAGCACCCATGCGCCTTAAATTCACCCGTTTCATCATCCGCATCCTACTGCGCCTCCTGACCACGGTCGAATGCCACGGCAGGGAAAATATCCCCAACGACATCAGCGGCGGCAATTTCATCATTGCATCCAACCACCTCGGGCTGGTGGACGCGTTCCTGCCGTTCTACATCCTCCCACACAATAATCTGGTGCTGCTGGTGGGGGAAAAATGGGAAAAAATGGCGATCATGCGCTGGCTGGGGCGCCAGTTGAACTTTATCTTCGTGGACCGCTTCAACCCGGATATCAAGGCCATCCGGGCGGTCATCACCCGCATGAAGCATGGCGAAGTGCTGGTCATCACTCCGGAGGGCACCCGCTCGAAGGTGGGCCACTTGATCGAAGGCAAACCGGGCGTCAGTTACCTGGCCGTAAAAATGGGCTACCCGCTGGTGCCGGTGGGGATCGCCGGTACCTATGACGAGATCTTCTTCGACCAGTTGAAGCACTTCCGCCGTCCCCACATTAACATCCACATCGGCCCCATGTTTACTCTTCCGCCGCTCCCGTCCGAGGGCCAGGGCCGCGACGAGGCGCTCAAGGCCGATACCGACGAGATCATGTGCCGGATCGCCGCCCAGTTGCCTGAGGAAAACCGCGGCTTCTACGCCGATTATCCACGGCTGCAAGAGCTGCTAAAAGTCTAATTTATCTAAACTACTTGAGAGTTTCAAATATTTGGACGCGGACACGCGCAGACGGGCGCGGAAAGTGCTTTTTTGGACTTTCCTTGATAAAAAACCCTCGCATGTGTTTTTACCATCATCGTATCCATTGGTGTCAGGTGGCTAGATTTATCTCAGCATCATTAGGGATAGAGCGGGGTTATTCCAATCAACCAATATGAAAAAGACCCCCCATCGTATTTTTCGCTTCATCCTGCGCCTGATCCTCAATATCATCGCCCAGGTGGAGATGTCCGGCTTCGAGCACCTGCCACCCGAGCAGGGCTATGTGATTGCTGCCAACCACATCGGTCGGCTGGATGCTGCACTGGCCTATTACGTGCTGGATCGTCCCGACATTATCATGGTAGTGGCCGAGAAATATGAGAAATACGCCTTCTTCCGCTTGTTGGTCCGCATCACCAACGGGATGTTCATTGACCGATACAATGCCGATATTGCGTCCATCCGCGCCACCCTGCGCCGCTTGAACCAGGGCCAGATCCTGACTATCACGCCGGAGGGCACACGCTCGAAATCCGGGAACCTGATCGAGGCCAAGCCGGGCGGGATCTACCTGGCCTGGAAGGCGGGCGTGCCGATCCTGCCGGTGGCCATTTCGGGGTGCGAGGATGCCGTCGTCAAAGACCGCCTCAAGCATTTCAAACGCCTGCATATTAAAGCTGTGGCGGGACCCTCTTTCATGTTGCCTGCTATTGCAGGGAAAGATCGGGATGCATTAATGCAATACTATACCGATGAAGTTATGTGTCGCATCGCCGCGCTCCTGCCCGCAGCCCGGCGTGGCTTTTACGCTGGCTTTCCACGCTTGAACGAAATTCTTGCAAGTTAAGTAGTAACAACTTTAGTTGCTCTGTTGCAATCATGTTTTTTTTTAGCGTTGCCCTTCGACTGCGAGCCTCACAAAGTACGTTCGGCTCTCCGCCCAGGTCGTAAGCGGGTAGAAATCATGATTTCTTTGATCTTTGCAACAGAGCTACTTTACTCGATCCTATTATCCGGTAATCTTCACTAATCTGTTTATTTATTAGCAGAGATTGGCGGATCATATTTTTCTCTATGGTAGGGCAGATTCCGTTTCGAGCGCGGCCGACCGTTCTCTTTTCTGGGAAGCCTCCCCGGCCAGATAGGCCAGCAATCCACCCACCACAAACAAGCCGATGTTCAAAATAAAAGGCAAATTCTTGTTGGCCTGCGAGAGCACTCCGCCGATCCACCCGAACGGGGAAGTCAGCAGGATGATGCCCATATATAGAATGGACTGGATCCGGGCGCGTTCTTTTGGGTCGACGGTTCGGACGGTCATCTGATCCACTAATGGACTGACGACCGCCGTGCTGCACGCTTCCAACAGGATGCTTACCATCAATAGCGCATAGCCTTGTGCAGGAATCGTAATCAGCAGCAGCTGGCTCAGCACAAAGCCGGCAAAACCCAGCACCAGGGGAATTTTGAAAGGCAGCCTGCGCATGCGCGGGATGATGACAAAAAAGAACACCAGCATGATCACGGATTTTACGAACGGGAAGACGGCCAGGTTCTGGGTGGGGATGTGCAGCTTCTCGGTCACGATGATGGCCCAGAAGGTGCCGTTGATCAACAAACAGATGCTCATGACCAACATGATTCCGGCAGTATAGAGCGTCTGCGGTGTGCGGATGACTTCCTGGAAAACTCCTTTATATTCACTCAAGAAGTTCAATACGCTTTGATGTTTGGTCGCATGCATGCGGACCTTGCCCTGCTCAGTTTCCCGGGTCAGCCGGTAGGTGGTGGTGCATTTGACTGCAAACATTACCGCAGCAAAAAGGTACAGGCCGCGCATGGTCGGAACCAGTGAAAAAGTTTTGATCAGCAAGCCAGCCAGCGGCGCAAAAAAAGCCACCAACAGCCCGGCAATGTAAACCCACGAATAGATATCCACCAGCTGATCCGGATCGGTATCCTCCACCATCAAGCACGTCCAGGAGTTATGTGTCACGCGCCAGGCGCTGTTGATGACCGCCGCCCCCAGGAAATACCAGTAATTTTGGGCGATGGCCGAAATAAGCGCCGGTACGCTCCAGGAGACGAGATCGAAGATCAAGGTGGTCAACCGGCGACCCAGTTTATCGGTGATGACGCCGCTCATCAACGCAAAAAAGATCTGGAAGGCCCAGCCGATCGAAACTGTCAGGCCGATCTGCTTGTCCGACAGGCCCAGCGCGATCATGAATAACGATGCATAGGGAATATACAGGTTATACGGGATGCCCCAGATGGGTTCCGTATAGACACAACCGCGTGCGTTGCCTTCCAGGCTTTTCAACGATGTGATCAACGAATGGGTCTTCAAAAAAATCTCCTAAACGCGTTGTAGTGGCGGCTGCCATGAACAAAACGCAGGACTTTCCTGCACAGACCGTAGGACTATGCAGTCGCTTAATTCCAATACAAAAAATCAATATTCTCTTCTGCCTTCGTGCTATTATCTTACTCTTGCGAGGGTTTCAATGCTAGCAAAATTAGGATATTAAAAAGCACTTTTCGGATGAAATTCAAATCAGGTAACGCCTGACTTAAGCGTGGTCGTTCTCCCTTCCTCCAACCCCGCCCTTTGGGCGGGAAGAAGAGAGCGAAATAAGGGGCTTTACGGCGCGAAGCGCCGTAAAGCCCCTTATTTCGTTACTTTTTTTAGGTTACAAAACCTCGGCCCCCGGCTGGCATTCTAGGAACTTACCCATCCCGCGTCGCCCCAGCCACTGCTCGCCATCCACGATCAGGTGCCCGCGCAGGAAAACTTTCTCCGGGTAGCCGGTCAACTCCCAGCCTTCATACAGGTTGTAATCGGTACGCTGTTGTGACATGGCCACGCCGTATTTGACCTTCTTCTGCGGGTCCCAGATCACAATATCTGCGTCCGAGCCTGGCAGCAGCGCGCCCTTGCGCGGGTACAGCCCAAATATTTTGGCCGGATTGGTGCAGTTGAGCGCTACGAACTGATCGGCGGTCAGCTTTCCGGAGCCGACCCCGGTTGTCCACAGCACCGCCATACGGTCGCCGATGCCCGGCAGGCCGTTGGGGATTTTGGTGAAATCACCCTTGCCCAGTTCCTTGCCGGGGATGGCCACCGGTTGGCCTTCATACATGATTGCTTTCGTGCCGTCGAAGAAGAACGGGCAGTGGTCGGTACCGATGGTCTGGATGGTGCCGTCTGCGACACCTTCCCACAGGCGGGCATTGTCGGCGGTTGTGCGCATGGGCGGCGAACATACCCACTTGGCCCCGTCCGGGCGGCGCAGGTCATCTTCGGTGAAGAACAGGTACTGCGGGCAAGTCTCGCCCATTACCTTGACACCGTGTTCACGCGCATATTTCAGCATGTCCACCTCGCCGCCCGCGTTCATATGCACGATATAGATCGCCGCTCCCGCCTGGGCTGCCAACGAACTGGCCCGCAGGGTGGCTTCGACGGCGCCCCAGGCCGGGCGGGTTTTGGCGTGCCATTCGGGCGTCAAGTGATGGGCGGCCAGGGCTTCGGCAATGAGCGTCTCGATCACGTCGCCGTTTTCGGCGTGCAGCATTACCAGCATGCCATGCTCGCTGGTGATCCTTAAGACCTTGAAGATGTCGCCATCCGGAATGCGCAGCCGGTTATTATAGGCTGTGAATGTTTTTACCGTGGTGATGCCCATTCCCGGCAGGCTGGGCAGCTCCGCGGCGATCTTTTCATCGTAGCGGGTCAGGTTCATGTGGGTGGAGTAATCCACCGCGGCCTTCTCGGCATTCTTCTTCCACTTGTCGACCGACTCGCCCAGGGTGGGGAAGTCGAAGGAGACGAAGTCGAGCACCGTGGTCGTCCCGCCGAAGGCGGCTGCCTTGGTGCCGGTGTAATGATCATCCGATGAAACCGTCCCGGCCATCGGCAGGTCCAGATGCACGTGCGGGTCGACGCCGCCGGGGAGCAGTAGCTTGCCGGAGGCATCCACGACTTGGGCATCCCTGACTTGCAGGTTTTGACCAATTTGTGAAATCTTTTCGTTCTCAACCAGAATATCGGCAGGGAACGTTTTTTCAGCAGTGATCAGCGTGCCGCCTTTAATCAAAGTTTTCATTTTGGATTTCCTTTGCATCATATGGTGATTGGACTTCTTTTATTGCCAGGTAATGCCATTAACACTTCCGGCGGGATTTCCGCCTCCGGTAGGTCAGTCTGGTAGGCCTGCTCATTCGCCTCTCTCTCACGTAGCGATTGCCAGAGCAGTTGGCGTTCATCGCTTTGAACCACCAGGTCATTAAGAGTTCTAGCCTTCAAGAGATATTTCCCGGTTGTGTAGAGAAACGTCAACCTTTTCCATTTATCCGCCACAATCGGATGCGCCAGCCGTTCCAGCGGGCCTAACTGGATCTTGAAATATTCTTCCTTTGTGCGCGGGTGCTCTGCCTCATCCCGCAGCAATTCGACCCGCGTGGTCAATTCGTAGCTGCGCACGCTGGCCAGGAACTCGATCCGGCCGCCGGCTTCGCCGAAGGTGCGGGGCTGGTAAAAGGCCAGCCCATCCACTGCCACCACTTTGGGCGCCGTACGGAAGGGGATGCGGTAGCAGCCCAGCAGGCGCGCAATTTCCAGGTCGCGCGGGCCTGGCAGGATACACACCTATATCAAATCGGTCGGATTAATCATGGCATCCTTGCGCATACTTTACAGCAAAACCTCGCCTGTGTCGAGAGGAAAAGGGCCCCTACCTCTAACCCTGACTCCCCAAAAGTGGCATCGTTCCTCGTCGTATTAACACTTGGGTCCGCGCCTTGTTGTTTTGAATGCATCGTGTATGGCTGATATAATAGCGGGAATTTAAGATGAAAACACCTTCGCTCACGATCAAGGAACTTTTCCGGTTGGCTTTCTCCGCCCCGCTGGTCTGGCTCTCGGAAGCCGCCAACGAACACCCGCATCTGAACTGGGTGGTCACGAGCGTCGACGAGGCCCAGCCGGGGGATATCCTGCTGCTTTCCAGCGTCTCGAATGCCGCCCGTACGCTTACGCGTGCGCGCGAGTTGGGCAGCGCGGCGGTTATCTTCCTGGGGGATGAGTCCCCCTCTGAAAAAGTGTTGCCGGAAGGTCTGACTGTGGTAGCCATGCCCGGGCAGAACAATGCCCAGACCGTCCAGCGGCTGTTGCTGACCGCTTTGATCGACCAGCGCGTGGCCCTGGTGGAACAGGGCGTACGCATCCACGTGCAGCTTTCGCAGATCGAAGCGGAAGGCCAGGGCATCGCCGGGCTGGTGAATGCCATGGCGCAGATCTCCGGACGGGGGGTGGTGGTTCAGGATAAACGCCTCTCCATCCCGGCCCACCAGGCTCCCTCCGGGCTGAAGCACTCCTGGAATAAGATCCTGGCCTCGCTGACCAGCCTGGAAAGCCTGCCCGAATCCCTGCGCGATCGCAAGCTGGCGGCCCTGCATGCCGTCACGGTGGAGCAGGAACTGGCGGAGGGTTTCTCCCGCCTGGTGGCGCCCATTACGGTCGGCGGCATGGCGCGCGGCTATCTCTCCCTGGTCGGCGCGACCGGGGAATTGGATGCTCTCGACAGCATCGTGGTGGAGCAGGGCGCGCTGGTCTGTGCGGTGGAAATGTCGCGCACCAAGGCGGTCCGCGAAGCTGAGAAGCGCCTGAAAGGCGACCTGTTGAACGCCTTGCTGCAGGAAAATCTCTCGCCGCAGGATGCGCAACTGTGGGCCCAGAACATGGGGCTGGACCTTTCCGAGGCGCATGTCGCCATGCGCTTTGCCTGGTTGGGGGCTGCCTCGCCCTCCCGCCGCCGCCTGGAAACCCTTATCAGCGGCGAAGTGACCCGCCTGGGGCTGAAGGTGATCGTCAACCCGCTTGGCTCGGAGATCGTCTGTTTCTGCCAGGTGCCGCGTGGCTTGCCCCAGCCGGAGGTTGCCCTGCAGTTTGCCCAGGCTGTGCTGGAACAGGCTGGGCGGGAATATACCGATACGCGGGTTTTGTGCGGGCTGGGAACGCCATCCAACGACATCACCGAATGGCGCTCCTCCTTCCGACAGGCCGGGCAGGCGCTGGAGTTATCCCGCCGGTTCCGCGAACCGAAACCGCTCTTCTTCCCGGATCTCTCGGTCTATCGCCTGCTGATCCAGCTCGAGAACAGCCCGGAACTGATCGCCTTCCAGGAGGAGATGCTGGGGGCGTTGTTGGCTTCTGAAGGAGCGCGCGAGCTTATCCACACATTACAGGTCTATTTCGAGCACAACGGTAACCTTTCCCAGGCAGCCGAGGCGTTATTCGTACACCGCAACACCCTGATCTATCGCATGGACCGCATCGCCGCCCTGACAGGCACAGCCCTGGATGACCCCGAGATCCGCCTGGCCATGCAGTTGGCGTTGCACATCTTCCGCATGATGGAAAAAACAGGGGCCTGACAAGGGATATTCGGGGGGAATTATCGGCTGATTTTCGTCAATTCATATAAAAAACTGCCCCAGGATTTTGGGAATACTCCCAATAGACAAACCCTCTAATTGTATATACACTTGATTCAATATCCGGTAAATTTAATGGAGAGCCTGAGAAATAAATGATCAGTGCCAATCGCGCAACGACTACCGCTATGATGACTACTGCCAGCAGGATGCAGGCAGCCCTGGTCGCGTAGCTGTACGCCCAGAAAACCCGAGAAATCGGGGGCTGCCTCAAAAAGCAGCCCCCGATTTTTATTACCAGGAGAAGAGACCCATGTGTAGAATGGCAGCCATAAAATCCAAAAACCCGGTCGCCCCGGCGGTGGTTTTGCGCATGATGCTGGCCATGCAGGAAGGCCACGACAATTCCGGCTTTGCCATGGTGATGCAGGATCTGGGCGGCGCATTTGCCAATTTCAAGGATTTTCCGCTGCTTTCCATGGCCTGCACGCCCCTGGGTCTTGACCGGGCCGAAGAATACCTTGAAATGCTGGGCTTCACGCCCAAATTCGATTACCAGCCGGATGTGGATGACCACCCCGGGCTGGATTTCCAGAAGATGCCCATCTATGTCTTCCGCAATTACCGTTACCCCGAGAGCTATGTTAGCCGCCCCTGGGAAGAAAAGAAAAAATTGCTGGTCAGCTCCTGCCTGGAGCTGCGCAAATTGCTTTCCGTAGGCGACCAGGGCTATATCTATTCTTTCTGGCCGGATGTGCTGACCCTGAAAGAGGTTGGCGACCCGCGTGACATCGGTACCTACTTCCAGATGTGGAACGAGAACCACTGGCTGCAGGCGCGTGTCATTTCCGCCCAGTGCCGGCAGAACACCAACTACAAAATCGTGCGCTACGCCGCCCATCCGTTTTTCCTGGAAGGCTACACCCTGATGGGCAATGGCGAAGATACCTTCTTCCAGAAGAATAAAGATTACCTCAATGGACTTCACCCCGGTTATATCGGCTTCGAGTCGGATACCCAGTCCTTCCTGTATACGCTCCACTACGTGGTTGAGCAGTTGGGCTGGCCGCTCAATTATTACAAGCATGTCATTACCCCGTTGACTTTCGATGAGCTGAACCGCCATCCGGATGCGCCCGTCTTGCAGCATATCCGCCAGTCCTGCCAGAACCTCGAGATCAATGGGCCGAACACGGTCGTTTTTGTACTGCCGGATAACCAGATGGGCATTGTGGCGGATGCCAAGAAACTGCGCCCGTTGGTGATCGGGCAGCAGGAAGACCTGGTTGCAGTGGCATCGGAGGTCTGCGGAGTCAACATGGCCATCCCCGATCGCGACTATACCAGCGACGTTTACCCGGGCGAACGGGAAACGGTGCTCATCAACAATCGCCTGGAGGTGCAGCAATGGCTCCAATAAACCGTCCGGTCCAGGAAAAGGTCGATGAAATGCAGCCTTTTCAGAATGGCAGCCAGTCCGCCCAGAAAACGAGCCAGCCTGTCGCCATCACCCCGGCGATTGGCTTCCAGGAGCGCTCATATGGTCCGCTCCGTGCCGGCGCGGCGGGGCCCGTCTACGTCAACAAGACCCACCCCACCGATTTCCCCTGGAAGATCGAATGGAATGCCGAAACCTGCATCCGCTGCGGCTCATGTGTGGCGGCCTGCACCTTCGGCGCCATCGAACCGCACCTGATGCGCCAGGGCCAGACCGTCAGCGTGGGCAATTTCCCCACTCCGGTGACCGATACCCATGTGGTCATGGCCATCCGGCAAGTTCCGGATTCCAAGCTGGCTTGCCGTGGTTGCACCATGTGCGAGCGGGTCTGCCCGACGGATTCGATCCACCCGGTACTGAACGAACAACACCGCTTCCCGCTGGTGGCCCGACGAGGTGGAACGCCTGTCAAGCGCGGCGGGCGCGCCCACCATATCCCGGTGCGCGCCCTGGATTACATCAAGGTTGGCCGCATCAGCCAGATGACCGACCCCGCCCTGGATGCCGCCCGGCATACTTTTGACCTGCTGACCCCCCTGGGCCGCAACCTGCCCGCCAGGGAACTGCCCTTCAAGGTGGAAAACGGCAAGCTGGTCATGCAGGGCCAGACCCCGCCCATGCAATGGATTTACCCGGTCATGATCGGGGACATGTCCATTGGCGCGCTCTCCTGGCGCATGTGGGAAGCTCTGGCGCTGGCCGTGGCGTACCTGAACGAACAATGCAGCATGCCGGTGCGCATGAACTCGGGCGAGGGCGGCATGCCGAAGCGCCTGCTAACCTCTGAATATCTGAAATACTTCATCATCCAGATCGCTTCCGGCCATTTCGGCTGGAACCGCATCATCAAGGCAATGCCGCAGATGGTCACCGACCCGGCCGGCATCCTGATCAAGATCGGGCAGGGCGCCAAGCCCGGGGATGGCGGGTTACTGCCGTCCCAAAAAGTGGCCCCGCACATCCAGGCCATCCGCGGCGTGCCCCAGGCCGACTTGCTCAGCCCGCCCAACCACCAGGGTCTCTACAGCATCGAGGAAAGCGTTCAAAAGATGTTCCTGAGCATGAACGCCGCCTTCAAGTTCCGCGTGCCGGTCGCCATCAAGGTGGCGGCCAGCTCCACCAGCGTGTCCGTCTATAACAACCTGATCCGCGACCCCTACCACATCGTTGGCGGTTTCTTTATGGATGGTATCCAGGGGGGTACCGGGGCGGCGCATGAAGTCAGCATGGACCACACCGGCCATCCCATTTTGAGCAAGCTGCGCGATTGCTACCTGGCGGCGGTCGAACAGGGCAAGCAGGGCCAGATCCCGCTCTTCGTGGGCGGCGGTTTCGGCGATTCGGGCGACCTGGCGGCAGATGCCTTCAAGGCCATCTGCCTGGGCGCCAGCGGTGTCTTTTCGGCCAAGATCTTCCTGCAATTGGCCGGCTGCGTGGGCAATGAGAAAGGCCGCTGCAACGCCTGCAATACCGGTAAGTGCCCGGTGGGGATCTGCACCCAGGACCCCCGCCTGGTCTCCCGCCTGGATGTGGATGCGGTTGCTCAGAATATTGTGGATTATTTCCTGGCCATGGATAGCGAACTTAAGAAGCTGATGGCCCCCATCGGCAACTCCAGCCTGCCCATCGGTCGCAGCGATGCCCTCATTTCGATGAACAAATCCATCGCCGACCGGCTGCAGATCGCATATGCATGCTAAATAGGGAAGAGTTCGAATTTTGAGTGCAGGCACTCAAAATTCGGTTCTTCTATAATTTTGGGCAAGGCAATAGCTTCGCAAGGCTTACGGGTAAATCTATTCTACTATAAGACTTTAGACGATGAGACTCCTATGAAACGATTATTGACTTTCTCCAACAATCTCCGTGCCTCCACCCAGGACCTGCTCCAGCAGGTCTATACCGCCATGGCGGAGGGGGAAACGGAATTCGAGATCGACGCCTCCGGGCAACAAGATATCGGCGGACCGTTATGGAATCGCCAGGGCCAGCCGCTCAAGTTTATCGTGCGCAATCCCGGTCAGCGTGTCGGCTCGATGGGCATGCCTGGCACCGAGGTCATCGTCGAAGGGTCCGCGCCTGCGGATGTGGGCTGGCTGAATGCTGGCGCAATCATCACCGTCAAGGGCGATGCGGGCGATACCACCGGCTACGCCGCCGCAGACGGGCGCATCTATATCGGCGGGCGGGTCGGCACGCGCTCGGGCTCCATGATGAAGCACGACCCGGCTTTCCCGGCGCCGCAGTTGTGGGTGCTCAAGAGCACCGGTTCCTTCTCATTCGAGTTCATGGGTGGTGGGATTGGCGTGGTCTGCGGGCTGGATTGCGAGAACCTGTTATCCGTCATCGGCGAACGCGCCTGCGTCGGCATGGTCGGCGGCACGGTCTACGTGCGCGGCCCGGTTGGCAAACTACCCGCCAACGTCCGGCTGGTCGAGCAGTTGAGCGAGGAAGATCAAAATTTCCTGTTGGACGGCATGCCGCGCTTCCTGAAAGCGATCGAGCGCCCGGACCTGCTGGATGAGTTGCTGGCTTTCGAAAACTGGCACAAGGTGCTCGCCCGCCCGCAATCCGAGGCCAAGCAGTCCAAGCGGGTCTCCATCCAGGATTTCCGCGCCAGCCAGTGGATCGCCGGCGGGTTATTCGGGGACGTGGTCGACGATCCTGGCAAGGTCACCCCGCTGGTCACGACCGGCGCGGACCGCTCGTATTCGCCGGTCTGGAGCAATGCCGCCTTCAACGCGCCCTGCCAGGCCGCCTGCCCGGTCGGTATCCCAACCCAGGACCGCATCAACTTACTCCGCAAGGGCAAACTGAACGAAGCCCTGGAACTCGTCCGTCAGTACAACCCGTTCCCGGCCTCGGTCTGCGGCGCAGCCTGCCCCAACCCCTGCATGGCAGCCTGCACCCGCCAACAGATCGATTATTCCATCCTGATCGGCCCGCTCGGGCGGCAGTCGATGAACCTGCCCACTCCCATCCTCCCGCCCTCGACCGGCAAGAAGTATGCCATCATCGGGTCGGGCGCCGGCGGCCTTTCGGCCGCCTGGCAGTTGGCGCTGCGCGGCCACAAAGTCACCATCTTCGAGGGCTCCGGTAGCCTGGGTGGCAAGATGGCGCAGGCCATCCCGGATGAGCGCCTTCCGAAGGATATTGTTCAGAACGAGATCCAGGGCATCCTCGACCTGGGCGTCAAGGTGGAATACAACAGCGTCATTACCCGTGAGAAATTCGATTCCATCTATAAATCCTTCAATGGGATTATCCTGGCGATCGGGGCGCAGGAACCGCGCATGCCCGATTTCAAAGGCAATAAGAGAGCGGTTTCCGCCTTCAAATATCTGACCAGTTGCAACAGAGGCAAGGCCGCCGTGGATGTGCATGGCAAAGCCGTGGTTGTGATTGGCGCTGGCGATGTGGGCATGGACGTTTGCACGATGGCCTGGCAGAACGGCGCCACCAGTACCACTGCCGTGGATATCCGCGAACCGGCCAGTTCCAGCCGTGAACGCGCCGGCGCCATGGCGCTGGGCACCCAGGTGCTCTGGCCGCGCGTGGTGCGCAGCTTTGAGACCGGTAAAGTGGTCTTCGAAAGCGGCGACACCATTCCGGCGGATGTGGTGATCGTTTCGATCGGAGAAGTGCCTGAGAGCGAATGGATCCCCGAGATGATCACGCGTACCAAGGGTCTGTGGTTGTCGGTCGATGAATACGGCCAGACCAGCGACCCGAAGGTTTATGCGGTGGGCGACGTGGTCAAGCCCGGCTTGCTGGCGGATGCCATCGGCCAGGGCAGGGTGGCGGCCTTAGCGCTGCATGCGCGCGCCACCGGGGAACCCCTCGAGCTGCCCCGCAAACAGGTCATCCCGCCGGAACGCCTGAAACTGCTTTACTTCAATCCACGCCCGGGTCAGTACCCGGCCAACCCGCTCGAAGAATCGGACCGCTGCATCTCCTGCGGCACCTGCCGGGACTGCAACATCTGCGTGCTCATCTGCGGGCAGCACGCGATTTCCCGCCAGGAACAGCCGGATGGCCGGGTCGATTTCATCGTGGACGATAACCGCTGCATCGGCTGCGGCTTCTGTGCAGCCGCCTGTCCCAGCGGCATCTGGAGCATGCTGCCCAATCTCCTGCCGGTCAGCGAGGCGGCCATGCTGCAGGCTTAAAAAAAGAAATCCTCATCGGGATTGTCACCGGAGCAGGCAGTCCCATTTATCAAATGTGCCCGTCACCTTCAAGGTGACGGGCACATTGACATCTCAGGATGCATCCTTCTTCCGGTCCAGCCAGAGCTCCCGATACTTGCGGTTCCAGTCGATCAGGAAGCGCACGGCCACCACCAGCCCGACCGCGCCGGCGATCCACAGCACCGGGCCGCGCAGCCCGATCAGCCAGAATAAAGGCGCAAACAGGATCCCGGTGATCACGCTGGCACGCGCACTGTGGCGCAAGATCAGGGTCAGCAGCCCCAGCAGGGCATAGGTAATCAGGATGGCGAAGGGGAAGGCCGCCATCATGCCGCCGTTGGCGGGCGCCAGCCCCATGCCGCCGTGAAAATTCGCGAAGAGTGGCCAGCAGTGTCCCACCACCGCCAGGGCGGCCGTCAGCGCGGCGATCCAGGGCGCCGGGGCGTAGTGCAGCGCCAGCCAGGTGGGGGTAAAGCCCTTGGCCACGTCCAGGATGAAGACCGCCGCCCCTGGCAGGAAACCCGCCTGACGGATGGTGTTGGTGGCGGTGGCGTGACCCGAGCCGCTGGCCCGCACATCCACGCCTTTGACCAGCCGTGTGATCCACACAGCAAACGACAGCGACCCGCACAAGTACCCCAACAATCCGAACCCAAGGGCGTATAAGAGAATCAGCATTTCACCGTCCGATCAATAATTAGGTTACCGGAGTCCGAAGTCTCCCAACTTCGGAGTCTCCAAATCTGGAGACATTGGAGTTCGCTGGCAAGTTTATCATTCTTCCGGTAAATAAAAAACTGGCCGTCTCAGGGTAAATAACCCTGCGACGGCCAGTTCGGAACGCAACTATATTGTCGATCAGATTATAAGGCTGTGACACTCTGCCGGGGCTAAAAGCCCCGCAGCTTCTAAGGACTTAGTGGCCATCGTGACCT
>Ga0182027_10008320_pt1 | contig 15115 bp, 10 predicted proteins | sample 712E1DmetaG_FD_121300 | JGI IMG/M metagenome (GOLD analysis project Ga0182027, IMG submission 121300) | Permafrost microbial communities from Stordalen Mire, Sweden - 712E1D metaG (Illumina Assembly) | ecosystem: Environmental > Terrestrial > Soil > Wetlands > Permafrost | place: Sweden... | reverse complement strand
TGCCCCCGCCGTTGCAAAGAAGATCGGAATGCCGCCCGAGCAGGTCTTCAAAACCCTGCTCACCACCGGCGGAGCCGGCGCGTACGTCTTTGCCGTCATCCCCGGCGACGCCGAGCTGGACTTCAAAAAACTGGCTCGCGTGGCCGGTCTGCGCAAGGCCGAGATGGCTCCGCTCAAGGATGTGCAACCGCTGACCGGCTACATCCGCGGCGGAGTCACTGTTTTCGGTGCAAAAAAAGCCTACCCAGTCTTCGTGGACGAGACTGTGATCCTCTTTGATCAGATCAGCGTTTCGGCTGGTGTCCGCGGCACTCAGCTCATCCTTAGCCCCGACGACTACCTCCGTGCCGCCGAAGCCCAGACCGCTGACCTGACAAAATCCGCTACCCCCAGGGGACAAGACAAATGACCCGCACCCTCTGGACCCATCTGGCGAAAGACCTGCGCATTGAGCTGCGCACCCTGGACGCCCTCGTTTCCATGCTGTTTTTCTCCCTGCTGGTTGTGGTGCTCTTCTCCATCGCCTTTGACCCGCGCGGGGCCTTTTCCCAGCAGATCGCCGGCGGCGTTCTCTGTGTGGCCACCATGTTTGCCTCGGTCAGTGCTCTCAACCAGGCCTGGGCCCGCGAAATCCGTCATCAGGTTCTCGACGCCCAGCGCATGGCGCCCGCTCCCGGCGCGGAACTCTTCCTCGCCAAAGTAATCGCGAATTTTCTCTTCGTCTCCGTCGTTCAAGTGATTCTGGCGCCTTGTTTCCTCATCTTCTACAACCTTCACATCGCGGGGCAGGCTTGGTTGCTGGCGCTGGTACTGCCGCTGGGCACATGGGCATTGGTCGGTAATGGCATCTTCTTTGCTGCGCTCTCCATCCGCAGCCGCAACCGTGAGCTGCTGCTTTCGTTGATTCTCTTTCCGATCTTCATTCCGGCGCTGTTGGCTATGGTGCAGGCCACTACCGCCATCCTTACCGGCGAAAGCGACCCCACCTTGTGGATCAAGATGCTTCTGGGCTACGACATTATCTTCACTACGGTCAGCCTGCTGCTCTTTGACGTCGTCTTCCACGCCGAATAGGCGGCTATGCTGGCGCGATATACTCGTGGCATCCCCTTTGAGGCGTTTTCCATCCTGGTTCCGCGGATGCTCGCCCTGGGGAAAATCGTCTGCGGCCGCCTCGTCCGGTGTGCGGTTCTCGTGGAGAAACAGACCTTGACGATCTCGCATAAGCGTTGGTTTTACGCCTTTTGGCTGCTCCTCATCGGCTATTTTGCCGTGCTCCATGCTCTTCATCTCAGTGCCGACTTTCCCAACCACTCGCCGTGGTACATGGATTGGGCCAAGTACACCGATGAAGGCTGGTACGGCAATGCGGCCATCCGCGCCCATCTGACCGGGCACTGGTATCTGCGGGGGGACTTCAACCCCGCGTCCGCCGTGCCGGTGTGGCCTTTCCTCGAGTGGATGCTGTTTTTCTTCACCGGGGTCTCCATTCAGGCCGCACGCGGGTTGGCCGTCGCCTTCTTCTTTTGCAATCTGCTCCTGACTTACCTGCTCCTCAAGCCGCGTGGGCCGCGTTGGATGGCGTTACTGGCCATGACGTTGATCGTCACCAGCCCCTTTCTTTACTGCTTCAGCCGCCTGGCCATTCTGGAGCCCATGCTGATCACGTTTACGCTGGCGGCCCTGAACCTCGCCGTCCGCCTGCCCCGGCTGCGTAGGCCGATGATCGCTTCCGTCGCCATTGGCCTGCTCTTCACGCTGATGATGCTCACCAAGACCACCGCCGTTTTTTTGTTACCTGCCCTGGGCTGGGCGATGGTGGTGCCGCTCTGGGACCGCCGAAAATTTGAGCCGGGGTCTCCGCAGGCAGGTCTTCGTCCGTGGAGTGGAAAACTGGCTTTGCGCTGCGCCCTGGCCGCGTTGGGCACTTTTGCCGTTACCTTTGGCCTGTGGATGGCGTTGGTCGTTCGCTTGGGCCTGTTTCGCGACTACAAATACCTCTTCTACGTGAACAAATACGTCAAGCCGAAGGAGTTATCCTGGCCCCTGGTCAGCTTCTGGTGGTCCTTTCACGGTGGACTGTGGGTGGACCCCATCCTGATTCCGCTGGCCGGGCTGTTGGTCCTGGTGGTGATTCTGGTTGCGATCCGGGCTTCACGCCATCCAGGCCCAGAGCCGACTCCGCGCAACCCATGGGTCGGCAATTTGCTGCTGGACCCCGTTTTCGGCGCCTCCATCCTGGCCGTCGCCGGCTATATCCTCTTCATGACCTACCAGGATCATCCCCAGCCCCGCTATTTTGCTGTGGTGGCCTTCTTTAGTTTCCTCATCGTTGCGCAGGGAGCAGCAGCGCTGCTCGGTCAAACCGCTCTGGCAAACGGAATCCGTCCGTTCCACCCCACGGAGCAAATTCTCGGCTGGGCTGTGGTTGCGTTTACTGCCCTGGCGGTGGTCTTCAACGGCTTCCAGGCTCTGAACTACGCCGCCCATCCCGAGTACACCTTTGTCGATGCGGCTCAGCGGCTGACTCGCTACATCGACGAGCATCCCAACGGCAAGCGGCTCCTGGTTTCGATCAGCGGCGACCAAATCAGTCTGGTCACTCACCTGCCCACGTTGTGCGACGATTTTGGCACTCAGAATCTGGTTGCAAAGCTGGCCCATTACCAGCCCGGCTGGTACGCCACCTGGAACGACCTTGACCCCGGCACTCTCGAGGACATCCACACTCACTTCTCGCTCGAGCAGGCAGCCAGTTTTCACGCCTTCGACGACCCGGAGCGCAACGTCCTTGTGCTCTTCAAGTTGCACCCGCTTCCTCGGGGTCAGGTGCGCGAGCCCGGCCGGCAGAACCTGAAAATTCCGCTTCCCGGTGACAAGATAGACATTCCGGTTCAATAGCCTGACAAGACTCCGCTGCGCGGCTTTTTCGGGCCGCCGTTTTCCGCTTCTGGAATTCTGCTGGGAATCGATGTGATTGCAGTCACTCGACACTGCCCAGCGCGAATGATAGCCTTCGAATGACTATCTTCCCCCAGAAAAATCATGCGGTATTTTCTGGGACCGTTCGTGTGGACGACTCAAAACTTCTCGTTGGAGGAATTGTGACTGTATTAAATTGGGTAGAATTTTTTCTAGGCGTGAGCGCGCTTTCGCTCGTCGTAGCTATGTTCGCACGTCAGATCATCGGCTCGGACACCGGAACCGCGGCCATCAAGGAAGGCATGAAGTCATTTCTCAAGCGCCGGTACAAGATCGTGGCGGCCGTTCTGGGCCTGATGCTTCCCACATTCGCCGGCGCGCAGGAACAGGCAGGCGGAGGCGAAGCCAGCCTGGTACTGCCGGATCTGAAGAGCGTGAATTTTGCCAACTTTTTCGGCTTGAACGGACATCAGCTTCTGTCGATTGGATTGCTCTTCTGCGCTGCCGGCCTGTTGTTCGGCTTGGTTATCTATAACCAGTTGAAGAACCTGCCGGTTCATCGTTCGATGCGCGACATCTCCGAGCTGATCTATGAGACCTGCAAGACCTATCTGGTCACGCAGGGCAAGTTCATTCTGCTGCTCTGGGCTTTCATCGCGGTCATTATTTCGCTGTACTTCGGCTGGCTGGCGCCGGTGCCCGGAAAACCAATTTCAGTTACATTGCCGGTCATTCTGTTGTTCTCCCTCATTGGCATCGCGGGCAGCTACGGCGTGGCGTGGTTCGGAATTCGCGTCAACACCTTTGCGAACTCGCGGACGGCATTCGCAGGATTGCGCGGCAAACCATATCCATGCTTTGCGATTCCGCTGAAGGCTGGCATGAGCGTCGGCATGATGCTGATCTCGGTCGAGCTGCTCATCATGCTCTTCATTCTTTTGTTCATCCCGGCTGATTTTGCTGGCCCCTGCTTCATCGGCTTCGCCATTGGCGAATCGTTGGGCGCCGCGGCCCTGCGTATTGCCGGCGGCATCTTCACCAAGATCGCCGATATCGGCTCCGATCTGATGAAGATCGTCTTCAAGATCAAGGAAGACGATGCGCGCAACCCCGGCGTGATTGCCGACTGCACGGGCGACAATGCGGGCGACTCGGTTGGACCCTCGGCCGACGGCTTCGAGACTTATGGCGTCACCGGCGTAGCCCTGATCACCTTTATCTTGCTTGCAGTTCCAGATCACAAGACGCAAGCGACACTGCTGGTATGGATCTTCGTCATGCGCGTGGCCATGCTGATCTCCAGTTCGGCCGCCTACTTCCTCAATGGCGCAATCGCCAAGGCGAAGTACGGGCACTCCGACGAAATGGACTTCGAGGCGCCTTTGACCTCGCTGGTCTGGATCACCTCCATCGTTTCCATCGCCCTGACCTACGTCGTCTCCTACCTGATGATCCCCAACCTTGGGGACGGATCGCTCTGGTGGAAGCTGGCCTCCATCATCTCCTGCGGAACTCTGGCGGGCGCGTTGATTCCCGAACTGGTCAAGGTCTTCACTTCAACCAACTCGTCCCACGTGCAGGAAGTTGTCACCTCCGCCAAGGAAGGCGGCGCTTCGCTGGGTATCCTGTCGGGCCTTGTGGCCGGCAATATGTCGGCCTACTGGCTGGGACTGAGCATGGTCGCGCTGATGGGCATGGGCTATTTCTTCAGTGGGGGCATACCGGATGCATTCAATAATCCGGCGGGAATGATGCTGGCTCCGGCCGTCTTCGCCTTTGGCCTGGTCGCCTTTGGCTTCCTGGGCATGGGACCGGTGACGATCGCCGTCGATTCCTACGGCCCGGTAACCGACAATGCTCAGTCTGTCTATGAGCTGTCGCTGATCGAAACCATTCCCGGCATCGAAGCTGAGTTGAAGAAGGACTTCAACTTCGACGCTAAGTTCGAACGCGCCAAATACCTGCTGGAAGCCAACGATGGAGCCGGCAATACCTTCAAAGCTACGGCAAAGCCGGTGCTGATCGGCACGGCCGTGGTGGGCGCAACCACGATGACCTTCTCGATCATCATGGCCCTGACCAAGGGATTGACCGTAAACGTTGAGAAGCTCTCTCTGCTGCACGCGCCCTTCATGCTAGGGCTGATCTGCGGTGGCGCTGTCATCTTCTGGTTCGCCGGTGCTTCCATGCAGGCGGTCACCACGGGTGCTTACCGCGCGGTCGAGTTTATCAAGGCCAACATCAAACTGGAAGGCGCTGAGAAGGCGTCGGTCAGCGACAGCAAGAAGGTCGTTGAGATCTGCACGAAGTACGCGCAGAAGGGGATGTTCAACATCTTCCTCGCCGTCTTCTTCGCCACGCTCTCGTTCGCCTTCATGGAGCCGTTCCTGTTTGTCGGCTACCTGTTCTCGATTGCGATCTTCGGCCTGTACGAGGCAATCTTCATGGCCAATGCCGGTGGCGCTTGGGACAATGCGAAGAAGGTTGTTGAGGTCGACTTGAATATGAAGGGGACACCTCTGCACGATGCAACCGTAATCGGAGACACCGTCGGCGATCCGTTCAAAGACACTTCGTCTGTCGCAATGAATCCGATTATCAAGTTCACGACCTTGTTCGGACTGCTTGCGGTCGAGCTTGCTGTGACCCTCACCAAGAGCAACCCGATGCTCACGCACGTTCTGACCGTTGCGTTCTTCCTGGTGTCGGCGTTCTTCGTGCGCAGGTCCTTCTATGGCATGAGGATTGAAACCAAGGAAAGCGTCTAGTTCCTGTCCGGTGAATCGAAGAAAACGCCGTCTGGAAACGGGCGGCGTTTTTTTTGCTCACCGTGGCGGCGTTTGCTCATGAAGCGGCACTGCACCGTCCACTTCGTCATGGCGCCCCTGTTCCTCTGGTGTCGTGACAGCCGCCCCCGGTCTTGAGGGGCGGACAACCGAAACACACACCGGCCCGCGTGATCTCGTATGGAGTTCCTGCGTCTTGAATCCGGTGCCGGCGAGGACGATAGCAAAGCCAGAGTTGCTGTATCCTGAGGCAATGCTGTCAAATGGCTTTTTTCTCAAGAAAAAGCCATCTAGTAAAATCTAATAGAGGGCATATTCACTCTAGCTTTGCTCAAGGCTTGTAGTTTGAGTGGGATGCGGTTGTGGACCCAGGGGTTGCACCGGATTTGGAGCAAATTAGGCGACCGGAAACCCGCGCTCCATAAGGGAGTTTGCGCTTTCCACAGGCAATTGCCTTTGTTTGGAAAGTTGATGCCGGGAAGGTGAACAAAATACAAGATATTGTGGTTTATTGTTGACATGCACCACAGACAGCGGTACTTTCTCAAATACGGCCCTAAACGATTGGTATCGATTTTGGGTGTGAGAATTCCACCAAGAGGCCATTGAGAGATAACAACTCGCGGTGTTTTTTTATCCCTGTTTCCCGTTCTTTGATTGAGATTTTTTCAACTCCCTCCTGGTCGCCTTTGCGCCGGAGAGGAGTCACAGATTTACCGGTATTTGCCGATTGAAAGGGTTTTTATGAAAGAGGTCCAGTTTCCATCTTCCGCCGCCGCTTTGCAGACTCCCCACACCCCAGAGGGCCTTGTTTTTACTCGTCGCTTCACTACTGAGGGTGTTTCCCCCGATGACAAGCTCCAGTGGGAGTACCGCACCGCGTCGATTACTGACAGCAACGGCAATCTCATCTTCGAACAGAAAAACGTTGAGGTGCCGGCGGACTGGTCGATGACAGCGACCAACATTGTGGCCTCGAAGTACCTGCACGGGCAGTTGGACACGCCGGGGCGGGAGACCGGCGTCCGCCAGTTGGTGGCTCGCGTGACCGAAACCATCCGCGACTGGGGCATGGCCGGCGGCTACTTTGCCACTCCCGAGAGTGCGGCCATCTTCCATGACGAGTTGGCCCATATGCTGCTGACCCAGAAGGTGGCCTTCAACTCGCCGGTTTGGTTCAATGTGGGTTGCGACCGCCTGGAGCCTGATGCGGACGGCCAGAACTGGCACTGGGATCCCGCCACCGGTAGCGTCAAGTACTCTGCCTCCGGCTATCACAACCCCCAGTGTTCAGCTTGCTTTATCAACTCCGTGGACGATTCGCTGGACTCGATCCTCAGCTTGGCCAAGACTGAGGGGATGTTGTTCAAGTGGGGCTCGGGCACAGGGACAAACTTGTCGTCGATTCGCGGCTCCATGGAGCAATTGTCGGGCGGTGGCCAGGCCTCGGGCCCGCTCAGCTTCATGCGCGGCTTTGACGCCTTTGCCGGGGTCATCAAGTCCGGCGGCAAGACCCGCCGCGCAGCCAAGATGGTGATCCTCAACGCCGACCATCCTGACATCCTGGAGTTCATTGATTGCAAGGCCAAGGAAGAGGCCAAGGCCTTCACCCTCATCAAGGCCGGCTATGACGGCTCCGGCCCCGATTCAGAGGCCTACTCGTCCATCTTCTTTCAAAACGCAAACAACTCCGTCCGCGTCAGCGACGAATTCATGCGCGCCTACGAGAACGACGGCGACTTCACCACCTATACGGTGAACGGCCACCAGCCGGTCGCGACTTACAAGGCTCGGGAAATCATGCGCAAGATCGCCGAGGCCACTTGGCTTTGCGGCGACCCCGGTATGCAATTCGACACGACCATCAACCGCTGGCACACTAGCAAGAACACCGACCGCATCAACGCCTCAAACCCCTGCTCGGAGTACATGTTCCTGGACAACTCGGCCTGCAATCTGGCCAGCTTCAATCTGATGAAGTACGTCACCCCCTCCGGTGTCTTTGACATCCCCGCTTTCCGGCACTCCATCTCCGTGGTCATCACCGCCATGGAGATCCTGGTTGACGCCTCGGGTTATCCCACTGAGGCCATCGCCCGCAACTCCCACGACTACCGCCCGCTGGGCCTGGGCTTCGCCAACCTCGGTGCGCTGCTGATGGCCTTTGGCCTGCCCTATGACTCACCGGCCGGCCGCGACCTGGCTGCCGTGCTCACCGCCATCATGAGCGGTCAGGCCTACTTGCAGTCGGCCATTGTGGCTGCTAACTGTCCGCCGATTGCCTCGGCCACACCGCTTACCGCCAGTGTCGATCATCAGGGCGGCGCCTGCCCCGGCTTCTACGTCAACCGTGAGCCCTTCCTCGACGTGATCCGTATGCACCGCGCAGAGGTCAACAACATCGGAAAATCGCGCACGGCGGGCGAGCCTTTCAACGTGCCCCAGCTCGACGCCCTCATTGACGCCAGCCGCGAGTGCTGGGACATGGCCCTGGTTCACGGAGAAAAATATGGCTACCGCAACTCGCAGACCACGGTCCTGGCGCCCACCGGCACCATCGGCTTCATGATGGACTGTGACACCACCGGCATCGAGCCGGACCTGGCCCTGGTCAAGTACAAGAAATTGGTTGGCGGCGGCATGATCAAGATCGTCAACAACACGGTTCCAGAAGCCCTCTTCAAGCTCGGCTATACCAACGACGAAGTACACGCCATCGTCAGCTACATCGACGCTACCGGCACCATTGAAGGCGCTCCTGGCGTTCGGCCTGAGCATCTGTCCGTCTTCGATTGCAGCTTCAAGCCCTCCAAGGGAACGCGCTCCATTCCGTATATGGGACACATCAAGATGATGGCCGCCGCGCAGCCGTTCCTCTCCGGCGCCATCTCCAAGACCGTCAACTTGCCCCACGAGGCCACAGTCGAGGATGTTGCCGAGGCTTACGCCGAGAGCTGGCGCCGGGGTATCAAGGCTGTGGCCATCTATCGCGACGGCTCCAAGGGTACCCAGCCCCTGAATACAAGCCTGGACGCCAAGCGCGAGCCCTCACCGCTGGACGCTGCCGGCAACCGCGTCCTGGCCCAGTTGGCCGCTGGCCAGCCCGCCGCCGAAGCTGACCTCAAGACTCTTCAAGCCAGAAGCGGCGAAAAAATCGAGGTTTCCGCCAAGCAAGTCACCCTCGCCGCCACCGTCTTCCAACACGCATTGGAGGAGATCGCCAAAGCTGCTGCTGTGCCCCTTCTCCAAGCCTCGGCCGCTGACTCCGCCCACGAGGCCGCCAACTCCGACGTGCAGGATCTCAACGGACCGCCCCGCGCCGTCCGCCACCGTCTGCCCATCGAGCGCGCCTCGGTCACCCACAAGTTCTCCATCGCCGCTCACGAGGGCTACATCACCGTCGGCCTCTACCCCACCGGGCAGCCTGGCGAAATCTTCATCAAGATGGCCAAGGAAGGTTCCACCGTCTCTGGCCTCATGGACTCCTTTGCCACCTCCATCTCGCTGGCCCTGCAGCACGGCGTTCCCCTCAAGGTTCTCTGCGAGAAGTTTGCCCATACCCGTTTCGAGCCCTCCGGTTGGACCGGCAACGAGCAGATCGGCTACGCCAAGAGCCTGATGGATTACATCTTCCGCTGGCTCAATCTGCGCTTTCTCTCCGGAACCCAGTTGACGCTGTTCTCTGGCTTGGTTTCGCAGGCTCCGCAACTGCCCGCCTCGCCCAGTCTGATCCCGGATACCGAGCCCGGGGAAGACTCGTTCTCCCAGAACCAAATGGCCCAGTTGGCCGAGGAGGTTGCCCGCCGTCTGAACAAGGTCAGCAGCTTCGGCTCCGGAACCGGCAATACCGGCGGCGGGGGCATTGTCCCTGAGGCGCAGGCCGCATCGTCGAACGCCGATAGCCCCTCGCATGGGCCGGATCTCGCGGATCGCGGCATCTACCACGCTGCCGACGCCATGCGCGAGATGTACGACATGGGCGACGCACCAAGCTGCTCGGTCTGTGGCGCCATCATGGTTCGCAACGGCAGTTGCCACCGCTGCATGAGCTGCGGCTCTACCAGCGGTTGCAGCTAAATGTGATGTGGGTTAACTCACAGCGTAACTGTGGGTGCACCCATAAGGTGAAAGTTAGACCCCATAAGGTGAAAGTTAGACCCCATAAGGTGAAAGTTGATACCCCATAAAATGAAAGTCATTGATTCTAAATTGGTTAAATCGACTTCGGCCCGACGTGTGCGAAATGAGATTCAAGAAACCCCCATAACCTCCATAACCTCCTCAACCTACTTATTTTCTGTAGTTTGCGAGCTATGGAGGTTCTTGGCCTCTGTCGGCGTATCCTCCATCACGTCCACCATGTACATCGCGGCAAGCTCATGAATTCGGGTGACGGCGGCCTTATCGAAGGTCAAACCATTGCCGGTTTGTGATAGTGGGCGAGTGAGCAGGCCGAGCTTCTTCAATCGGTGGCCGACTTTTTCGGGACTCAGGCGCGTCGTCTCACCGCGCGTTTCAAGGATCTGGTTAGCCTTGACCGCAATTTCCCGGGCATAGGCTTGTTCCCGCCCGTCACGGCTGAGCGCCCGGGTCGCTTCCAAGACGATGGCCTCGCTGGTATCCGACATTTCAGAGAGACGCTGCTGGTCTTGGGTTTTCAGCAAGGTCACCAGCTTTTGCTGGAGCTCGGGTGCGTCCACGATGCAGCGTCCGAGTGCCGTCGCAATCGCCGCCGTCTCTGAAGACACGCCGGAGAGAACCCGCGTCCAGTGGCGTACATAACTGAAGTTCTTGTTACGATACTGGTCTAAGTGAACGGGGACGCGCTCAATCATTTTTTGCAACCACTGTGGAGGGGCAGGTGGCGCCGCGTTTGTGGGGGCGATGTGGATGTGGATGGAGTTCTGAATCTTGTGTGTTTCTGGATTCTCACCGGCGAAGATAGCCGTCGACTTTGAGAAACGCGCCAACGTCCCCCCTTCTACAACCAAGAACCGGCGGTCGGTCAGACTGCTCAGCAGGTTGGCTGTTCGCTTGTCGAGGTTCGGCTCTGAAACCAAGTTGGTTTTGCAGCCCCATTGGAGCACGGAAAGGTGGCTCCGTCCGAATCCGGCCAGCAGCGCCGCCTGCCGGCAGAAGTCACTTAGGACGTGAAGCACGACCCCCGCGTCATGTGCAGGGCCGGTGATGACGAGGCACGGGAGTATGGTCAGAGCGTCCTGAAACCACGTCGAAATCACCCAGAAAGCTACAAACTCAGCCGCATCCTCTGGCAGGTGCGTCTGCGCCAAGACGCAGCGCATGGTCCACGTGAACAGCTCGACTGCCGTGGCCACCCGAGGTGGCGGGAGTGGCGCCTCCACTGGCGCGGGGAGAATCTCACTGGGCTGCGTAATTCTAGCATCGCATGTGCCTTCGGCTGCCGCGGGAGCCGGAAGCCCTGTCTCCAATTTAGTGTCTTTCGGGGTGGGGTCGATGCCATTATAGTGGAGGAATTTGTCGAGGAGGTATGGAATCGTCGGTGGCTTGGGTTTCGGGGCCAGCTTGGGTCCGGGGGATACCGAGACGCTGGGAATGAATGGTTCAAAACATCCGCCGTCGTCGCGTTCAGCGGGCTGTTTCACGTGTCTCCCGGCGGTCAGCAGGAGGTTGTTTTCGGCGGGATTGGACGGAGCCGCGGGAACTTGGCGTTCTGCACCGGCTTCAGCCTTCGTTTTTCCAGCTTCAGACGTGTCGACTTGTGGCGATGTTGGTACCGCGGTTCCGTGTTCTGCGGGAGGCGGGTTAGCAGCAGCCGTCTGTTTGGTCATCTCGGTTCTCCTCTGTACGTCGTGCGCGAGTAGCGTTGTCGACAAGGACTGGATCTGCAGGTTCGTTTAGCTTGTAGGTCGCTACGCAGGGTGCTGGCACTGGGCCAGAAATGCCGTCATTTTTGTCAAACGACGACCATCGAAAATCGGGGGTCCTCCGGCCACTTACACACTGGAATGAATATCGAAAAAATTTTCATTATCGAACTGATAAAGGCCCCTGGATCCAAGCTGGCATAAACTCAGCCGAAATTAAGGCGCGCTCTTGCATCGCACGTCACCCACTCACGCAGATTTGCCTGTTTTAAAGGGATTCTCGGGCACTCAAATTGAAGTTCCGGTTTGCCCAGTCCCAGAGAGGTTGTCCAAGAGGGATCAGATCAGAGGTCACGGCTCGATCTGGGGTGGACGCTGGGCCATGGGACCACCAATGCGGCCTAGGCCCCGTCATAAGCCCAAGCTGGCGCAGGGCTTCGACTGCCGGTTGCAGCTTCTTGCGCTAAGATCCGATGGTCTCGACGAGTTGCCGCCGGTACAAAGCCCTGTCGGTCCACACGTTGGGAATGGGATCGACCGGCTGCCAGCATCTCGATCTCCGGGACGCCGAGCCAGTGTGAGATCAGCCGGGACCGCGTGCAGAGATCGAACCATTCAATTTACTAGCACAATTCGCAGGATCGATTTTCTTCGAAACGCTGGGAGACGGCGTGACCGCCATCCAGATAGACGAACTCCCGGTCCAAATCACTAGCGCCAGGAATCATCACGGTTTCGATGTCATCGGGCTGTTTCCTCGCGGGCGACTTCAGATTTCGGACCATCAATTCATTCCTCTCCAAAACCGGGGAAAAGGCGGAGTGTTTGGTCTCAGAAATCATCCTCGCAGGTACCAGAAGTCTCCAGGCACTTGAAGCATTTGTAATGCCCGAAGTGGCCGTCCGTTCCGACCTTAGTCTGGCTGGCCGGCAGACTCATCGCCCTCATGATTTGGTTAACCACCAGGTTCTGCTCTAGAATGCACCGATCGGCGTAGAGTGCGAACCGCTTGGTCTTTGTGTTGAAGATGACTCGGCCACGTGGGGACTCCTCGTATTCCATGTCACACGGCACGGTTCCGAGGCGTTGCTGCGCCGTCCAATAATTGTAGTGGCTCTTTCGGTGGCCCAAACAATCCCCATAAGGCTCCGCTTCGCTGAGCGGGCTGGCATCGAGGATAAGGAGCCTTCCCAACAGCCAGAAAATCCCGACCATTGGTTGCGTCTGCACCTTCGGTTCACTTGGCATCTTCACACCTTCTGATGAATTCCATAAGCAACTCGTTAAACGTCATGTTCTCAGCATGCTCCGGGAAGTTCGCGTGCATCTTCGGATTGAGGGCTCTGGCGATGGCACAGCATATCCAAGCGCTGCCCCCGGTTTCAATATCGATCAGCGCAATCTCGTAGTGCTGGTAGATGTCATGGCAGCAATCGCAGCATTTGACATAGAGAGAGCTGAAATCCTCACAGGTCCGGATATTTGTGTCCGGTTCCACATTCCGCAAGGATTTCTCCATTGCTGCAACGATTACTCTTTCGTAAGCAGCGTCATCTCTCGCTGGAATTCCGGCCGCTTCCGACTCGTTCCGAAACTCCTTCAGGACCTTCTTGATAATCTCTGACTTTGTCATTCTAGAGATCCTTTCCGCGTTGCTTCCGACACTGACTAACGCGACAGTCTAGCCAGGTTCTGACCGGACGAAGATGCGATCGATTGCCGGTCTCCGCGGAAGCAATCAATGCCTTTCTGCTCGGGCCCTGGGGACGTTTGTCGTCTCCCGGGTACCCAAGGTGATTAGGGCCGTATTTTTCCACCCAGAATATATGTACTCTCGACGTGCCCCTTCGAATCGCGCACGGTTACGTTTTGAGCCGTGACCTGGCCGTTGAGGAAACTCGTCTGCGTGGTGATGGTCCTGCCGTCGCTGGTATTGACGTTGCTGATCTTGTTGCAGATGTTGCCTTTGTTATCTACACCCGTGATTCTCATGTTCTCTCCTCTCGATGAACGGGGGGGTGTTCAAGTTTATGGCCGGAACGCCTGAAGGACTCCTCATAGGTTCTACGGTACGTACGAACAAAACGGTTAACATTGCCCCAGTTCTCCCATATCGACTTGACGGATATGCCTGCTCTCCATAAGGTCGTGAAAAAGGCCTTCGCCGATCTCGGCGAGATCGATTTCGTCGTCAACGACGCGGGCTACGGCCTTTTCGACGCCGTTGAAGAGCTTACGGATGAGCAGATCCTCCATCAATCAACACAAACCTGATCGGCTCGATCCATTTGGTGCGCGCTGCCTGCGCGCAATCTTGCACGTGGTGAGCGCGTCGCATTCTCAAGAAGTATCGGCAAGTTCACGCGCCAACGATGGTTGCGAGCTCGGTCGATGGCGCAGAAAATCGTGAGATTGTCTTTCGTTCAAGGGGAGTTTGATTCAACTCAATCTGGCTTCCATCAGCTTCGGACAGTCCGAAACCCGGAGAAATGGCTGGCGACCGCTTCGTCCCGTTCTCGGCACCAATAGCAATTTGATCCCATTTCGCTCGCAGAGATGCATTAAGCACCTACTGGTGAAAGCAACCCTGTTTCCTATCGACGCCAAAGAGGCATATTCTCTCTTGAATGCCGCGACGGATCCGCTCGTGATCCTCAAACCTGTGGGTGACCTGTAACCTTCGAGCAGACCCATCTGAAACAAGCCAGGAACCGCACTTGCATCGCAGAGCAGATGTTTCTCAACAATGTAGGCAGGCATCGTACCCCCTGCAACGCGGCTGTGAGCAGCCATGTCAAAGCGTCGATATTCGGCTCCATCCATGAGCAAGCCAGCACTCGTTCCGTCGGTATTACCGACGATTGCAAGACTCCCGGTCAACAGCGCGCGCACCGCATCAACCTTTGTCTCCAGCGAATCACGATGCCCACTCATGACGGTCTTTACGGTAATGTACTTACTTTCGTTACCCCTGTCCGACCCCTCCGGCGGCGCTAGCGCCAACAATGTCTTCGTGAACGCGTCAATATCCAGCTCATGATATCCCCCCTTGGTCGGTAAGAGATGGTTGAACTTGAAGATGCCACCATCCTTGAGATACCGCAGGACGCCGACAGAAATCCCAATGAGCTTTGCGGCATCCCTCTTCCTGTAGATCTTTCCAGGACAAGTGCGCGGGATTGTGTTGCAGCTGAAATCCACAAGAATTCGCTCTGACCTGCCGCATTGAACCCGCTTCGACGGTATCTTTTTGTCCTTGAGGAGCCGGGAAGCAGTTAAATTGTGAATACCAACTTGGGCAGCGAATTCTGATTGCGTAATGAAACGGCTTCTGACCTTCCCTCGCACTTGTTTTAGAAGCTTAGGGTCCACATAGCCACGATCCCAATGATTCTCCGCAAATTCCAGGAACGCCACTCTGAGGAAGTCTGTTTGCTCGTGGCCTGCCCGATCTTTTGTACCAGGGAGATTGTTAGTGTAGCGCAACGGGTGATAGATATGCCCCGTCGCCGTAGTCGTGGGTGTGGGAAAGTGGGAAGCGCTCTTTGCTTTCCACTTTTC
>Ga0182027_10008319_pt1 | contig 15118 bp, 10 predicted proteins | sample 712E1DmetaG_FD_121300 | JGI IMG/M metagenome (GOLD analysis project Ga0182027, IMG submission 121300) | Permafrost microbial communities from Stordalen Mire, Sweden - 712E1D metaG (Illumina Assembly) | ecosystem: Environmental > Terrestrial > Soil > Wetlands > Permafrost | place: Sweden... | reverse complement strand
GGGATCGAAAGGCGGAGAGTCGAGCCAAGCTGACGAGAAACCATCTGCCGTCGGCTTTGCCGGGTAGCGACGCATGGGCCCGGCCATGAAGAAAGCTGAACTCAGGCTATCCGCCGCCTCGGACTTCGAGATGTCCACGTCCCCGTCGCCGAAGCTGGACGCGCCGGTGGCCTGCGGCCCGAGTGCCGAGAGTTCCCACCGAATCGAAAAACGATAAGGCTTTGAAGCAGCCGGGGCGATCAGGAAGGCGGCGCCTGCGCCGGAAAACCCGCCGCCTTCGGTGCGCAACGCAAATGGCGGCCCGGTGCGCTTGGGCAGGGCGCTTCCGATGGGCGCACGATACCGGACGATGAGATCGCCAACGATGGGTCGCGCCGGAACCCAGCGACGGTAGGGCACTTGGACACTACCAGCGTCGTCTTTTGCTTCCAATAGCAACGTACCCTTTGCATCAGTTGCTGCGAAGTCCTGCATCTTCCGGGCGACCGTTTCAATGTTGGCGATGACGGTAGGCATCATGAACACGGGCGCGCCGGCAGGAGTGTCGGCGGCCTGTAGCGTCGCGGTCACATCGACGTATCCGACTTGGCCCTCCCTGTCCGCGGGGCCAGGCTTTAGACGGACGCTGAAAAGCGGCGCGACAGGCGCCGCCGTCTGGGGGACGGCGAGATGAACGGTAAGTGATACGACGATCACCAGAACAGCCATCCACAGCAGATTGCGTTGCGTCACTTAATTCCTCCTCGGATGGAACGGTCGACTGCGACATTCCTACTGATGTCTTTGCGCAATTACCACTATCTCTATGGGTGCGTTCCTCGGTTTTCGAATTCCGGCGGCAATATGACGTTCCACAGTTGAGCAGAAGAGAATGCAATAGCCACATCTGCGCAGAACAGTGCCAAACCCGCTCTCTGTCTTATGAAACTGCTGCTCCTGCTGATTCGTTAGTCTGCTCCCGGCGTGGCCACGGCTTCCTTTCCATTCGCCTTGTAGATGACGCCACCCTTCATAACGAACGCGACGTGCTCCATTTCAGAAATATCTCTTAGTGGATCGCCGGAGACGGCGATAATGTCGGCATATCCACCCGGTTGAATCGAACCGATGTCCCCGGAATCGCCGATCAGATCGGCCGCGTTGACTGTCGCGGCGGCCAGTGCGTCCATGGAGGACATGCCGAGACGCACCATCTCGGTCAATTCCTTAGCCGGTGTTCCTCCGCCCCGAAAATTGCCCATGGAATCGGTGCCCAGCGCGATCTTGACACCCGCCCGATTCGCATTTGCAAACATAGTTTGAATGATGGGTGCGATCGTCTGGATTTTGGTCACGATGTGTGACGGCAGTCTCTCCGGGTGTTCCTTGGCGGTCTGGAAAAGCACGTATGCTACGTAGACAGTCGGCACAAGATAGGTGCCGTGTTCCTTCATCAGACGGAACGATTCCTCGTCCGCATAAGTCCCGTGCTCGATGGAATCGATACCCAATCGCACGCAATTGTCGATTGCCGGTTTGCCATGAGCATGGGCGGCGACTTTCATGCCGAGTGAATGCGCGGTTTCGACGGCAGCCCGAATCTCTTCATTAGTCATCAGCTGCAGCTTTGGATCGTCGCCTACCGAACCAACTCCGCCGCTAGGCACTATTTTAATCAGGTCGGTTCCGTTGCGATGGTGCTCCCGTACCACCTTGCGCATCTGGTCGGGACTATCAACCAGTGAAGCACTCCACTCCGGACTGGAGATTCCTGGTGCTACACCATTGGCGTCGTCCGCATGACCGCCGGTTGGACCAATGATCTGGCCAGCCGCCCAGATGCGGGGACCAATGATAAGTCCTCGCTCAATAGCCCGCTTGAGCGCCACGTCCACGGTGTCTCGTGCACCCACGTCGCGAACACTTGTGAAACCGTTCAGCAGTGTGGCCTTGGCATTCGATGCGGCATAGAAGGCAGAATCCGCCGGTGTCTCTGTGACGAGATCTTGAAAGAAATTCATTCCCGTCAAATGCATCGTCAGGTGTTTATGACAGTCAATCAGGCCGGGCAGCACAGTCGCTCTTGAAAAATCGATGATCTGCGCATGCTCTGGCGTGACAAAGCCATCCTGAATTGCGCCAATCCGGTCGCCCTCAATAACAATCGAGACGTGTTCACGAACCTGTTTGTGGGTGGGATCAATCATCCGGCCGGCATGAATGACGAGGGTCCTCGGCTGGCCCAATCCTCGGCCGCATATAACGGCGATCAGAAAGAATACGACGAGGCCGTGCCAGGGCGATGTTGAACGGGACGGCTTTCCGTAATTGTCAGATTCTCTAGTATCAGAACTACATCGCACATTTTTCATCGGGTACTCCCAAGTTGTGGACCCACTGATAGCCTTCAACCGACTGAGACGATCTGGGCAGATACTCGATCTCCAGAGTGTCTCTGCCTCTCTCAATCTTTAGTTGTATCCGCATCGACAAGCTAGATCGCAATCGTTCGACTTCGCTAGGGCTCATCGATAGAATCTTGTCTCCGTCTCGAAGTCCGGCCCGCTGTGCAGCCGAGCCGCTAACCACGCCATGAACGACTGGCGGAGACGAATCCCAGGTTGCGTGCTGGTCAAACCCCAATTCAAACATTGGCATCATCACGGAACGCCTATCGAAGCATGGTCCGAACGCATCCGAAGCTGCTAACACCGTATCCCCGTGGACAATCACCGATTCGAACTCTTGCCGCCCAGCAGGCCCCAGCACTTTCTCGATTTCGTCGAGCCAGTTCTGTGGCGTCAAGCGGTCGCCACGGCTGCGACGATTCAACAAGGAAAGTACGATCGTATCCACCGAGACCTTTCCCTTCGACGCCATCAGCAGTTTGTGGTTAACGTCAACGAAATAAAAGAAGCCGCGCTGATAGGGAACTCCTTGCGCATTCTTGTCTCGCCAGAATCCTTCAGCAATTTTCTCGTTGGGCAGGTTTCGCAGCGGATTGGTGAAGTACAGTACAGCACTTTGATTCACCGCGTCGGTGAACACGCGGGGCAAAATCAAACCCGTCCGAAACGTTACCAGGCGGGAATAGTATTCCGCCAGCCCTTCGCTGTACCAAGATCCCTCAATTCCTTCGGGCGAATCCAAGGTACCTACAAAGTGGTGGACCATTTCGTGAGCGATCACCAGGCCGAGTCTGTCCGGACCGTCAGTATCATCCAGGCTTTCTGGCAGAAACAGCAAGAATGAATTGGACAAAGCGGCCCCACCGTAGCTCGTGTTGTCCTTGCCGGCTCGCATAAAGAAATAAAATGGGACGGAACCCGTTTCAGCGAAGAACTGACGTTCGGACAAGTAAGCCGTCTGAGCCCACTTCATTTCAACCTGGGGATCAAACGGAAGCGCTCCTAGCCATGCTGACCGGAAAAGATTCGATTCGAAATGCTGTGGGTAGGTGCCGAATGGACCGGTCATGTAAAAGCACTCGAAAAGACTTTCGACGGGGCCATCGTATTGGACATCTCCCAGACCAAGGTTCGATATGCCTCGCGAGCCAGGGGGCATGTCTCGCAGGTCCCACTTCAACCGAATGTCGAATGTGCCTTTCGATTCGGGAAGCACCAAGAACCCAAAGCCGGCACCGCTGAGGCCGCTTCCATTCTGCCGTAAATCGAAGGGTGGCCCGGCCCAAGGGCGTGCCTCGCCCAGCCGCGCACGATAACGGACGAAGAGAGAGCCTACCGGGTGCTCGGCCATGACCCAGTGGCGCCAGAACAAGGAGCCTCCCGCATCCGGTGGATCATCGTGCCGGTCGAGTGTGACGGGGCCATCTTTGGTTCTTGCCTCCAGATTCTCAATTCGATCTGCAACGTGTTTAATGCCAGCAAACTCGACCGGAATGTAAAGGGCGAAGGGTTGCTTGGACTCGGTATCCCCGACTCCTATCTCGAGCTCGACTTCAACGTCCGTGAACTTGCTACTCCCATCTCTCTCGGGCCGGATAGTGACCGATAGTTGCGGTCTGGTGGAAGGGGGAACGTTTTGCGCGGCGGCGAGCCCGAACAGGACAATCGTGGAACTCAGTAGAACCAGGCTGGCCACGCTTTTTCTTGTGCGCCACCCTACCGTTATTTCTATAAATTTCAGGCTCATAACCTCGACTCCCACCTTGAGAAAGTCAATCTAGTCGTACCCAGAGTCCAAGCCGCTCCTCATCCTTTGGGAGTGGCGCGAATGACGAGAGTCTTCATCCTGCGCCCGGGCGATCTCAAACACGACCGTCTTTGCGGACATCTGTCAGCTCCTCAGCTCTAACCAGCGAGAGGCGAAGCGCCGAAAATCAACGTGTCTCATGCCAGTGCTTGCAGTAACTTGTCGACGTCTCTCATGTCGTTAAACACCGAGGGCGACAGGCGGATTAAGCGCTGCGACACACGGGCGTTGACATTCGCGTTTCGCAGGCGTTGCTGCACAGTCTTGTGATCCTTAACGGCGAAGCTAATGAGCGCCGACGTTGACTCGGGAGGGGTGAGCGGCTCAAATCCGAGGCGCGGCATCTCCTCGCGGAGCCGCTTCAACATCGGCTGCCGGTGCGCAAGGATATTCTCAACTCCCAACCTGCGGATGTACGGCAGCGATTGCGACAATACATGGGCGACCCCGATCGCGGGAGTACCAACTTCAAAATGGCCGGTTGCATCCGTATCGAGTTCCCAGGTGTAGGGGGCAGCGCCTGGCGGATCACCGGGAAGGAAATGAGAATCGAGAGTTCGCGCTTGGTAATAACCATATTGCGAACGCCCAATTACTCGATCGAGCAACTCCTCCTTCACGAAGAGAAAGCCGAGACCAAAGTCACCCATGAGCCACTTGAAGCTGGAGCATGCACAGAAATCAACGCCGCTCGCACGGACGTCAATCGGAGTATTGCCCGCGGCTTGAGCGATATCCGCGTAGACGTATGCGCCGTGAGCATGAGCAAGATCGCAAACTGCCTTCAAATCATGCTGGAAACCATTGTCCATGGCGACCAGCGATAGTTCGATCAGTTTCGTTTTCTTGTCCACCACGCGCTCAAGGTCTTCTAGCTCAATCCGCCAATTGCGCGGCATCACGATGCGAAGGTCGAGACCAAATCTTTGCTGCAGTGCTTGCAGGTGCAGAATCGCGCCTTCAAAGTGCAACGCATCGGTGACGACATTGTCCGACTTATAGGCCATGTCCAACCCGTTTACCACCAGGTTCTCCCCCGCACTCGTGCTTGAGACATAGCAGATTTCCGACTCCTTGGCGTTGATCAGCGCCGCGAATTCAGCCTTGATGTTGATCAGTTTCTTCGGTTGCGATACGGCTTCCGGCTGGGATCGGAACGCCCCCCACGCGCGCAAGGATTCCAAAGCCGCGACAGGCATCGGGTGCGTGTACGCGCTGTTGATGTACGTCATGCCATTGGGAATTGCGAAATCATCCTTGGTGGGCAAGGAAGTGGTTGTAGATGAGGCGGCAGTTACTTGCGAGAGCGCTTTCGAAGGCAGCATCGGTGCGACTCCGAGCGCTGCCAGACTGCCGAGACCCGTCAAAACTTCACGTCGACTGATGCTCATGGCGGTTGCTCCTAATGTTCCTTCCCCCCTGCCAGATCGTGAATTGCCCGTCCGGATGCGCCTGTGATCTAAGGTCCGGACCGAACGAAGGCGCGGATGTCGTCGCTGAACTTCCTGGCGCTCCGCTCAACCGTGTAAGCCATGTGGCCGCCCTCATAGAAAGAAAGGGTAGCGCGGCCTTCGGGCCAGCCCGCCTGCCGGACGGCATATTCCGCAGCGCCGACGGTCGTTTGCGTATCGTGATACCCGTTGCCGATCAGCACGCGGAAGTGCGGATTGGCCTTCATCACTTTCAGCAGCCGGTCGGTGTAGGGCCAGTCGGAAAAAGGCGAGGTACCGCCATACTTCCAGTCTTCCAGCCCGCCTCCCTTTGCCATGGCAACATATTCCTCAGGCCAGTCCACCTGGAGGTCATTGCGAACATAGTCGGCAAAAAGACGCTTGAAAGGGGCCTGGATGATGTCGGAAGGATCCTCGGCGATGCCTTTGCTCGTCATCGGCGCTACATAACGGCCGTCATTGCGGCCGAGCAGCAGCCCACTTTCTTTGAGCAACTCACCCCGATATTGCTCCTTGCTGATGCGGAGGCCATGCTCCCGATAATAGGCAGCTGGAATGCCACTCAATTCCTCAAGCCGCTTGGCCACGCGATCACGTTCCGCCGGCTCTATGGCGCTTCCTTGAAAGAGTGCTGAGAGATAGTCCGTCTGCGCAAACTGCCACGCCTCGTCCACAAACTCATGCAACGCCTTGCCCTTCCGATCGACCTTTTGGTGGTGCCAGGCGAGCGCCGCAAGCGTTGGCAGTGAAACAACATAGCTCACGACGTTTTGCGGGCGCTGACGGTATTCGATGATGTTGAGTGCCTGCCCCATCAGCACGACGCCCCCCAGCAGGATGGGCCGCGGCATCTCGGCGAGTTGGGCGGCGACCTCTGCCGCGCGGATGGTGCCGTAGCTCTCCCCCAGAAGATAGGCAGGCGAGGAGAGGCGCCCGTGATTGGCCAACCACGCGGAGATGAATGCGGTTACCTGCTGTGCATCGGCAACAACGGAGTAATAGCTCTCCGGCGTCGTCCCCGACAGCACGCGGCTGAAGCCTGTGGACGCCGGATCGATGAAGACAAGATCGACGGCATCAAGCGGAGAATAGGGATTGCCGACCAAAAGATAGGTGGCGGGGTCAGTGGTCAGGTCCTCTGGCACAGCCACTCGCTTCGGTCCCATTACACCGATGTGGAGCCAGAGCGACGCGGTGATTGGGCCGCCGTTGAATACGAACATCACAGGCCGTGTTGAAGTGTCAGTTACGTCGTCCGCGACATAGGCGAAGCTCACCAGCCGCGCCGACAGCCTGCCCTTTGCATCCGGAATATCCATCCCCTCGACGGTGGCCGTGTACTGGACTTTCTTGCTATTGAATGTGCCTGCGTGGTGAGTAATTACTGGCGGATGCGAAGCGCTCTGCGTGCCGGCGGCAGTCTGACCGGTGGTCTGGCATATGACGGGCGCCGACGCGAATACCGCCGCTAGCAACGCCACTACCAAGCTCGCCGCCGTTTTCGTGATGGTCATCGTTATGGGATCCGGCGAAACCTGACCCAACCTGTGGGCGTAGAACTGGCATTCGCTCATTTTGTCGATCCGGATGCAGGTAACGACAGTGTTTGCTGCACGAAGGCCGCAAAGTCGTCCTTGAGCCGCTTCCGGGTGGCGGCATCCAGGTACACCATGTGACCGCCTTTATAGCGGAGCAGTTCCGCGTGTGCGCGAGTTTCAGGATCCAGCCCCATGTGAGCGAAAGTATGCTCCGCCTGGAAGAACGGTGTCGCCAGATCATACAGACCGGAGATCACCATTATCCGCATGGATTTGTGGTTACGCATCGCGCGAGCAAGAGCGGCGCTGCGGTCCGCGTCGGGCGATGTCGCAGTGCCCCAGTCCCACCGTGTCGAGAGCCAGTCCCCTCTGGGACGGGTAGGAGCGGGCCAGCGTCCTCCAAAGGGTCCGGCGTAAGGAGCATCGCTCTTGAAGTTAAGTTGCGATCGGAGATAGGGGACGATGAGCAGCCCAGTGCCGCGCGTATTCAGGCTTGGATCAAGATTGGGATCGTACTGCCCCTCCGACGACGTCGTAGCAGCGGTGCTGCGCACGTCGTAGTGGCCAACCACCACCTTTTTGTCTTTCAGCAATTGGGACGCGAATTCATCCATTTCAACCCGCAGGTTGTGCTTGCTGACAAATTCTTCATCGAGCCCCGTAAAACGCGCGTACTCTCTTACGATGCGCTGATGGTCGGCGGCCGACAAACGGTCACCCTTCAGGAGAGCCCGCGAGTAACTGGTCTCAGCCCATTCCTCCGACTTCTGGATGGCCGTATCCAAATCCGATTGCAGATCTGGCGGCAGTTTCTTGTGAATGAAAGCCGCCACGGTATAGCTTGGGATTTGTGTAACGAAGGGGAGATCGGAACTGGGTTTGTCCGCCAGGTTAGCGCGAAAATCCAATATGGGGGAGATCAGAACCACACCTGCAACGTTGAAGTCTCTGTCGACGAGTTTCTCCGCGACGCCAGCTGCACGAAAGGTACCGTAACTCTCCCCGACCAGAAAGATCGGCGTCGTCGGGCTGTATTCGTACTCCGCCAGAAAAAGACGGACAAACTCGGAGATCGAATCGATGTCCCCCTTCGGATTCCAGAACTCCTTGCCGAATTCCGGCGTAACCGCGTAGCTGTACCCAGTGCCCACTGGGTCCACGAAAACCAGGTCGGTTTCATTCAGCCATGTGCTCTCGTTTTCCGTCAGTTCATAGGGTGGAGGCGCCGCTGAATATTCGTTCAAGTCTTTCACGCGAAATGGGCCAAGCGCTCCAAGATGAAGCATGGAGGCGGGTGAACCCGGGCCGCCGTTCCACGCAAAGGTCAACGGGCGAGGCGATTTGTCTGTCCCTCTGTCGAGTTGATACGCAACATAAAAGATGCGGGCGTGGATCTCGTTGAACTCATCACGCAGGGAAACGAATCCAGTGCGCGCCGTGTACTTAAGGACCCGTCCGTCAATGTTAATTTGGTGTTGCGTGACTACCGGCTCATCCGTTGGCGTAGGTGACTGAGATGCAGACGCCGGTTTCAGCCCAGCCCCCGACAAACCTGCCGCTACCACGACCAGGACCCAAATTGTAGCCAATCGTTTGCTCATGTGAGTTGGTTCCTTTGTCCGCAGCCTGCGAAGCCAATCTTGATTGAAAAAATGCCAGCCGGGCCAGTATAGAGAGGATTCCGAAGCGAAATAATATTTCCTCGGAAAGGGTCCCCCCCCAACCGACGAATCCCATCGCCGTCGCCGACTGCCAGCAAAATCCCCATACTCCAGCCGCGGACAGGGGAGTTCCAGCTTCCCGATGACTCAGCCACTCTGCCGCGGGTTGCAACCCAGACACCCTTGCTCAGAAATGAAGCTTCAGCGCGAGTTGGCCAATGCGCGCCGCCACCGACGTCGCCGTTATGCGACCGAATGCCGGAATTCCATCACTGAACGCGGTATCCGGGTTCGCAAATTGTGTTGTGTTGAACGCGTTGAAGAATTCCGCCCGGAACTCGAGGTTGACGCGCTCGCTACCGCCGAGGGCGGTCACCTTACTCATGGAAAGATCAACATTGCGCTGGTCGGGCCCGCGCAGCATTCCAGACCGCGTGTTCCCAAAGGCTGTTCCTCCGTCCGAACTGATCACTGGTGGATTGGTGAAACAATTCGTGTTGAAGTACTCGTTCACACGGCTGTTGACCGAACCGCTCAGGCCGATTCCCCCGCATCCCGATAAAGTGGGATCGTAGTAAGCGTGGTCATTGGAAATGCCGAAGAGATTGGTGCTGTTAACATTCGTGAAGGTCAGCGGTGTTCCGGACTGAAGCGTCACGACGCCGAGCACCGCCCACCCGCTCAACAAAGTTTTCGCATAGTGGGAGCCATGATTCAGGTTAGGAAGCTGGTACGTGGCGTTCAGGATGAAACGCTGGGGCCGGCTGAAGTTGGCGGGCCCGTAATCGGCATACAGGTTGTTCTGATCTCCGAACGATCCGCCACCGTTACTGCTGGCCGCGACGCTCGAGGCTCCGGTCGCCAGTGTCTTCGACCAGGTATACGAAGCCAGGAACTGCAAGCCCTTGCTGAAGTTCTTTTTCAGCGTGACTTCCAGCGCGTTGTAGTTCGATCGCCCTTCTGATTCCTGCTCTAAAAAGTTGGCTGGATCGAAGCCGAGAAAAGGCACTCGTTCGGCGAGGTTGGCCAGGGTGCTCGTGGTTTGCCCGCGGATCGGATTCGCTGGAGTAGCCAACCCCGCTTGGTTGATGGATCGCGAGAACATCAGATGATTGGCGCTCGAGCCAACGTAAGCCATTTGAAAAACGAGGTTCGGGGAAAGTTCGGTTTGCAGGTTCAGGGTGTATTCCTGCGTAATCCCGGGCCGGACCGTCTGTTGGGTGGTGATGAAACTAATATCAGTGGTCGGCGTGTAGGGCTGAAAAAAGGGAAACGCGCTGAGCGCAGGAATAGGCTCCACGAAGGGATCGGCGAAAGTGGCGTTGCCATTGTAGGGTGGCTCGAATATCCGGAGATCGGCCCACGGCAGAGACGGTATCGACTGAAACTGGTTGTTGCCGGTTATCGCCGAGTAATAGATTCCATATCCGCTGCGCAGCACGAGGCGCTCGCTTTGCGGCAGCAGCCTGTAGGCCAAGCCCACTCGGGGCCCCCAGGTGTTGCTTCCAGTCCCTGGCACAAACGAGTCAACCGAGGATTTTGTCACTCCCGTAGGGATCGACGCCGTATAATTCGCCGGAACGACATACCCCGCGAACGAGCCCGCCGGCGGGGGATTGGGATTCAGCAGACTCGGGTTCAAATTCGTGGCTCGGCCTCCGAGGGCCGTAAATGGCGGCAGCCATTCGTAGCGAAACCCGAGATTCAGCGTGAGCCGCGAATTGGCCTTGAAGTCATCTTGCAAATAGGTGGACGCCTCCCAGGTCCGAGTGGGTGCCGTTAGAACACCGAGCAGATCGAAGCTGTACAGCACGTTACTAAACCCAGGGGGACCAACGACTCCGGCGGTTCCGTTCTGAGTGCCGGACAGTCCGAGGATAAAGTCCGGCCAAGTTGGGAACGAGACCTGGCCGTAGTAGGTCTGACCTTTGTTCACTTGCTGGGAGCGGATAAGCCCGCCTCCGAATCGTAGGGTGTGGCGGCCGTGCACCCAAGAGAGACTATCCTCTAGATCGAAGTTGTTCTGGGTGTTGGGGGAGAACTGACCCGCGCTGACACTGTCGGAGCCCGAGATCGAAATGGAAGGATAGTCGTTATTCTGGGCAGAACTGGTCACCCCCATCCCGGAAAAGGTGAAGGGCGATCGGGGTGTGTTTGTCATGGCAGTTCGCGCATAGCCGAACCGAAACTGGTTGAAGAGAGTCGGGCTGATGGCGTAATTATCGGAAATTGAGGCGACAACGTAAGTCTGATCGGTCAAGAGCGGAGCGCCCGCCAGATTGGCGCTTGTACCAGAACCGAATGGATTGTTCTCATTGGATAGCGACGTGAAAAATCGTCCCTGGATCGTGTTCTTGGAGGATTGCAGATACTCGAAATTCCCCATGTACTGGTTTTCATTGAAAATTGCAGGATCCGTAAGGGAAACCAGTCCCGTCGCCGGGTTCGGCGAGGGATAAAGATAATTCCCATTCGGCAATTTCAACTGCAAAAGCGCGAGCGCCACGGGGTTGATGTTCGATCCATCAGCGGCAATCGCGGGACCCACGCCCCCAAACAGATTCTGAAAGTATCCCCGTTGTCCAGCGAACACTGCTCCAATGCCGGCGGGCGAACGGTCGTTTGTGATCGGCGGTGAAACGAAGGTCTGTCGGCCTTGCACGGCGTTTACTTGCCGAGTGCCCTGATAGGAGGCGAAAAACAGCAGCTTGTTCTTCAGGATCGGTCCGCCCAGCGTTCCTCCAAACTGGTTCTGCTTCAGCTCCGGACGCGGCACTCCGTCGCTGTTAAAGAAGTAGTCGTTCGCATTCAACACATCGTTTCGCCAGAACTCGAACGCGCCGCCATGAAAGCTGTTTGTCCCCGTTTTCGTGACCAGATCCACGTTGGCTCCAGCGTTTCTGCCATATTCGGCATCGTACATTCCCGTTTGAACCTTGAATTCCTGAATCGTATCGGGATTGGGAATGGCTACGCCCAGACCTGAACCGAGGAAATCGTTAATGGTGACCCCATTCATTTGAAAGTTGTTGTCGCTCGCTCTGGCACCTTGGACGTTCATCCCCAGGCCATTGTCTGACGTCTGAACCACCCCCCCGCTTCCCCTGCCGATCTCATCCGCGCGAGTCACGCCGGCAACCACTCCGGCCGAGAGATCCATGATCTGGGTGAAATTGCGGTTTACCAAGGGAAGTGATTGGACTTGGGTCGTGTCGACCACATCGCCAAGCGTATTTGTAGTCGTCTGAACGATAGGTGGGGTCTCTTTTACTTCTACCGTAACCGAAGTAGTTCCTATATTCAGGCGCACATTCAGGACGGTTGTTTCCGTCACCAAGATGACTGTGCCTGGGTGTATCGCTCGCGAGAAGCCCTCCGCGGCAACCTCAATTCGATACGCGCCGGGCGGCAGCAACGGAACGACGTAGGTACCGTCTGCACCCGATTTGACGTCGCGCCGCTCGCCCGTTTCCCGGTTCGTCACCTGGATGGCGGCATTCGAAATGACCCCTCCAGACGGATCCGTAATGGTTCCTTGCAACACACCGCTAGTGGCCGTCTGGGGCCAGGCGGCCGGGATGACGCACAGAACAGCCGCCGCCAACAGCAACATCGGCAACAATGCTCTCCGCCAGCAGTAAGAGAATCGAGCTCTCCGGGACGATGTGCATGCCATGATTGGCCTCCAGCCAGTCTCTTGATTGCGAGAAAATCTACTTTTTGTCAATTCACCAACCTTGCGTTGGAATAAATACAACTCAAGTAAACTATTTAGAATGAGTATACGTTTGTGCAACGGCGAGTTTATGTCAACAAAATATCGAAAGTTAAGATATTATTTACAAAAATATTTGACTACCCGCGCAGTTTTGCCGTATGGTTGTGCCTTGGAGGTCCACGGACTAGCGGTGGACTGCCAAAGCAGGGGTTCGAGTTTTTGGGGCCACTAGTCAGATAACGGGTGGAGCAAATGGAGTGACATGACCACTACGTCGAAATCGGTTGCGGTTCCAGTTTCTGAGGACCACGATATTGAGGGCGCCGCGGTCGAAGGCCCTCGCAGATACATTCAACTCAAACAACAGGGTCCGTTTAGCGACGGAGTTCTGGTTGGGAACACCCTTTACCTCTCGGGACGCATTGGACTGGATGAAACCGGGAAGCGAGTGCCCGATGACATTGAAACCGAAGCTCGCAACGTAATGGAAGACGTACAAGCGGTATTGCAGAAAGCTGGTATGCAGATGGACGACTTGGTGTACGTACAGGTCTTCTGCCGCGACGTATCTCTGTGGGAACGGTTCAACGCGATCTACTGCTCATATTTCAAACGCAAGCTCCCGGCCCGAGCATTCATAGGATCCGGTAAGCTGCTCTTTGACGCTCACTTTGAAGTGCAAGGAATCGCTGTCAAACAGAGCTAGGTCTCTGACCGCTTGTTGATGTATCAACTTCGGGTGCCCCAGGTCCCGCTTTTGGGACCTGGGATCGGACGGCGCTCAACTATGAAGCACAGAATCACGCGGTCAGAGACCTAGCTGGCACTCGGTGGATGGCAATGAGGTTAAACGCGCAAAGGATGTCGCTCCAGTTGGCAAAATCGTATACTTTTGGGTATCTGAACCGCCGCATCCGGGACTGCGAGAGGAACTAGTGAAGCCTACCGATAAAGAATACCTTCTCAATTTCGTTTCCAGGCTCAGTGAGGGGTTGGGCCAAACGCTCGGGAAATACTGCGAAATCGTTGTTCATGACCTGGGTTCACCCGAGAGTTCCATTATCGGAATTGTGAATGGTGGTCTTACCGGCCGCAAAGTCGGAGATACGCTCGATGCACTCGGATTCCAACTGCTCAAGACCCCTCCTGCATCGGACCTCCTTAGCTACCGGACGAAAACTAAAGAAGGCAAGGAGTTGCGTTCTTCCAGCATCTTCCTGCGCGACGAGAAGGGCGAGATTTTCGGCGCGATGTGTATAAACCTCGACATCTCGGGTCTTCTCAAGGCACAGGAGTGGCTGCAGGAGGCCATCGGCGCGGGTAGCACAACCATCGATGAGGGGTTCGAGCACACGGTCGATGAAGTATTGGAGAACATGATTCAGAACGCGATAAGCGGCGTCGGCAAGAGTACGTCCGATCTGACGCGGGAAGACAAAGTCACGATCGTCGCTCATCTGGAAGCGAGAGGAGCTTTCCTCATCCGCTACTCTGTAGAGCGTGTAGCCGAACTGCTCGGAATGACGAAATACACGATCTACAACTACCTTGATGAGATTAAGAAAAGGCACGAAATCGCCGAACTAGCGCCCTCCAAGACGCCTTAGCGCGCCCACGCAAGTTTTTGGGAAAACACATGCCTTCTGAGAACACATGCTTTCAAAAAAGGACGCGATTTATTCTGCTTTTGATTTACGCGCTATGTTTCTGGGTGCTGACACAAGCATTTCAGAATGCGGTTGCGCAGGAAGCTGCTGCGTCTGCAATGCGCGAGCAAATAGATCTATCCATGTACTCTCGTATCCGCGTGGAGGGGTTTGAACACTCTCATGTTGCGGAATATGCCGGTGGCCTTGCGGACGGGATCGGCGGCCGTCTCACCGGATCCCCTAATATGAAAGAAGCCTATGCGTGGAGCCTTCTGCAGTTGAACACGATGGGAGCATCCAATGTTCACTTGGAGGACTGGGGCGAATTTGGCATGGGTTGGCGGCAGCGTAACACATGGGTGCGTATGGTTTCGCCGGACACCGCGGTCTTCGTTGCCCAGGCCGCTCCATGGTCCGCGTCCAGCGATGGAACGATCAGGGGTAAGGCGGTAGCGGCTGACATTCAGCAAGAGAAAGATTTCGATCTTTACCGAGGAATGCTAACTGGAAAGGTCGTATTCCTCGGCTCAATGCGCGACGTCCCGCCGCTAAAAGAGCCTTTGTTTCTGCGCTACTCACCTGAACAAATCGCAGCGGGCATACCACAGGGTCCTATCGAAAACTACTATCGAAACCGTGAAAAACATCTCGAGGATGGGAGCCTCAAGAATGCATTTCAGCGTAAGCTCGCTAGGTTCCTGGAATCGGAGCGCGTCCTAGCCGTCGTTGTTCCCAGCCAAGACAGCAACCGTGGCGGCGGAACTGGAATTCTTTTTATAGATAATGCCGCTATGCTAGTGGCCTGTCGCAGAGTAACCATTACTAGGCCGTTAGCATCAAAGCTGTCATGGCCAGTGGCAGCGAAATCTTACTCACCCAGCAACAGCATTCCGATCTAAGCAGCATC
>Ga0182027_10008318_pt1 | contig 15118 bp, 11 predicted proteins | sample 712E1DmetaG_FD_121300 | JGI IMG/M metagenome (GOLD analysis project Ga0182027, IMG submission 121300) | Permafrost microbial communities from Stordalen Mire, Sweden - 712E1D metaG (Illumina Assembly) | ecosystem: Environmental > Terrestrial > Soil > Wetlands > Permafrost | place: Sweden... | reverse complement strand
GAGCTTGGTGATGCGCGTCTTCATCAGCGAGCCGTCGCGCTTGGAGATGGTTACGTCGTCGCCGGCGTGCAACGTGCCTTGAAAGACGCGGCAGATGGCGATGCGGCCAAAGTAATCGGAGTAATCGAGATTGGTGACCAAAATCTGCAGGGTGCCGTCCGCATCGCCAGTGGCCGGTGGAATCGTCGCAACAATGGACTCAAACAGCGGCTGCAGGTTCACGCCGGGAGTGGCCAGATCGAGCGTCGCGGTGCCGGCCTTGGCCACGGCGTAGAGCACCGGAAAATCCAGTTGCGATTCGTCGGCATCGAGGTCAATGAAAAGATCGTAAATTTCGTCGAGCACTTCCTGCGGGCGGGCATCGGGACGGTCAATCTTGTTGATCACGACGATGGGCAGTAGCTTGGCCTCCAGCGCCTTGGCCAGCACGTAGCGCGTCTGCGGGAGCGGCCCCTCAGCCGCGTCTACCAGCAGCATGACGCCGTCCACCATTTTGAGCGCGCGTTCCACTTCGCCGCCAAAGTCGGCGTGGCCCGGCGTATCCACGATGTTGATCTTGCCGCCTTCAAAAACGATGGCCGTGTTCTTGGCCAGGATGGTGATGCCGCGCTCCCGCTCCAGCTCGTTTGAGTCCATCACTCGCTCGGCCACCTGCTCGTTGGCGCGGAAGGTGCCGGACTGCCGCAGCATGGCGTCCACCAGCGTGGTCTTTCCGTGGTCAACATGGGCAATGATGGCGATATTGCGTATCGTCTGGGTCACAGGGGTGCTTTTTCCTTCTTTTGGTGCGGCCTTGGAGGCCATTGGTTGGGGGGCGCCAGGAGGGCGAGTCGCCGCACAGTGCGGCAATTCCCATTCTAACAGGAGCGTTGGGCGAGAGGCGCCTCGCGCTCATGCCCGCTACGCGGGCGGAGCAATGGAAGATTCCGGAGCTGAACGATCAGCCCCGGCATTTTTGTTTTGGATTCGCCCGGCTTTGCGGGCAACGGTAAAGTGCCAGGTCAGGCCACGGCGTTGCGATGAACGGCGCCGCGCAAAGAAACGGCCCCCGGCAAGAGGCTGCCGTCAGTGCGACGGCGGAACGAACTCCGAGGGCAGAGCCGCGCCCTCGCCGAAGAAAAACTGCTCCATCTGCTCCACCAGGAACTGTTGCGCCTGCGGGGTCCAGGGCTGCAGCCGGTATTCGTTCAGCAGCATCTTCTGCCGTTCGGCCCACTCGGCCCAGGCGGCCTTGGAGACGTTCTTGAAGATCTTTTGACCGAACTCCGAGTCGAAGGGCGGCTCGTCCAGGCCCTCCATCTCCTTCTTATTGCGAACACAAAAAACCATATGCGCCATTGTGGTTGCTCCCAGGTTCATTGTATTAGATAGAGTGCGCTACGCCTTGCGGCAACCGGCTTGCGCTTCCCGGAACCGGCGATTCTGTCTCCGGAATTGCATCGCTACCTGAGCAAATCTGACCGGACTGTTCTCTCCAACAAAGTCACAATTTTTCAGGCGCTCTATCAGCTTTCCGGCAGCGGACCGTCTCCGATCGAGCAGCCTCGCCCTAAAGGAGTTCCCATGTCCGATTCGAATCCGTCCGGCCTCTCTGACAATGCCGCTGCAGGCCTTGCCTACATCACGCTCATTCCGGCCATCGTCTTTCTGATCATTGAACCCTTCAAGAGGAGCTCTTATGTCCGCTTCCACGCCTGGCAGTCGATCTTCTTTTTTGTTGCATGGGCGGTGATCGACATTCTGGTCGGGGTGGTGCAGAATATCGTTCCGTCTGCCGTCTTTCTGACCTTGACGGTCTTGCAATTGGTGGGCCTGGCTATCTTTGTCGTCTGGATTGTCGTATTCGTCAGCGCCTTCGGCGGCAAGCGCCTCAAGCTGCCCATCATTGGCGACCTGGCCGAGAAGCAGGCAAATCGGTAACCGGCTCCCCCCGCCGAGCACAAAAACGGCCTCCACGCGGAGGCCGTTTTTGCGTTTGTCAAGTGCCCTTCCTGCACGGCTTTTCCGGCTACGGATCGGCCCCCGCGCCCTCACGTCGAAATCACTTGACAATTCCGCATATATCGGCTTTTCTTAGCTTAATCTGAGCGCACGCTCAACCCCGGGGTTCTGGCCGGGAGATTCCTCTTTTGCTGATCCCGGCCCCAGCGTGGCGCAACCGGTCCCGCAGTCAAGTGTCAATCCCAAAGGAGCTAACGTGCCTGATACGAACGAATCTGGCCTCTCCGACAATGCCGCCGGTGGGCTTGCCTACGTCACCATCATTCCAGCGATCATCTTTCTGCTGGTTCCTCCTTACAACAAAAGTCCCAACGTGCGCTTCCACTCCTGGCAGTCCATCTTCCTGGCCATTGCCTGGGTTGCTGCCGACATTGTTCTCATGATTCTTGGCCGGCTGCCCTTCATCGGCCTGATCAATTTGCTTTTGTGGCCGCTGGTCGCACTCGGGTTCTTTATTCTCTGGGTTATCGTGCTGATCAAAGCATTCAATGGCCAAAAGTTCAAAATTCCGCTTATCGGCGACCTGGCCGAGAAGCAGGCCAATAGCTAACCGGCAGAAGAATCGCAGCAATTGCTGGATAGGCTTCCATGCGGGAGCCGTTCCAGCCGGTGGAGCTTGGCCGCGCGGTTTGCGTCCGCTCCAGTGCGCTTTTCACGTCACGCAACCTGGGCAAATTGTCGCAGTCGTTTGATCTCAATCACGAAGGAGCCACAATGTCCGAAGAAACTCCGCAATCTGGCCTCTCAAACAATGCCGCCGGCGCGCTGGCCTATGTAACGATCATCCCGGCAATCGTCTTCCTGCTCGTGGAGCCCTACAATAAGAGCTCCTACGTACGCTTCCACTCCTGGCAGTCCATCTTTCTGGGCATTGCCGCCTTCGCGCTCAGCTTTATCAACATCATTCCCATCCTCGGGCAGATTATCTTCTTGCTCGGCATGCTGCTCCTTTTTGTGCTTTGGATCATTGTGTTGCTCAAGGCCCTGAAGGGCGAGCGCTACAAGCTGCCGTTTATCGGCAACCTGGCTGAAAAGCAGGCCGGCGCCTAAAGGAATCTGAACTTAGTGCATGTGGCGCTGCGGGCCGGGAGGGTTCAGCGCCGCGTGTCTCTTCCACTGGACTTTTTTGGAACTATAGCTAACTATCTGGATCCACACGCCGATATCCCACTTGACAAGTTCTTGTGCAGGGTTTTTTCTTATCATCAGTTTAGATTCACGCGCAACTTATGCGTTGCGGCATGAGATATGTTCCTTTTTGCTCATCCTGGCTTGAAGGCGCATTGGCCGGTTTCGCAGTTAAGATTCAACACACCCAAGGAGCTACTGTGACTGATACCAAACGGTCTGAACTTTCCGAGAATGGAATCGCCGCACTTTCCTACATCACCTTTATTCCGGCGATCCTTTTCCTGATTCTCCCGCGTTACAACAAGAGCGCCTATGTACGCTTCCACGCCTGGCAATCCCTCCTGCTCAACGTTGCGGTGTTTTTGCTCAGCTTCGTCCTGACATATCTGGTGATGCCCTTCATGATATCCAAGGCGCTCATCTTCCTGGCCATCACGCAGATTATCTGGGCTATATGGATCGGCACATGGGTGGTGTGGGCTATCGCCGCGTTGAACGGAAAAAAGCTGAAACTGCCGCTTCTGGGCGCCCTGGCCGAGAAGGAGGCCAAAGCCGGTAATTAGGCGGTCAATCGCCGCAATGTCGCGTGAACGGCCTCCGCATCGGGGCCGTTCCTCTTTACCGCCGTTTCCCCTTCTTGCCGAACCGCTTCTTTGCCTTTGGCCCAGGGGTCGAGGTATCTTTGCGCCGGTTCTTTTTCGCCCTGGGCGGGACCTTGGCGGCCTTTTTTCCTGTTAGCGGAAGGCCTTCCTCCACAATCGAGAATTGCAGCTTGCGTTCCTGGGCCAGGATGCGATCCAGAATCACCTGCACCCTGTCGCCGGCACGGAAGCGGCGCCCCGTGCGCTCGCCAATGATCTCATGCGTATTCTCACGCCAGGTATAGCGGTCGCCGCGCAGCGAGTCGATAGGCACCAGCCCCTCGACAAACAGATCGGTCAGCTCGACAAAGAGGCCGAATTTGGCCGGGTTCAGCACCAGCGCAGCAAACTCTTCGCCCACGCGGTCCTGCATGAAGCGAACCTTCTTCCACTCCACCAGCTCGCGTTCGGCTTCGGCGGCGCGGCGCTCGGTGAGGCTAGTCTCCTCGGCAATCTGGGCCAGCTCGGACTCGGGAATCGGCGGCTCGCCGGTGAATTCCGATCCCACCCTAGCCGCCAGAGTACAAACCGCAGGTCCTTCGACTCGCTCCGCTCGCTCAGGATGACGGTGAGGGCGGGGCACCCCAACTGTTGTAAGACCTTCATTGGGGTGCGTCCACGGTGAGCTGTGCCGGCCTTTCGCCACCACTTCCTTGCCGCTCACGCCTTCCCTGAGCAGCGCTTTGGCGATGCGATGGACGATCAGGTCGGGGTAGCGGCGGATGGGCGAGGTGAAGTGGGTATACGAGGGCGCGGCCAGGGCAAAGTGGCCTTCGTTGATCTCGGAGTAGCGGGCCTGCTTGAGCGAGCGCAGCATCAGGTAGCTCAGAATCCGCTCCTCCGGCTTGCCTTCGATTTTGGCGGCCAGCTTTTGATACATGCGCGGCGTGACGGGAATATCTTCGGGCACCTCGTGCTGGCGCGGGCGGCGGCCGCTGCCGTAGGCGTCGCGCCGCTCTCCGCGGGTCTGGATGCGCTTGACCGGCAGAGCGCCCAGGCCGAGCGAGTAGCCGAAGGCGGCGGCCAACTCCTCGAATTGGACTACGCGGCGCGGTTCGGGCTTCTCATGAATTCGGTAGAGCGAGGGCACGCCCAGATCCTCAAGCCAGGTGGCCACGCACTCGTTGGCCGCCAGCATGAACTCCTCGATGAGGCGGTTGGCCCAAGTGCGCTCAGACTTGGTGACGCCGCGCATCTGGCCTGACGCGTCAAACTCGATGACCGGCTCGGGCAGGTCGAAGTCGATGCTGCCCCGCTCCTCGCGCCGCTTGTTCATCAGCCCGGCCAGCAGGCGCATCCGCTCGAAATCCGGGACCAGAGCAGCATAGCGCACGCGCGCCTCCGCATCGCCTTCCAGAATCGCGTGGACCTCTGTATACGTCATCCGCGCCGCCGAGCAGATCACTCCCTCGACGATCTCGTAGCTCTCGATGCGGCCATCGGCATCGAGCTGCATGATGCAGCTCAGCACCAGCCGGTCTTCACCGGGGCGGAGGCTGCAAATGCCGGTCGAAAGCTCCTGCGGCAGCATGGGAATGGCGCGATCGGGAAAGTAGACGCTGGTTCCGCGCAGCCGCGCCTCCAGGTCGAGGTCCGTCCCCGCGCGCACATACTCGCCCACGTCGGCAATATGCACTTGCAGCTCGTAGCCTCCGTCGCTGCGTTCCGCCACCAGCACCGCATCATCGAAGTCCCGCGCCGTCTCGCCGTCGATGGTGACGATGGCGAGCGATCGGAAGTCGCGGCGGCTGGCGGCTTCAGCCGGGTCAAGATGAGCCACGCTGCGCGCCTCGGCTAAAACTTTGTCGGGAAAGATCCGCGGCAACTGGTGCTTGCGGATCATCATCTCCACGTCCACGCCGAAGTCGTCCGGCGAGCCCAGCACCTCAATCACACGGCCAACCGCGGGACGGGTGGGCGTGGGCCAACTGGTGATCTCCACATCCACCACCAGGCCTTCCAGATCGTCATGGACCGCAGCTGCCGCGGCTTGCGTACCCAGTACGCGGTGCGGCGTGGCAGCCTCATCGGCAGCCGGTAACTCCTGCCCGGCGGGAATCAAAATGGGCTGCGTCATGCGCTCGTCAAACGGGACAACATTGTGTCCTTGCGCGCGGTCAGAACGCGCATAGTGAAAGACGCCGACCACGGTGGGGTTGCGCCGTTCGAGCACACGGACAATGCGGCCCATACGGCGGCCATCGGCTTTGGGAGGCTCCACTTCAACCAGCACCTGGTCGCCCTGCATGGCGCCGTTGATTTCGTTGGGAGGAATAAAGATATCTTCCTGGAGCAATTCCGCCCGGGTAGCCTGGCGTGGGTTGGGCCGCACAAATCCGTAGCCGTCGCGATGCAGGTCGAGTCTTCCGGCAGTCAGGTTATCCCGTGTTCCAACCGGCTTGGGAATGCTCCAGTGTTCGCGGTCCAGATTGACCAATTCGCCGCGCGCAGTCAGCCGGGCCAGTTGCTCCAGCAGCAGGCGCCGCTCGCGCCCTCCGCCCAGGCTCAGCTCGCGGACAAGTTGCTTGTATCCAGCCTTCTGCCCTGCGGAGCGGACGATCCGCGCCATCAGTTCACGATCGGTCATAAACTAAGAGTAGGGCATAGGCTCGCCGGGGTGGAATGCCGGTACGCAACACCCCGCCGCGGCGGGCATGGAATCCGGTTTCCCTTCGCCAGGCCGCCGGATTGTTTTGCCCATTGGTTACAGATCGCCCTTGTTTAGCCGTCTTCTCGTCAAACTGCCAAGCTCCTTCTTAAAATAACGGCAATGCAACACCCTGAGCGAACCGCAAAGGGGTAACATCGAATATGCGGCCGCTGGTGGAAAGCAGAAGATAATTTATCAAGCAGCCTGCACAATCAAATTTTTTGGGCCCAAGGCAACGGCCTTGCTTGCCAGGCCCGTCCCGTCAGGACAGAAAAGGAAACACCGTGAGCGCAATGTGGAAACCAAGCCAGACCGGATCAATGACCCCCAGTTCCATACCGGAACCTCCCCGTTCCATTCCGCCCTCTTCTACTACTGTTGAACCACCCGCCGGTCGCGCCCCGGCAACGGCAGGAGATCAGGCCAGCATCAGCAAGGGCCTTCTTTTCAAGGGCGAAATTACCGGTTCCGAATCGCTGTTTATAGACGGCAAGATGGAGGGCAGCATCAACCTGCCGGGCAACCGCGTGACAGTGGGCCGCAACGGCCAGGTCATGGCCAGTATCAACGCTCGCGAGATCGTGGTTCTGGGCAAGGTTCGCGGCAATGTTTGCGCCTCGGATCGGGTGGACATCCGCGCCGAGGGCTCGCTGACCGGCGACCTCGCCGCCACGCGCGTCAGCATCGAAGATGGCGCCTTCTTCAAGGGCGGAATCGACATTCGCAAGCCCGACGCCAAACCGGCGGCAGCTCCGTCAGTTTTTGAAGCGCCCAAGCCGGCTCTGCCGTAGCTTCGCTTCATTGATCGCTGCAACACAAGGGCCCCTGCATCGGCAGGGGATTTTGTGTTTTTGAGAGGGTCAATTGCCGCTCTACCTGGAAATCAAACGCGGTGCTTCAACAGGCAGAAATCAGGAATGATGCAGAAATGAACTGCATTGAAAATCCAATGAATCATAAAAGATGAAATAGATAGCAAGAAATAAGCCGGAAACGGCCTCGCTAAGGCTTATCCCAGGCCCAGCCGCTTCATCATCACCCTGGGCAGCGCCGATCCGGACTTTTCAAGAACCGATTTTGCCACCACTACCCAAACCGCTGTTCCAGCCACCAGCAGGGCCAGGTCGGTCCAGCGGATCTGCGCGGGCAGGTGCGAGGAGCTCAGATGGTTCAGCAGGCCGCCGATGCCCCAAATGACTATCCAGACGCCCGCGCCGCTGGTCAGCGCGGCAAGCAGGCAGCGGCCCATTTCGGCATAGTCCAAGCTGGCCAGCGAGACCATGCGCCGCTTGTGCAGCAATACGGCGATGGTTCCGGTTTGCAGCGCGATGCCAATGTTTGAAGCGATGGCCAGCCCCATGGCCCCTTGCCAGTGGTAGAGCGCAAAGTAGATGGGATACGAAACCGCCGTCACCACCGTTCCAGCGGCCATGGGCACAAACGTGTTTCCGGCGGCGTAAAACGCGCGCGCATAAATGGCCTGCGCCGACCACAGAAACAAGGAGACGGAGAAGACTGCGAAGTAGAGGGCGCATTGGCGCGCATCGGATGAAGTGAAGCGTCCGCCGGTAAAGACCAGGTCGATGGCAGGCTGGCCGAGCGTGATCATGCCCGAGGCGGCCAGCAGTCCCAGCGCGGCCATGCGCGATACCGAGTCCGCCACGCCTGTTGCAAATTCGTAGCGGCGTTCCTGCGACCAAAGACTAGCGAAAAACGGCATCGAGGCCGCGCCCGCGGCTTGCGCCAGTATGGCCATCGGCACTGTGAAAAGCTGCTTGGCGTAGCTCATCAGCGAGACCGCGCCGCTGGTCGTCGAGGCAAAGTGCACAATGATCCAGCTATCGGCGCTGATCAGCGTAACGCCGGCCATGAGCGGAAGCGATAGCCGTACCCACTCGCGCAGGCCCTTGTCGTGCCAGTCGAGAATCGGCCGGTAGTGCGTGCCCGCCCGTCGGGCGAATATGGCATTCAGCAGAAACGGCCCTAGAAAAGCGCCCGCCACTGTGCCGACGGCAAGCGACGAGACGCCGATGCTATGCACCAGCAACAGGCCGCCCACGATGGTGCCGAGGCCATAGATCAGCGGCGCCACCGCCTGCACGCTGAATTGCTTGCGCACCAACAGAACCGCGCCAAAGACTCCGCCGGCGAAGAAGAACAGTTGCGCAGGCAGCAGAATGCGCGTCAGCAACACGCAAAGCGCTGCCTTCGGCGCATCGAAGCCGTAGAACCACCAATGGACATACCACGGGGCAAAGATCTCAGCCAGCACAATGGCCCCGCCCAGCACCAGGTACATGGTGGTCAGGATGACTGACAGTGTGCGCTCGCCTTCCGCTTCGCGCCCCGTTTCGCGATAACGGGTAAGGATAGTGACAAAAGTGATGGAAGCCGCGCCGCCGACCAGAAAGTAGGAGATCATGTCCGGCAGCACAAACGCGGCATTGAAGGCGTCCGCCTTAACGCCGCTGCCGAAGAGCCAGACAATGTACTTGACCCGCACCAGCCCGATGATGCGCGACAGGAATGTGGACGCCATCAGCAGGAGAGTGGCCGTGAAAGCCGTGTGCGCGTGCGAGGGGCGCAGCATCCCCAGGCCGCGCGCCCACCGCGAAGGCGCGCGTGAAGAGGTTTGAGTTGGGGGCGATTCTGCCACTAGAGTTGATTTTACCGGGCTTGTGCCGTCGAGGGCCCGCAGCGGGATTGGATTTATATGGGATGAACTCGGATCGTACCCTCGGAACATACCGCGGGGCCGGCAAAAACTGGAAAGGGCAATAAGGAATCGTAGCCTTTGGTATTCCATATTCCGCGTATCCTTTCAGCAGGAGGTATAGCGTGCAGAGGACTTTTGTATTCGCTCTTGGGGTAATTGTCGGGGTAAACGCGGTTGCTCAGTCGATTCATGGACGGGAAGGCATCACCTTGCCTCCGCCGCCTGCCGTTACAGCCATTCCGGTGGCCGACGATTATTTCGGGACCAAAATTACCGACAATTATCGATGGCTTGAAGACGCCAAAAGTCCTGCGACGCGCGCCTTTATCGACGCGCAGAATGCGTATACGGCTCAGTATCTGAAGCAGGCGCGCATACGGCCGCAATCCGTGGTCGAACTGGATGCACTGGAGAAAGTCTCCGAGACCAGCGCACCCGTCGAGCGCGCCAACAACTACTTTTTCTCGAGGCGCCTGGCCAGCGAACAGCAGTTCTCGATCTATGTGCGTCACGGCTGGAAGGGTCAAGACGAGCGTCTGATCGATCCGGCCAAGCTGAGTAGCGACCCGAACACTTCGGTCTACATGGCGGATGTTTCCCGCGATGGAGAACTGTTGGCCTATGAGGTCAAGAACGGCGGAGCGGACGAGACCAGCGTTCACGTGTTGAATGTGAAAACCGGCAAGACGCTCGAGGATGAGCTACCCAAGGCCCGCTACTTCGGCGCCGGCTTTGCGCCGGATGGGGCCAGCCTCTACTACGCGCGTAACAACAAGGAAGGAACGCTGCTCTACCAGCATGTTTTGGGCACGCCCACCTCCGCGGATACGCTGCTGTTTGGGCACGAATTTCGCGGGGAGCCGCTGACGGGCAACGACCTTTTCTCAGGGGTGGTGACCGATGACGGCCATTACCTGGTGGTGCACATCAGCCGCGGCGTGCCGGCCCGGCGCGTGGATATTGTCTTCCGCGACCTCACCAAACCCGATTCGCCCTTTGAAGTTTTGGTCTGGGGGTTGGATTCGCGTTTCGAGACAAGCTACGCCAAGAATGCGTGGTACGTGAAGACCGACTATCAGGCGCCCAAGGGAAGGATTCTGAAGGCCGTCCCCGGCACTCTGCCCAGCGAGTGGAAGACCATCGTGCCTGAGGGACCGGACGTGATCGATGGCTGGTCGATTGTAGGCGGAAAGCTCTACGTGAATCGGCTGAAGGATGTGAAATCAGAGACCACTGTCTACTCCCTGGATGGGAAGCCGGCCGGCAAGATCGAATACGAAGGAATCGGTTCGGCCTCAGGAGTCTTTGGCCGGACGACGGATCGCTACGGCTATTTCAACTTTGAGTCGTTGATCGTGCCGTGGATTATCTACCGCCTGGACACGGTGACCGGCAAGCGCGAGGTGTTTTCCCAGCCCAAAATCCCCTTCGACTCCAGCCAGTATGAGCTGAAGCAGGTATTTTTCAAGTCGAAAGATGGGACCGAGATCCCCATGTTCATTGCCGGCAGGAAAGGCCTGAAGCAGGACGGAACCCAGCGGCTGCTGATGACCGGATATGGCGGCTTCAACATCAACGAGACTCCCGGCTGGAGCTCCCGCGTGGCCTGGTGGCTGCAGCAGGGCGGCTGGTTTGCTGAGCCCAATCTGCGCGGCGGCGGCGAGTATGGCGAGAGCTGGCACGAGCAGGGAATGTTTTCTGGTAAGCAGAACGTCTTCGACGACTGGTTTGCGGCGGCCGAGTACCTGATCGCCAACAAATACACCTCGCCGGAGCACTTTGCCATCACCGGCCGCTCCAACGGCGGCCTGCTCATGGGCGCGTCCATCACGCAGCGGCCGGAGCTGTTCTCAGCCGTCTGGTGCGGCTATCCGTTGCTGGATATGCTGCGCTTCCAGAAGTTCCTGGTGGGGTCGTACTGGACGACGGAGTACGGCTCCGCGGAAAACGAAAAACAATTTCCTTATCTCCTGAAGTATTCTCCCTACCAAAAAGTAAAAGCGGGGACCGCCTACCCGGCGGTGATGTTTTTCACCGGCGACAGCGATACCCGCGTTGACCCGCTCCATGCGCGCAAGATGACGCCCCTGGTGCAGTCTGCCAGTTCCAGCGGCCGGCCCATCCTGCTGCACTACAGCCTGGCCGGCGGTCACTCGGCCGGGGTCAGCGTGGATCAGCAGGTCCAGGACGATGCCGACCAGCTCACCTTTCTGTGGACCGAAACAGGTCAGCCAACAGCACTTAAGTATTAACCGTTCCATTGGACCGGTACCCAATGGAACAGCTCTGGCGTAGTCTCATGCCCTTGGTAATCCTTCCGATAAGGAAATTGCGGGACTTCCGCATCACCTTGTTTGGGCGGTTTTTCACTGGCGGCAGCTGAGGAAATTGAGCGCGATGCAGCCGGGAAGGCCGCTCTCGGCCCTTTGCCTAGCCGGTTTGCCCTTGGAGGCTGGCTGTTTCCGGCTGAAATCAGGTGGCCGAATACCGCTGGGCACGGAGCCAAGATGCCAGAGATCGAGTTCGAGACCGGGAGTGTTGATCGGCAGGAGGAGGAAGCCCGTCTGGCTGCGCTTGCTTCGATCAGGATTCTCGATACTCCGCCGGAGCCCGGCTACGATGCCATCACCCGGCTGGCTGCAGAGTATTTCCAGGCCGATTCAGCCGGACTCGGTTTTGCCGACGAGAGTCGCATCTGGATCAAGTCGCACTTTGGCGAGCACGCGCGCGAGTTGCCGCGCAAGAACTCCATCTTTGATATGGTGCTCGCCGAAGACGGGCCAGTGGTCGTCTCGGACATCGCCAAGCAGCCCCAATTCAATGGGCAAGTACTCAGCCTCAAACGATTTGATATGTCCTTTTTCGCCAGCGTTCCGGTGCGCTCATTCAACGGCAAAATCCTGGGGGTGCTGACCATCTTCTGCCGCCAGCCCCGCCCAGGCTTGGCGCCGGACCAACTTCGCATGCTGGAGAGCCTGGCCGATATGGTATCCAGCCAGTTGGAACTTCGCAGGCTGCGCAAGTGCTTCAACGGGCAGCAGCGGCGGCGGTCTCGCGCCGAGCAAAGCGTCACCGCCAGTTGGCCGAGCGGTACAGACCTGCGTCACGCTCTGGACGAGCGCCAGTTTGTGCTCTACTACCAACCCGAGATCGAGCTCTCCACCCGCAAGATCGTTGGCCTTGAAGCGCTGATCCGCTGGGCTCACCCCCAGCGAGGACTGATTCCGCCCATGGACTTCATTCCGCTGGCCGAGGAGAGCGGGTTGATTCTGCCCATCGGCGACTGGGGACTCGCCGAAGCCTGCAACCAGATTCAGAAGTGGTGCTACGAAGATCCCCGCCGCAGCTCTCTTCGGATCCTGGTCAACCTCTCTGCCCGCCAGTTCTCTCGCGAAGGCCTGGCCGACCACGTCGAGGCATTGCTGCTTCAATACGGCATCTCAAGCCGCCAACTGGGTCTCGAAATGACCGAGTCCAGCTTGATTCCCAACATTCGCACTGCCCTCGAAGTGCTGGGCAGCCTGCGCAAACTGGGCGTCTCCCTGTTGATGGACGACTTCGGCACCGGCTACAGCTCGCTCAACCACCTGCATTCCTTTCCCTTTGACGTACTCAAGATCGACCGTTCGTTTGTGGGCCGCATGACCGAGGGAGATCAACCTCTGCAGATCGTGCGCACCATCATCGAACTGGCCCGGGTGGTGGGCATGGACGTCGTCGCCGAGGGCATCGAGACCCATGAACAGTACCGGCTGCTGCGGCAATTGGGCTGCCGCTTCGGCCAGGGCTATCTCTTCGCCCATCCCATGAGCGCCGATGCTGTCACCCAGCTGCTGCGGCTCCCCGGACGCGTGCTCCCCGAACCCGAGGCATGCGAAGTCGGTCACGCCTGACCGCTCAGACCCCGCTTTAACAATTTTGCGAACGGTTCCATTCTGGGCAGACGAAGCTCCAGTCCTTATCCGGAACTTGCTCAGCCATTCACATGGGAAAATCCTCACGTTTGTGGGCCATCCGCGCGATATGCTCCAACCCATGCAGCAACTAGCAGAGAATCCCACGCCCTCCCTTAACCCCTCCAGCTTTGCGAGTCTGTTGGCTGCGCTTGCCACGCCCGCGTCCACCGCGGCGGACCGCGCGCCCGCCTGGAACGATGACGGTCTGGAAGACGACGTGGCAACCCTCAGCTATGAGCGTGCCCTTCGCGCCCATGCGCGCTACCGCAGCGGCAATCCCCTCTCCGCCGATCCCACTGACCGGTCGCTCACCCAGCCCGCCGAACCAAGTTATGAGGCGCTTTCAGCCGATGCGGCCACGGCTGTTCCCGCGAGCGCAAACACTGAAGCCTGGGCAACGCACGGTCTGGCCACAGCGCTCGATAGGAATCTGAAGTCCTCCAGCATCACCATTCGGCTGAGCCACGAGGAATGCGTGCAACTGCGCAAGCGCGCAGCTGAAGCCGGGCTCACCGTCTCAGCCTACCTGCGCTCCTGCACCTTTGAGGCCGAGTCCCTGCGAGCGATGGTCAAAGACACGCTGGCCCAGTTGCGGCCGGAGCCACCCAAGAGGAAGGAAACCGCCTCCACGACCAATAGGCACCCCTGGTTCGAATGGTTGTTGCGATTATTGCCGCGCTGGCCCTCGACTCAGCGCGTCGCCCGGGCCTGACTACTCCACTTCCAGCATCAGGCACTTCAGGTATTCGGTCTCCGGCAGGTTCAGCACCACCGGATGGTCGAGAGCGGCGCCGCGCCGCTCGAGCAGGCGTACGCGCCGGGACGCATCAGCAGCGGCTGAGGCCACGCTGCCCTCGAGATCGGCCCAACTCACGTGGTGCGAACAGGAGCAGGTGACCAGCAGGCCGCCGGGACGCAGCATCTTCAGAGCTCTCAGGTTCAGCTCCTTGTAGCCGCGCAACGCGCCCTCGACAGCCCGCTTGGATTTGGCGAAGGCGGGCGGATCGAGAACGATGGCGTCGAAGGTCTGCCCGGAGCCTGACCAGTCGCGCAGAATCTCGAATGCGTCAGCCTCTACCCAGTCCACATGCGCGGTGAGCCGGGCGCGATTGGCCTCAAGATTTCGCTCCGCTACTTCGAGCGAGGCGCGTGAGGCATCGATACCGGTAACCTGGCTGCAGACCTGGGCCAGATGCAGGGCAAAACCGCCCTGGTAGCAACAAACGTCCAGCGCACGGCCGGTAGAGCCGAGCCGCCGCGCCCACTGCTCGGCAGCGGCGTAGTTGGCCCGCTGGTCAAGGAAGGCGCCCGTCTTTTGCCCTGCATTGGCGTCGTAGTGGAAGACGAGCCCGTTGATGAGGAATTGAGTGCTTGCGGTCTGAGCGTTGGCAGCGACAAAAAGGGGCTCCGCACTGGGCGCGGCCAGTCCTTCCAGTTCGCGCATGCGCGGGTCGGGCCGTTCCAGAATGGCCACCGGCGCCAGTTCTTCGCACAACACGCGCACACACGTCTCCCGCACAGCGGCCGAATCCAGTCCTTTGGCCAGCAATTGCAGAATCACCAGCTCGCCGTACTTGTCCACCACCAGGCCAGGCAGTTCATCGGCTTCGCTGAAGCAGAGCCGGCAGGCGTTGTTCCGGTCGTCGAGCAGAGGTTTGCGCCGGGCAATCGACGCGCGCAGTCGCGTTTCCAGCAGTTCCAGCCAACCGGCTTCATCGATTGCCTCGCGGGAGACGAGCCGCAGCGCAATCTGCGAAGAGGGACTATAAAGCGCCGTGCCCAGCAACAGGCCGCGGCTGTCGGCCACCGGTAACAGCGCGGGAGGGTCGCCGGCCTGGGGCAATTCAAAGGTCTCGATATCGGAGGCATAGACCCATAGATAGCCGCCACGCAACCGGTCGGCGGCGCGGCGATTGATTTTGGCCCCAGCGGCGGGCTTCTCGTGAATCCGTTCAACAGGCGCCGCGTGCCGGGCAGCCTTCTGCGTTTTTGAGGTCGTAACTGGTCGGGCTTTGCGCGGTTT
>Ga0182027_10008315_pt1 | contig 15122 bp, 12 predicted proteins | sample 712E1DmetaG_FD_121300 | JGI IMG/M metagenome (GOLD analysis project Ga0182027, IMG submission 121300) | Permafrost microbial communities from Stordalen Mire, Sweden - 712E1D metaG (Illumina Assembly) | ecosystem: Environmental > Terrestrial > Soil > Wetlands > Permafrost | place: Sweden... | reverse complement strand
TTGCCTATTTCATTTATCTTTTCAATGTTATATTTCATCGGAAACCTCGGGTAGTTTGGTTTGGTTGCAATCTGACTATCCTACCTGAGGTTCCCTTTCCCTGACACCCTTTGCGTGCACACGTCTAAACAGTCTTACTGGCCAAAGAAGGTTCATGCCGTATAATTGAAGTATAGGCACTGCAATTTGTCAATGATTTCAAATCAGGTTAGAAGATAATGATCACCGCATATCATCGCCCACAAACGCTTGACGAAGCCCTGAAGCTTCTAGCGCAACCCAATACATTGCCTCTCGGTGGCGGAACGCTCTTATCTCATTCACAAGCAGATTCCGTCCAAGTTGTGGATCTTCAGGCTCTTGGATTGAATTCGATCAAGAAGAACGGCAACAACTTGGAAATTGGCGCGACGGCCACCCTCCAGCAACTGCTTGAAGATGAAGCCTGTCCCGCGGCGCTAAAATCCGCCTTAAAACTTGAAGCGCCGCTGAACCTGCGCAATGCAGGGACGGCGGCGGGGACCATTGTGACCTGTGATGGACGGTCAACTTTCGTGACAGTGCTTCTAGCGTTGGATGCAAAAATTGAACTTCGATATTCGAACCTAGAAAGTCGGACGTTGAACATCGGTGATTTCCTGCCGCTCCGCCCGCGCGGGCTGATCACTTCCATCACAATCCCTTTGAATGTAAAGATCGCTTTCGAGTCTGTTGCACGCACACCAGCCGACAAACCCATCGTGTGTGTGGTGCTGGCAGGATGGCCCTCCGGGCGGACGCGGCTGGCGGTCGGTGGATACGGCAAGGCGCCGATGCTGGCTATGGACGGAACCGAAGCCGAAGGGGTCGAAGCTGCAGCACGCAACGCGTTCCATGAGGCCAAGGATGAGTGGGCTTCGGCAGAGTATCGAATGGATGTTGCCGCCACACTTGCAAAACGATGCATGGAGCAGGTCTAGAATTTCGACCTCATCAGAGCATGGACACCATAGCCCAAAACGATAGCGAAGTCCTGGTTGCACTGCTCAAGAAAAAAATCCAATTAGTTACCCTGCGAGAGAAACATTGGTATCACATACCCATTGACCATGCTCCCAAACGCTGGCCGCCTGAATACATCGCATTTTATCAACCAAGCGCTTTTGGAGATGACGCTTATCGCATCCGTTACTATGCACGCGTCAAAGAAATAGTCGAAACGCCCTACAAGAATTTATTCCCAAACTTGCTGAAAAGCAGCAAGTCCGAGAAAATCTATCTCCAAATCTTTATTGATGCATTAAAGGAACTTTCCCATCCTATTCCATGTCGCATGCCGCGAGCGGTGGTTTTTATTTCAACAAAATGGAATAAATTCATGCACGCCGAAGAAATGAATGATTTGTTCGATGATAGCCCGCTGGAAGATGATATTTGGTTGGCACTCAAATCAGCAGGAATACCCGCCGAACGGCAGTGGGCGGAACCCGTTGGCAAATATTTTTATCAATTGGATTTTGCCATCTTTTGCAACAACGGAAAAATTGACGTGGAGGCAGATGGAAATACCTGGCACGCGCACCGTGACCGAATTCCAAGGGATAACCAGCGCAACAACGATTTGGAAAAGGGCGGCTGGCATGTTCTACGATTCAATGGAAAAGAAATACGCGATGAGAAATCGAAATATCTTGTACAAGTGCAGGAAACAATCAATAGGCTCGGATGTTTAAAAGACGATGGACTGGTGCCTCGAAAATTTTCAAAAGATGAAGATGGCACACAGCAACTGAATTTATTTTAGGAACGACACACTTATTCAAACGAAAAAGAATTTGGCATGGATTAAATCGTAACACTCTATTCTATGAAATTTTTGTCAACTAAAGGAAATCCAATATTATGAAATCCAATCGCTTCCTTTTTCTCGGCATCCTCGGTTGCCTGATCGTGGCCATAGGCGCATATTTCTGGGCGAACAACCTGATGGATTCGCTCTACGCTTTCCGTTCGCCGCTGAAGGATACACCACCTGCCCCGGGTCAAGCCCTTGGACAACCGCTCACCCGACGCGTGGTCTTTGTGTTGATTGACGCCCTGCGCGATGACACCTCGCATAAAACGGATGTAATGCCATTCCTAAACCAGTTACGTTCACAAGGCGCATGGGCCACCGTTCACAGCCGCACGCCATCCTATTCGGCGCCGGGTTATTCGGTGTTGATGACCGGCGCATGGCCAGACGTCTCGGATGGCCCCGCTATGAACCCGAACGACGGTGAGCAGGCGCGTACATGGACACAGGATAATCTCTTCAGCGCCGCGCACCGTGCCGGATTAAAAACCGCGGTCTCCGGTTATTTCTGGTTTCAGGGTCTCATCCCTCAGCAATACGTGGACGCCAGCTTCTATACCCAAGGCGAAGACAAAGCCGCGGATGTGAATGTGGTCAACGCCGCCCTGCCGTGGCTGAAAAGCGGTGACTACCAATTCGTCCTGATCCATATTGACCAGGTGGATTATGCCGGACACAATGAAGGTGGCCCTCAATCGCCGAACTGGGACGCGTCTGCAACGCGCTCCGATGGTTTGCTCAAACAAATCGTCGCCACGCTGGACCTCAAGCAGGATACGGTTCTAGTCACTTCGGACCACGGACAGATCGACCGCGGAGGCCACGGCGGACAGGATCCGATCGTCTTGCTTGAGCCGTTTGTGTTAGTCGGTGCAGGAGTCAAACCGGGAGGCTATCCCGATATCCAAATGGTCGATCACGCCCCGACCGTTGCGGCTTTGCTGGGGCTCAACATTCCCGCGACGGCTCAAGGCGTGGTGCAAACCTCGATGCTCAACCTCGCGCCCGCGCAGCTTGTCAATATCAATACTGCGCTGGCGGCACAGAAACTACAATTACTTACCGTTTATCAGAAGGCGATCGGTTATTCCGCATCTTTCCAGCCCGATCCCAACTCTGTTCCCGATTTGATCCGCGCCATGGATCAGGCAAAAGCAAATCGTCTCAATGCCGAACGGATTCCGCGCTTCGTGCTGGCGATCATCATTGCACTCATTCCAGCCATCATCCTGGTTTGGAAGCGCAGTCGAAAGATCGCGTGGCTGCTGGGTGGAACGATCCTGGATATTGTACTGTTCAACTTTGTCTATGCGGTGCTGGCGGGCAGAACCTATTCGCTAAGTTCGGTGGCAAGTTCCACGGACATCATTCTGTTTACGGCTGAGACCGCGGCCTTATCGCTGATCCTGGTATGGCTGGCACTGGCCTTCATTCTGAAGTGGTTCAAGGCCACGCGGCGCGAAGGCGCAGAAAATACACTGGCTTTTACCCTCACGATCCTTTACCTGCTCGCCCTGCCGGTTTTATGGAGTTACGCGATCAACGGCGCACTGGTTACATGGACGATACCCGATATGGCAAGCATGTTCATCGGATTCCTGTCCATCCTGCAGGGCCTGATCGTGGCAGTGCTTGGCCTGTTGTTGACAGGGATAACGCCTTTGATTGCGCCGGCATCTAAACAAAAGAAATAAGCTTATATTTGTTTCCGCTACATTCCGGGCCGAATCCTAAAGAATGAAGAAGAATCCAGTTCTTACTTTTTGGCCTGCAATCAGCCCGCTGGCAATTATCAATATTGTTATAATTTAATTGGATATGAAACGCGCAGGAATAAGCGTATTACCCACCACGACAAAAATATTTCAAGGGCTGATTATTGCTTTCTGCATTGCATTTATTGGAATTGACCTGTTCATCACTTTCTCGCGGATGTTCTATCCCTATCAACTTGAATGGATGGAAGGCGCCGGACTGGTCCAGGTCAGTCGTTTGCTGGCGGGCAAAGCCTTGTATGTCTCGCCTTCGGTGGATTTCGTGCCGCTCATCTATCCGCCCTTGTATTTTTATGTATCAGCGGCAATCGCCAGACTCAGCGGCTTGGGATTCGGCGCGCTTCGGTTCGTTTCGTTCCTATCCTCGGCGATTTGTGCGACGATCATTTACCTGGCCGTAAAGGAAAAGACGAACAACAAATTTGCGGCGCTGCTTGGCGCGGGATGTTTTACGGCGACCTTCATGCTGACAGGACAATGGTTCGATATTGCCCGCACCGACATGCTGGCCGCGGCGCTTTCAATGCTGGGGATTTACCTGGCGCGTGAACCAGTCCACGAGACTCTCCAGTCGCCGCGCTCCTTCAGAACGATCTATGGGGTTTTGCTTTCCGGCCTGGTCTTTGCCTTTGCGTTCTTCACCAAACAAAGCGCACTGATCGTCAGCCTAGCTGCAATCCTGTATTATCTACTTTTCAATGGACGGCGCGCCGTGTGGCTAGCGCTTTCATTTGCATTGTCTACCGCAGTTCTTTACGGTATCCTGTGGCTCAGCAGCGCGGGTTGGATCAATTATTACCTGTTCACCATTCCTGCCGCGCACGCCTTTGATTTCAGCGTGGGCAGGGTCGTCAGCGTGCTTATCAGCGAATTTGGCCCTGTTCTTATCTTTTTGATCGCTGGTCTGGTTCCCCTCATCCTTTCGCCGCGCAAAATATACAACGACAAGATCTATCGCTATTTCGTGGTCATGGCGTGTGCCTTGATCGCAACCGGGATCGTTGGAAGGTTGAACGCCTTTTCGGGACCGAACGTTTATGTACCGGCCTATCTCGGAGTCGCGCTTCTTGTTGGATTGGAAGCAGGCTGGTTAATGGAACTCAAAATCCAGCTTGGGTTGCTCATCCTGGAATGGGTTCTATTGACCGTGCAATTCGGCTTTCTCTTCCCGGCTTATTTCCAAACCAAAACCATCCCAACCCAGCAGGACCGCGCTGCAGGCGACGCCTTGGTTGCCAAAATAAAAAGTTATGGCGGGGATGTTCTGTTGTTGGACAACAACTATCTTGACTTGTATGCAGGGAAGACCCCCTACTTCAATGAAATGCCCATGTCCGAAATCAGCGGACAAGGCAACTTGCATCCCATGCCGCAATGGAAGGAACTTCAAGGACAAATCCAGCTTCTGATCCATGCCCCCACCACCGCTGCGGTCATCGTTGACTTCTCCTTACCCATCAAGCCGCTAATCACCGACTGCAGACAGCAACCTATCCCATACCCTGATAAAATTGTCTTTAATCCGGTAGCCGGGCCACCCAACAGCCGGCCCAGCCTCATCATCACATGTCCATGAAACATAGGAATATTATGATTATCCAATTGAAAATCAACGCGACGGCACATGAGATCGAAATCACACCCGGCGAAACCTTATTCTCCGTCATTCGCCGGCTCGGATTCTACGGGGTCAAATTCGGCGATGAGGACGGATTGACCGGCGCCGATACTTTATTACTGGACGGCAAGCCGGTCAACGCGGGATCGTTGTTGGCCGCGCAAGCCGAGGGCCATAATATCGTCACGATTGAAGCGCTCGGCGAACATCCCGACCAAGGCTGGAAAAAGACCGAGGGCTTGCATCCGCTCCAAAAAGCTTTTGTCGAATCGGGCGCGATCCAATGTGGATACTGCACGCCCGCGCAAATATTGGCAGCGAAAGCCTTGCTGGATAAGAATCCAAATCCAAGCGAAGACGAGGTGCGCGAGGCCATCTCGGGAGTGCTATGCCGATGCACCGGATATCTGAAACCTGTTCAGGCAGTCTTACAAGCCGCAGCGATCCTACGCGGTGATGAACCGATCAACTGGAATACAGTCAGTTGGGATTTTGGGCAACCGCCGGAAGCCGGTCCTGAGGCAAGCGAGCCGCCGAGCGCTGAATTTACCAATTTACTGACCAAGACCAAGGTGGTGGTGACGCCGGAAACTCAAAAGTGGCAGACAGTAGGCAAGCCGGAAAAGAAGGTGGATGCCATTAAGCTTGTGCAGGGCAAACCCGCCTTCACCGCCGATATCGAAATGCGCGGATTGTTACATGCCAAAGTTCTCCATTCACCACATGCCCATGCGCGTATCAAGAAGATAGACATCAGCAAGGCACGCGCCCTGAAAGGCGTAGCCGCGGTGTTGACCTGGCAGGATATTCCGCGCGTGGTGTATTCGACCGCCGGTCAATCTGATCCGATACCCGGGCCGCTCGATACTTTTTCGCTGGATAATAAGGTGCGCTTCGTGGGCGACCGCGTGGCGTTCGTTGCCGCGGAAACACCCGAGATCGCAGAAAAAGCCCTCAACCTGATCGAAGTGGAATATGAAGAGCTGAACGCAATTCTCGATTCGAGGCAAGCCATGAAACCGGAGGCGATCCGAATCCACGATGAACCGGAATACGTTAACTTTGCCGATTCGCACCCTGAAAAGAACCTGGCGGCAGAAATCCGGATTGATATTGGTAATGTGGAAAAAGGCTTCAAGGAGGCTGATCAAATCTTCGAAGCTGAATATGAAGTGCCGAAAGTCCAGCAGGTTTCCATCGAACCGCATGTAGTCGTGACGTATTGGGATGAGGATGACAGGCTCGTCATTCGAACATCCACGCAAGTCCCATTTCATGTACGGCGCATGTTGGCGCCCGTGTTGGGACTGCCTGTTAAAAGGATCCGGGTGATTAAACCGCGCATCGGCGGAGGCTTCGGAGGAAAGCAGGAAGTGCTCATGGAGGATGTGGCCGCTCATTTGACCATCGCAACCAAACGACCCGTGATATATGAATATACCCGCGAGGAGGAATTCAGCGCGGCGCGCTCGCGCCACCCGATGCGGGTCAAAATGAAAACGGGCGTAAAGAAAGACGGCACGATCACGGCCAATGAAATGTACGCCTTATCCGATACGGGCGCCTACGGCTGTCATGCATTGACCGTGACCGGCAACACCGGACACAAGTCCATGGCGTTATACGTGGGCGACGGCGAATATCGAAAGTTACCGAATATTCGTTTTTATGCAGATGTGGTTTACACCAACACGCCACCGGCAGGCGCCTTCCGCGGTTACGGCGTGCCGCAAGGCTATTGGCCGGTCGAACGACATATGGAAAAAATTGCGCGTGCCCTGCATCTCGACCCCATCGAGTTCCGGTTGAAGAACGCCATCCATGCCGGTGAATATCATCCCTTCTCGACGGCCTGGAATGAGGGCCGTGAACCGCGCCCTGAGATCGTCCACACCGTTGGGCTGGAGCAATGTGTCCAGCAGGGCAAGGCCGCCATTGATTGGGATTCGAAATACGGAAACGAAGAGTGGCATAACCCTTCGACTTCACTACGCTCCGCACAGGGCGAATCACATTTTCGCAAAGGAATCGGCGTTGCGATGGTGATGCAAGGCACGGCGATCCCGTACCTCGATATGGGCGGCGCGTCCATCAAGATGAACGACGACGGTTCATTCAATCTGCTCGTCGGCGCCACCGACCTCGGCACCGGCTCGGATACGGTGCTGGCACAAATGGCCGCGGAAGTATTGGGCGTGCCGCTGGATGACATCCTGTGCTATTCCTCGGACACCGACTTTACACCGTTCGATAAAGGCGCGTACGCCTCCTCGACCACCTACATCTCCGGAGCGGCAACCGTCAAAGCCGCAGAGATGGCCGCGGAAAGAATCAAGATCCGCGCCGCAAAGATGCTGGGCGAAGGCGACCCTTTGAGCATTCGATTATTCGATAGACAGGCATATGCGCCTAACGGCAAATCGGTATCATTGGCCGAGATAGCGTTGGATACATTGCATAAGAACGAACAGGAACAGATCATGGGAATCGGTTCCTACGTCTCGTCGTCGTCGCCTCCGCCATTCGCGGCGCAATTTGCCGAAGTAACGGTGGACCGTGAAACCGGCGCGGTCAAGGTGGATAAATTGGTGATGGCGGTTGATTCAGGTGTGATTGTTAATCCACTCACCGCATCGGGACAGATCGAAGGCGGGATGACCCAGGCATTGGGTTATGCGGTCTGCGAAGAAATGCGCTATGATGAAAAAGGCAATGCTATTGAACACGACCTGGACCGGTATCATATCTTCCGCGCAGACGAGATGCCTGAATTGGAAACCATCTTCGTGGAAACCTTCGAGCCGAGCCACCCGTTCGGAGTCAAGGCGGTGGCGGAAATTCCAATGGACGGCGTCGCACCCGCAGTGGGTAATGCGATTCTCGACGCGATTGGAGTCAATATAGATGACAATCCTGTAACGCCAGAGAAAGTATGGAGAGCGATCAAAGCATCACGCAGCTTAACATGGAGCCGCTGAAAATATGTGAAGGCTGTGGAAAATCGGTTTTGATGGAAGGAGAAACTTCTTGAAGAAGCTCCTCACCTTTTCAGTAATACTGATGGCAATTGCGTTTCCATTGACAGCTTGTGGCGCACTAATACCTCCCGCGACAGAAATCGGTATTATGCAAACGTCAACGCCAGAGGCTCATAAACCAGCTCCAATACCCACCGTCGAAACCCAACCCTCAGTGGATCAATCACAAATAAGAGCAATCAACAACATTCGCGTCGCACTTGGCCTACCTAATTTGACATTGGAGTCTAAAGGAACGGACACAATGATCAATTCGCCCAGCGGCGATCTGCCGGTTGTAATCTATACGGACAGCGAAGGACGAAAATACTCCGTTGAGCCAGTGACCAACACCGTGGTCGAGATCGATGCAAGAGATTTGCTTTCATCCATCCCAGCGAGCGCGCCGATTCTGTCGCAGGTCGATATCAAAGCAAAGATCAATAAAATGTTGGCAGTTGCAATTCCTGACTTCGATACACTTTCCCAGAGTCTATCGTATGAAGAAGGCGTGAAAATTGATTATTACTTTTTCAATTGGTATGGAAATATGTCAGCTGGCAGCTTCAACCGCCCCTTCATTCAAGTCGGTGTGTATAAGACCGGTTTCATCTTTGCCTATTACAATACAATAACCATTACCAATAAATAGGCTTGTAAGCATCTGGCTTGCAGGAAGATCAAATTCAAGCCACCATTCCTTTCATAGAGTAACCGTGAAATACAACTCCGGCAAACACCGTTCCCATTTGTTCCACCAGAAGCGCCGCACGCCGATCCTGCCAATCGGCCTGATCGTTGTACTGGCATTGCTCGTCGGTTTTTTCTGGCTGATCCCCACCGATTTCCTGCGAAATTCACTGCCCGTCAACGTGGCAATCCCAACGTTCACAACGATTCCCATCCTGCCGACCGTCACGCGCACACCGCGCCCGGTTAACGCACACGGCGGGACGATCATCTTCACCTGCACGCGGGGCGACACCAATCACCTGTGCTCCATCAATGCGGATGGAAGCGGGTTTCAGCAGATCACAAACGCCGAGCGGAACGATTACTATCCCACTTTCGATCCATTAAACAACAACGTTATCTTCGCCGCAAGTTACCAGGGCGGATTCGATCTGTTCGCAATTGATCTGAAGACGGATCATGTGGCACAGTTGACCTACAATGTGGGCAACGTTTTCTCGCCCAGCTTTTCGCCGGATGGGCAGCAAATTGTGTTCGTCAACCGCGTGGGCGGCGGGCCTTACTCGTTGTGGATCTCCGGGCGCAACGGGGAACTTCCCCATTCGATCTTCACGGGTACGAATACCATCGTGGCCGCCGCGTGGTCGCCGAGCGGAGACCGCATCGCCTTTGCGATGGCAATTGACCAGCAGAATTCTTATGAACTATTTCTGCTGGATGTAAATGATCCAAAGCAGCCTCCGCAGAGGATCACGAAAGGCCTGCCCGGCATTGACGGAAGCCTGGTCTGGTCGCCGGACGCAAAGAACATTCTCTTTTGCGCCGGACCGGATAAATTAAAGAATATTTTCCGGGCAGATATTAACAACGAGACACCGATCCAATTGACCAGCGGCGGGTTCAACAACGCCGCCGCGGCCTATTCGCCGGATGGACAGTTCATTGTGTTCAATTCACTGCGCAATAACAACAATGCCAACCTTTATATCATGCATTCGGACGGATCGGGCGAGCATCAGCTCACGAACGACACCGAACCGGATTGGCAACCACAATGGGGGCCATAGAATTGCGAATTGTTCTCAAAGATCAAACATAACCCTGAGAGAACGCAGGGCATATGTCACAAAGTACACAAAGGAAAAAGCTTGCGTTTGGATAAGGTCATGATTTCGCGATAAAATCTACACAACATGAAAACCATTTTTCAAGCCCTAGAAGAACTCGAGAAGGCCAACGAACCGGCGGCGCTCTGCACGGTGGTGAAAAGCGAAGGCTCCACGCCGCGGCATGTGGGCAGTAAGATGCTCGTCTTCTCGGACGGCCATTTTATCGGTACCGTCGGCGGCGGCGATTTGGAGCATCGGGTCATGGATGAAGCCACGTCGGCAATCCTCGATGGCAAGCCGCGGCTGCTCTCCTACAGTATGAGCGATCCGGCACGCGGCGATCCCGGCGTGTGCGGCGGCCAAGTGGAGGTGTTTGTGGAACCGATCCTACCCCCGGCGGGAATCGTGATCATCGGCGGTGGACACGTGGGCAAGGCAGTGGCTCACCTGGCACACTGGCTGGGCTTCCGGGTCTCCGTTTCAGATGACCGGCCTGAGTTCTGCAATAAGGAAACCATCCCGGACGCCGAGGCGTTCCACGTCTGCCCGATGGCAGAATTGCCGAAGCACATGAAGATCAATAAACGTACATATCTGATCCTGACCACGCGCGGTTCGTCGGTTGATGCAGCGGGACTCGGCCCATTGCTCGATAGCCCCGCGGCGTATATTGGCGTGATCGGATCCAAGCGCCGCTGGGCAACGACGGTCAAGGAGTTGAAGGCGCGTGGAATATCGGAAGAAACGATCGCCCGCGTCCACTCACCCATTGGGCTGGAACTGCGGGCTGAGACCCCGGAGGAAATCGCGGTCAGCATCATGGCCGAAATCCTGATGATCCGCGATCAAGGCACCGGCAAGTCCATGAAGGAGCAAAAAGACCTTTAGACCTGACGGGTTTTAGAAACCTGTCAGGTCTCAATACGTATAGAAATAAGACAAATGGGTCGCTTGTCTTGGCGAAATCCATGGACTATAATCCGTATTTATAGATCAATCAAAGGAGTGAGAAATGGCTAGAATTTTTGACGTTATCGAATATCCGAACGAAATGGCCGATGAACTCGTCCACCGTTTCCCCGACGACAATTCCATCGGCGATTATCGTATCGGCTCGCAGGTAATCGTAAGGGAAGCGCAATCGGCAGTTTTCTTCCGGGATGGGAATGCGCTGGATGTGTTCAAGCCCGGCCGACATACCATTGCCACCGCGAACGTACCGCTGCTGATCAACTTCATTGGCAAGGCGTTCAACGATCGCACCCCCTTCCCGGCTGAAGTTTATTTCGTCTCGATGAAGGAATGGGCGAACAAGAAATGGGGCACACCTCAGCCGATCATCGTGCGCAACCCCGGTGTTGGTTTGGGCGTGGCGCTCCTGCAGGGCTTCGGCACGTATTCATTCCAAATCAGCGACCCGCAGATGTTCGTGACCAAGATCGTTGGCACACAGGGCACATTCCACACCGCCGACATCGAAGACCGGCTCCGCACGATGTTATTATCCAAACTGCAGGACATCCTCGGTGAAACGGGTGCGAAACATTCCGTGCTGGAAATGATCGGCTTGACCGAAGAACTTGGAGCCGGTGTACGCGCCAAGGCACAGGATGATTTCGCGGCGCTTGGTGTCACTCTCAAGACCTTCTATATCGGCAACCTGAAGCCCTCCGATAAGTCGGCACAGGAATTGCGCGATATGGGTATGCTCGATATGTCAACCTACACCCAACTGCAGGCGGCGGACGCGATGCGTGATGCGGCCAACAACCAAAGCGGCGGCGCGGGCTTGACGGCCGGTATCGGCGCCGGGATGGGGATCGGCAATTTGATGGGATCGGCGCTGCAAGGTGGAATGCAAAACAACACGCAGGGCGGCGCGGCGGCCGCGGGGTCTTCCGGCGGCGGAAGCATGCCGGACGTAATGACCCCGTCCGAGGCCGCGGGCTTCCTGAAAGTTTCCGAGGAAGATGTCTTGGCGGCCATCAAGGATGGTTCGCTCAAGGCGAAGAAACTCGGCAATGCGTATCGCATTAGCAAAGAGTCGGTCCAAGATTTCTTGAAGAGCTGAAGCGGAAAACGTAAAGGAGTCTGGATGAACCAGGCTCCTTTTAAGTTTGGAAAATAGAACACGGATTAGGCAGATTTCCAGGATTTACGCGGATAAAAACTTGAGTCGGCATATTTTAAGAGCGCAGAGATGTAAAGCGAGAAACGTAACATCCTAAAGTTTGGATGAGCCAAACTTTGACGAGGGGCTTTCCTTCACGGCCTTTGTGTACTATGCCCTGCGTTCTCTCAGGGTTGTGTTTAAGGAGGATTTATTATTCCAAATCGCTTAACACATCCGGAATTGAATTCAATAAATCACTGGCAAGGACAGAGGCGGTGGTACCCAAATCATCTGCGGCATAGAGACCGGCTTGTGCGTGAATCCACGCGCCTGCCACCGCCGCATCAAAGGCATCCAAACCCTGGGCGCGCAGACCCACGATCAATCCGGCAAGGACGTCACCGGTTCCAGCGCGGGCAAGAGCTGGTGAAGCAACGGGAATCATGGTCACGCGTCCATCCGGTGATGCGATAAGCGTGAACGCGCCCTTCAATACCACAACGTGATCCCATTCTTTCGCGAATCGACTCGCAATTCCAATACGATCCTGCTGAATCTCTTCTGTTGCAAGGCCGGTCAATACTGACATCTCGCCCGGGTGCGGGGTTAGCACGGTATGCTCAGGCAACAGCTTGTGCCAATTTTTGATGGAAGCCAGAAGTTTCAAGCCATCCGCATCGAAAACCATAGGCGGCAGTTTTTCGCTTTTTTCCTCCTTCTTTTCTCCCTCTTCATGAACAAAACCGATGTGCCCAGCCCCTTTCTTGGGAGCGGATTTTCCCGTTAAAAGATTTTCAATAAATTCCCTGGTAGTATTCTCCATACCAAGCCCGGGGCCGATCAGCATGGCTGTGGCACGTTCCAAATTCCTGGAAAGCACGTCTGCGGCACCGGCAGACACCACACCCATCTCATGCGGAAGAAGAATCCATGTCGCTTCGGGGAATTGACCTGAGAGGGCGGCATGCAGCGGAGTCGGAACAGCCAGCGTAACCAATCCCGCACCGACACGATAGGCCGCCTGGCCGGATAACAAAGCAGCACCGGTGTAATTAACCGATCCGGCCACGATCAAGGCCGTGCCAAAGGTGCCTTTGTGCGAATCGAGCGGACGCTCCGGCAAAACCGCGGCAACCATTTCCTCTTCGGCAACTTCGGTTTGCAAAGCATTCCAGGATTTCAAATCAGGCGGCAGGCCAATATCCACAACCTGCAACTCGCCAACCAACTCATAAGCCGGAAGTTTGAGCAAGCCTTGCTTGACCGCCGCCATGGTGACGGTTAAATCGGCGGGAATACATTCGTCTGCGGCTTCACCGGAATCGCAATCCACACCGGAGGGACAATCCACGGCGATCACAAAGGCCGGCACTTCCGCAGCCTCGATGCTGGCCAAGGCATGATCGAGAATATCCGCTACATCCTCTTTCAGCGGTAATTTAATCCCGGTGCCCAGCACACCATCCAGGACGATCGAAGCGGTTTGAATAAATTCGATTAGACTTTCAAAATTCTCATCTTCATCGGCCTGCATCACTTCGCCACCCGCGTCTTTCAAGCGTTGGACCAGGGCATCCTCCTTGCGCTTGATCAAATAGGCGCGCGTTTGCCAGCCATCGGCAGCGAGAAGGGCAAGAGCCACCAGAGTATCGCCGCCGTTATTGCCCGCACCGACCAGACCGAATGCCTCGCGGTCTTCCTCCTCGATCCCCAAATCCTGGATCACTTCTTCGAGTCCTCGACCGGCGTTTTCCATCATTTGATCGTAGGTCAAGCCGCTGGCATCGGCTTCCTTTTCAATCGCTTTCATTTGAGAGACGGTAACTAGTTTCATTGATATACTTCCTTTACAATCATCCTCTTTCAAAAATCCTATGGTACATTTGAATTGTAATCTGTTTCCGTCAAACACTTAAGCTGTTTTTGTAAGCGGGTTGTTTATCCAAAAGGCTACTTGATGCATTCTCGCACTCCCTTCCCACTTATTTTTAAAAGCAAAATATTAGCCATTGGACTAATCCTGTTAGTAATCCTGGCAATCCCAACACGCTCAACCAATGCAGACAGCCTTCCACCAGGCACCATGTTTTTTCATCTAGATTTTCATGTTGAAAACATCTCAATAATTGACAGCAAGTTGTTCCTTTGTGAAGACGCAAATTGCATTCATTACACACCCTATACAGGAGATTTTTCCTGCGACAACAATGAATGCAGAGCGTCTCCTTCTGACATTGATGGCAGCGCACTGACTTTCAACAAATATTATAAAATCAGAATTACTTTTTCAGATAAAGTGCGGGAAAGCAATTCTTTTAAAAGTGACGCAATGCAATATGATATACAAATTGAAAAAGATAACCTTTCCATCAATAAAAACATATCGGAGTATATACCCACCCCTTTAGAGGTAGTCTTTTTTTGCATTGCAGGTTTTTTTACAATATTGCTTGAAACTATCGTAGCTGCAATTTATGGAAAGGTTATAAAGAAGGAATTTCTCCCAGTGTTAGCCATACAGGCCAATGCTATTTCTCTTCCAATTGTCTGGTTCGTTTTGCGCCCAATAATTAGCGATTATAGAATTTATTCGATCATATCTGAGCTATTTGCCGTCATATTCGAAGCGTCTTTCATGGCTTATTTTGGACGCAAGCAAGGATTTACAGTTAAACATGCGAGTATTTTGAGTTTCCTGATGAATGGCGCTAGCTTCTTGGCAGGTATAGGGATAAATTATTGGGTATCCCATTTATAATCCAGTAAAAGCACGAGCATTTTCTTTGGAGATAAGCATTTGAATAGGAGAACTCATGGAACCTAATAAAGTTACTTCAATTGATGGTAACTGCTCAGGTATGAGAAGGATGTGGATATTTTATCATTGTCAAAATTGGGAAAGTCAGTCAAAATAGGGAACATGAAAGACATGCAGCCCCTGAGTAAGGAAGAAATTCATCGTG
>Ga0182027_10008313_pt1 | contig 15122 bp, 11 predicted proteins | sample 712E1DmetaG_FD_121300 | JGI IMG/M metagenome (GOLD analysis project Ga0182027, IMG submission 121300) | Permafrost microbial communities from Stordalen Mire, Sweden - 712E1D metaG (Illumina Assembly) | ecosystem: Environmental > Terrestrial > Soil > Wetlands > Permafrost | place: Sweden... | reverse complement strand
TCAACTATACCGAGATTTTTTAGAATATCTAATCCCTTTTTTATGTCAACCGTTGCAAGTTCTCTCTCGTCTTGTTCTTTCCAGACATTGCAACCTGCACAGCGGTAGTTACATTTTCTTGTGACCAACCATTGAGCATGGTGAGGCTTACCTGGAGCAAGTGAACGTATCATAATAGATGTTGCTTTTTTGAGGTCTGTCGTCAAACAAATGTCACTAGCTGCTTAGTTGGTGTTTACAGTATTAAAATTGGAACTATAAAAACAATTATCCGAATCCAAAAACCATGCTTCTTCGGTTTGCCAGAGAAATGCATCCTTGCCAGTTGAAATCCGATTCATCGTATTTTATCAGCCCGCTTTGACAAGTTACTTTATTTCTTCTGGTGTAGTAGCGACTGTTTTCTCAAAGTTTTTATCTTTAAATTGAATCATATAGATGCGTTTCGGTTCTACTTCATTCTGTACGTAGTTACTGCGATTATTACACCTGATGGCAGACTTCTGGCAGATATTGCTCTTTTCATTCCTATGGCAGTGCTTTGGGAAGTTGCTCTGCTTAACGCCAAAAGATATGAGAAAGAGCCTTCAACATCACCCTCTGTAAGTAGTTTTGATATGTCAAAAAAGTGCTCATATTGTGGGCAGACACAAGACGATTCTGATGTCTTTTGTAAACAATGCTGAAAATCCCGGCGATAGCCTTTTACAAATACTTGAAAAGAAAGAAAGTTTTTGTTCAAAACTCGATTTTGCCTGCCTTTTGCAAGGAACGGTTTTTAAGAATGATGTTGTGGTAATGCTAGAACGGTCTTGGTTGAGTGAGCACTGACGCGAGGATAGCACCAAAAAACCAGATTTAATGTTGCCTTGGCGAGAAAAGATCTTGGAAGTCTGGGTTGGCTTTGCCGTATTTGTCTTGAATTGCCCTGTTTATACGAAGCCAATCATCGTATACCAACGACCATGTAGCGCTGGTTGCAACCCGTTTTGTAATGTACTCTTTGATAGGCGCTGTCCTTTTAATTATTCGACTGTGCCAATCAATATCGATTAATCCTCCCCGACGCAGATACTGCAGGCTCTGATATACTCTGTCTGAATCAATGGGATAGTTTAAACTTCTCGATAGGTCTTCAAGCAGAGAATCAAAAGAAATCTCGTTCTCTTCACGCAAACATACCACGGCAGCTACATCCTGCACTAACCGTGCACTCTTGCTGAGGTAGAAGGTTTTTCTTTTCGGAACCAAAGCTTGCTCAATTCTGAATGCATGCCGTTTGTAGAACCATTTCTTTACTGCCTCAGCCAGAAACAGGTAGACAACGATAAAAAGCGCCAAGAAAGCGTAGAACAACGGTGGAGGAGGTACAAAATCGAACAGCTTCCCTATTGGTGTGTAGGGTATTATAAGGGCTGCGGCAACTATTGAAAGACTACTCAGTACCAAGTACTTACCAGGTTTGCTTTTCCAGAAGGGCGATACCCTTGTCCTAATGACAAACACTACTAAGGTTTGAGTGATAAGCGATTCAACAAACCAAGCAGTCTGGAACATGTGTTGCTGAGGCCCTGTTGCCAGCGGAATGCCCAATGCTGTTGCCGTTATCGGAATGCTAAAAACTAAGTACATTGTAAAGAACGTGGCGTAATCAAAGATTGAACTGAGTGGGCCTTCCACTATCATGAAGTTTCTGATGAAGGAAATGTCCCATCTTTTGGGGCGCTCAATGTATTCTTCATCGACATTGTCTGTAGCTATTGTAGTTTGAGAGAGAGTGTACAGAAGATTGTTTAACAAAATCATTATGGCCATCATTGGCAGGAAGGGCAAAAATAGTGCTGCACCCGCGACACTGAACATGTTGCCGAAGTTTGAGCTGATACCCATCATGACGTATTTCATGGTGTTACCAAAAGTTTTTCTGCCTTCGATAACACCTTCAGCTAGTACTGTCAAGTCGCTTTCTAGAAGTATGATGTCGGCAGATTCTTTAGCCACATCTACGGCGTTGTTAACTGAAATGCCAACATCAGACGTTTTAAGGGAAGGAGCATCGTTTATGCCATCGCCCATGAAGCCAACAACATGACCGTTGCTTTTCAACAAATTAATTATTCGGTCTTTCTGTACTGGAGTTACGCGTGCGAATACGTTGGCTTCTTCCACAACTCGAGCTAACGCATCATCGTGCATTTGGATCATGTCGTTTCCGAGAACAACGCCTTTAATCTCGAAGCCAAGTTGTTCACAAACTTTTCTAGTAACAAGCTCGTTGTCACCGGTTAAGATCTTTAGCTCTATTCCTTCTTTGGCGAGAAGTCGAAGTGACTCTTTTGTTGTTTCTTTTGGAGGGTCAAGAAAAGCGACGAAGCCGAGAAACACCATGTCGTTTTCATCATTAACTGAGTAGACGGCTTTGTCTTCTCTGAGTTTTTTGTATGCTACACCCAAGACTCTTAAGCCTTCGGCACTCAGGTCAAAGTATTTTTGCTCAATCTTTTTTCGCAGTTCTTCACTGATATCCTGTATAATACCGCCTATTTCGCAGTAATTTGAGATTTTCAAGATGTCTTCTGGAGCACCTTTTGCTATGAAGAATCTTTCTCTTGCCTGTTCAACCACAACAGAAACACGTCTTCGGACAAAATCAAAGGGAACTTCATCAATTTTTTGAAAACCTTCGACTTTAATCTCCTTATGAGATAGGATTGCATCGTCAAGAGGACTTTTCAGCCCAGTTTCATAATAACTGTTCAAATAAGAATACAAAAGTACCTTATCATCATCGTTACCTTCCGAATCAACATGCAAGACAAGCGATATGCGATTTTCCGTTAGAGTTCCTGTTTTATCTGTGCATAAAACGTTCATGCTACCAAAGTTTTCAATCGAAGGCAGGTGCTTCACTATAACGCCTTTTTTCGACATGTTTACAGCGCCCTTGGAAAGGTTCATCGTAATGATCATCGGTAGAAGTTCAGGGGTCAACCCTACTGCAAGGGCAGCTGAAAATAGAAGTGATTCAATTAATCCTCGATGAAACAGGGCAAGCACAATAAAAACGAAGATAACTAATACGAACGTAACCTGCATGATGAGGTAACTGAACCCTTTTACGCCGCGCTCAAATTCTGTTTCAGGGAGCTTTTCAACAAGTTTCTTAGCAATTTTTCCGTATTCTGTAGAGCCACCAGTCCTCACAACGACTGCCGTTGAGCTGCCGCTTACAACCGAAGTTCCCATAAATAGATAATTGTTCCATTCAGTAATCGAACTAGACGCTAAGTTTAGGGACTCCAACCTGTTGGCTGTCTTTTCAACAGGGAACGATTCACCGGTTAGACTGCTTTGATTTATGAAAAGATCCTTACCGCTGATTATTCTTGAATCTGCAGGGATAATATCTCCAGCCGAGAGGTAAACTATGTCGCCAGGAACAATTTGAGAAAGTTTAAGTTCTTTCTTAATTTTATCACGAAGCACAGTTGCCGTCGTACTGACCTTTTCTTTGAGAAGTTCAGCGGCATTTTCCGCTTTGTATTCTTGATAATGATCAATAACGACGCTGATTAACACAATAACAACTATTATGGAAAACTCTGCAACATCGCCAGTGGCCCCAGCTAACCCGGCTGCAAACAAAAGTATGAGGATCAAGGGGCTTTTAAAATGAAGCAGAAAACTGACTATACCAGAACGTTTCCTCTTTCGTGCTAATTCGTTAGTGCCATAAACATTTAGATTTTGCTCCGCTTCTTGGGAACTTAGACCCTGAGATGAAGTTCCAAGACGAGATAATAACTCGTCTGTTGGCAGAGTCAGAACTTCCTCTGCGGTTACGGGAGGCTGTGCTAAAGGGACGTTTTCTTTTACGGTGAATATTTCTGAATTGCTTTGAACGCCATCTGCCACAGTTCTCTCCGCCAGTGCTCACTCAACCCAGAGTGAAACCGTTCTAGCATACCACAAACAACATTCTTAAAAACCGTTCCATGCAAAACGCAGGCAAAATCGACAAGAATTATCAAACAAAAATATTGTTTCTTTGGTTTATTAGAAGCTAAGCTCTCGCCAAGACTATACCTTCTTTCGTGGTTATAGATGTCTTAGAGCTTATCAAGACACTTCAACAAAGAGGTCTATACTGCATAAAACATTAACTATCTCGGATTAGGACATTACTAAGAAAAGCACTTTAGCCGAAAATTGCCTGCGACAGAAACTATTTAAGACATAGATGCTTTCAAAAACGTTAATTGGCAGTTAAAACGGCTTTGGCAGCCCGTAAACTCGCTACTCGGACCGTGGACCGCCAAACAAAAAATATTGATGGCGACGAAAATATGCTAAGAGTCCACAAATCAACAAATTCGAAAGATGCTCATATGGAATCAGCTTCGTTGAATATAACTAAAAGGCACTTTAATTCTTCCAATCTAACCGTAACCAATAATTTTCCAAGATTAACTATAAAAAAACTCCTTTTTGACGAACTTTAAGGAGGCAATCAGAATTTCACATGACGGTCTTTCTAGAAATTTCTGGGGAATGTTCAAGGAGACATCATTAGCTTACTCATTTGACATAGCTGGATTAATTGCTGGTTTTCTTATTTCTTACCAGCTTAATGTTTTCAGGCTCTCACCCTGGGCCTTTGCTCTTTATCCAGCACTCATAAGCATAAGAATAATTAACGGTTTACTTAGTGGCCGCTTAAGCACTGCCTTGCATCTTGGCACGATTTACCCTCGATTTTCTGGAAATACAAAAAGCTTCCATAAATTAATCCATGCCATAATTGTATTAACTTTAGTAACAAGCCTAACGGTTAGCTTAATTTCTTTATTTTTCGGTTACTTGCTTTGGGGCATAACCCTGACTGATTTCCCAGCTATACTATCAGTAATGGTTTCAACATTAGCCATAGGTCTGCTTTTTTCTTTAGTAACTATTAAGGTTGCCTTTGTTTCTTTCAAACGAGGATTAGACCCTGACATCGTAGTTTATCCAATAATATCTACAGCAGCCATCATTTTCATAACCCTCTGTTACATCGGAGTGTTAAATTTGTTTTTCTTTTTGCCTTATTTTGGCAGATTAGCAATTCTAGCTATCGGCCTTACACATGTGTTTCTCGTTCTATATTTGATATCACAAGACAAGCAGGAACCTGAATTCCTGAAAACCATAAGAGAATCTCTCATTATGCTAATGTTTGTAGCCGTAATTCTAACCCTAACCGGAACCATTTTCAAAGGAATAAGTAACTTCGCAGAAAACCGGAAAGAAATTTACACGATTTATCCAGCATTAATTAACATGGTAAGCAATGTAGGCTCAGTTGTAGGCTCCACCGCTAACACTAAGCTCGCTTTAGGTTTACTTACGCCCTCTTTCTCCTCAATAAAAAATCATACTAAAAACATTACTAGCGCATGGACAGCCTCACTTTTAATCTCCACCGTTTTAGCCCTCATATCTCTAGCAATTAACCGTGTGTTTCCACTATCAAGCGTGCTTAATTTTATGGTAATAATTTGGTTATCTAACATAATAGCTGTCATAGGTATAGTGCTTTTATCTTACGCTATCGCGATATCAACATTCAAAAGAGGCTTGAACCCTGATAATTTTGTCATCCCAATTGAAGCCTCATTAGCAACCATAGTAACCTCATCAGCTTTACTATTAGCTTTACTTCTAATCAGGTAGCTTGAGGGTATAATTAAAATAATTCAGAGCCATATTTTATTGTGGAGCGACCTCTAGAATATGCCTAAATTTGAAAAGATAGAATACAAGCCTATCCCCGTCAGAGAGCTTTTGCTTGAAATGAAAAATTTATCTGAACTAATGATTGATTTAGCCTATTCCTCGGCTTTGTATAATGACAAAGACCTTGCTGAAGACGTTCTCGCGCTTGAAAGACGAGTAGATACGTTGGCGTACCTTTTAAATATGGAATTAATGGTTGCTTCAAGAGACCCAAAAGACGCAGAGGCAATGGTTGGCATTTCCAAAGTAGCTTCTTCCACAGATAAAATTTCAGATGCTGCCGCCGACATAGCAGCCATAGTAACTCGCAACATTGGCATTCACCCCATAATTGGCGAAATCTTTGAAAAAGTAGAAGAACGCTTAATGAAAGTGACCGTAAAAGCCAATTCAGCGGTTGTCAAGAAAAGGATAGAAGAACTTGATTTAGCTGCAAAAATGGGCGTTGATATTATTGCCATCCGCCGAAATAACGATTGGATACTCGACCCCAAGGGCACAGAAAGAGTCTTACAAGGTGACATCCTAATTACTCGTGGTACATCATTAGGCATTGAAAAGTTTAAAGATTTAGCTGAAGGCGAACTTGCAAAAATAGACGTTGAAGAACGCGTGAAATTCGAGGAAATTGTTTCAAGATTCGTAGAACTCAAGGACACATCTGAGTTAATGTTGGATTTAGCTTATTCTTCCCTTCTATTAAACAGTAAGGAACTAGCTGAAGAAGTCGAGCGCCTTGAAGAACGCATGGACCAATTGCACACTGATTTCGAATTGCTTGCTTTAACCAGCGGTTTCAAAAAAGAAGAAGCCTCAGGTTTCCTAGGTTTAATTCGGTTAGGTGTAGCGACAGAAAAAATCGCCGATGCCGCTGCAGATATAGCTGAGGTTGTTCTAAGAGGTATTGAACCGCACCCAATTTTGAAGCTGACAATTAAAGAAGCAGAGGAAACGGTTGCCCAAGCTTGTGTTACTGCGGATTCTCCGCTTGTAAACAAGACTCTTAAAGAAGCGCGTGTGCATGAAGAAACCGGTATGTGGGTTTTAGTAATTAAAAGAGGAGAGAAATGTTTGCGTCCTCGAGCAGACTCAAAAATCCAAGTAGGTGACGTATTGGTTGCTTCAGGATACGCTGAAGGCGCTGATGACTTAAAGAAGCTTGCTTCGCCAGCCCAAATGTGCAACGTCGAATAGTTAGCATCTTTATTTCAGATTCATTAACACTATAAACCAGTAACCGTGCGCATGGTTGTTCCGAAAATGGTTAAAAATGGTGATAATTCTCTTCTTGGTATTCACAACCAATCCTTCTTTCTCATAGAACTCCAGCGTGCTGCCTTGCCAATAGATTATGTGTTGAAGTATGTTGGTGAGACTGCTTTGTCGGGTCTCCCAAGGTTTTCTGCTGCTTCTCTGTTCATGACCGGGCACAGTAGGCTGTAAAGTGCGTAGGAAGCAACGTTTTTTACGCCTCTGACCTTGTCTATGGCCAATCCTCTTCTAAGTGTGCAAAAGTTCAATCTGCGATCTGGCACCCGCAAAATGCACCCTCAAAATACTTTTCTCATTGTTTAAAATGCGATTCTATGATGGTGCAGCGTGAAGAGGGCACTTATATTTTACAAGTTAACACCGTATTCGGAAAGGATTTGGGGAAAAGTTAAAAAATAAGTCAGAGAGGAATTCATAAAAGTGTTGATTTACTTTGAACCCTTCAACTCTCGAAGATAAAACAGAAATCATCATGACCTCAAACAAAATTCTTTGCCCTGTTAAAATGTTGGAAAAATGGCTTCAATGAACGCAGCTAAAACTTGTAGCAGAGGAGGTCGTTGAAATGCCAGTACCGTTCTATAGGACTATCAAACAAGCTAAGAAGAAAGGCTTTAGTAAGACAGTTTCTGAGATTTTGGTATTATCATTGAGACGTATTCTTGCAATTCTTGCAAATCTTAAATATATCCCTGAAAATGCTATTGTAGAAGTTAACAATTCCAAGATGTTTTTGCTTCCGAGAAAACGTGACATTAATCTGGATCTTTTTTCGTATAAAAAAAGAGAACCAATCTTCACAAATTATTTGATGCACTCAGGTATCCTCAAAGAAGGTGATGTTGTCTTAGATATTGGAGCCAATATAGGTTATTACGTTCTGGTTGAATCACAACTTGTGGGGAAAAGCGGACAAGTCTACGCTGTTGAACCCGTTTTAAGCAGTTTTAACCAACTGGAAAAGAACGTGCAACTAAATAATTTGAAGAATGTTTCGATGTTCCAGTTTGCATTTGGCGAGAAAGACGAGAAATCAGAGATTTGCATTTCAGATAAGTCTAATTTGTGTACTATGAACAGAAATGCAGTTGTTGGCAAATTCGTTAGGACACAGGAAGTGTCCGTGGAGACAGTGGATACATTCTTTAAAGATAAAGCTCCTCCAAACCTCATTCGCATGGATGTGGAAGGCTGGGAATACCAGATAATTAAGGGAATGGCTAAAACTCTCAAGGGGAATGTAAAAATTCTTGTAGAGCTGCATCCTTGGCCTCCCTATCTTGATACTGAAAAAATGGATGAAATATTTCAGGTTCTTGAGCAAAACAATTTCACTGTAAGATTTGTGGTTTTTGAGAATAAGATTGTAGAAAATAGAATTGTTAGGTTCCTTTTGAAGAAAGCTGGAGATAAGCTACCGATCGTTGCTTCGAATATATTTGTGCAAGAACTCAAAAAACTGATAGAAGACAATCCAGAGGTGGGGAGCCCAAATGTGGTATTCGAGAAACAAATTTCCCCCGACTAAGTAAACGGAAAGTCGCTAAGGTTTACCTGTCAGCGATGTTTTAGGCGTCTTTCCTGTAGCTTTGCTTTTTTCTGGTGGTCTAAATAGATAGGGCAAGCCGCATTCTAATGCACATCGCTCCCATCAGCTTTCGGCATTGGGGATTTGGGACTTGAAAGCTACAAGTTTGTTGACTTGCAGGCTAAGGCTAGGTAAAAAATCATGTACTCGTATAAGTGCAAATAAACCAAGCCGAATTTGAACCATGCCGCTAAGCGGGATAAGGCGCAGTTTAACGCGTTAAAGCAATCCATAGATGGTCTGAGACTGGTCTTGCCAGCATCTCTGCCGTATTATCTTTATGCATGAGTATTCGTTTGTTGGGGTTCGGGTTGAATTCGCCTATGACGTCAGCGTAAATGTGTTCTAGGCTTAAGGCATCGATTATTTTGTTTGCGGCTTCTGGTTGTGCAGCAATAAGTAATGCGCCTGAACTAATCAGTTGCAACGGGTCAATTTCATAATATCTGCAGATTTTGGCAGTTTCAGGTTCAACCGTAATTTTTTCTTCAAAAACGCGTATACCTAATCCTGCGGCGTCTGCCATTTCGTGGATGCCGTTTAGTATTCCGCCTTCTGTTGGGTCGTGCATGGCGTGGACTCCGCCTGTTTTGTAAGCAGTTAAGGCGTCTTTTACAACGCTTATTTGGCTGTAGAAGCGTTTGGCGCTCTCAAGTATGGTCGTGGTAAAAACTTTTTTTAGTTGCTCTTCGCGGTCGGAAGCTAAAATTGCCGTGCCTTCAATACCCGCGCTCTTTGTTAAAATTAGCTTGTCACCTGCTTTGGCGCCTGCGGCAGTAACGTATTTACCTTTTTCTGTTAAGCCCATGATGCAACCAACAACAATAGGATTAGCCAAACCCGGAGTTGATTCGCAATGTCCTCCAACAATCGCAATGCCAAGCTCCTTGGCGGCAGCGTTCATTTGGGTGCTTATGGTTTCAACGATTTTGCTGTCAGCGTTCTCTGGCAAAAGCAAGCATGAGAAGAAAAAGGCAGGCTCAACCCCAAACGTAGCCACATCATTAGCGTTAATGTTGATAGCTTCCCATCCGATTCGTTCAACTGCGCCGGTTATTGGATCCATGGAAACGATGGCGTTTTTGTTTCCAACATCTAACACTGCACCATCTACTCCAGCAGCGGGACCCAAAACTACTTCGCTGCGTTCGGCGCCAAGGTTTTTGAAGACTACTTCTTTTAGGATGTCTATGGGGATTTTTCCAGGCGGCAGTTTCATAGATAATCCTCTGTCAAACCAAGCTTTTAAGCTGTGGGAAAACACGCAAAACCGCGTGCATGACGGGGATGGCTACTAATAAGCCGATTAGCATCTGTACAATGTTAAAGGGAACTTCAACCAGTGCCAACGCGAAAGGATAGCCTAAAACAAGTTGTTCGTAGAGGAAGTAGCCTAAAACCATCTCAAAGCCACCAATAACAATCGCTACTGTGGCACTCAATGTGATGCTTCGGGTTTTTTGGTTTAATTTCTTGTTTAGGAAGCCAACAAGGAAGCCTTCTATTGCTTTAATTGTAAAGGTGCCTGGGGCGAACTGTGCGGCTACAAGAATATCAGCTATTGTTGCTCCTGCACCTGCTGTTGCGCCTACTAGTGGTCCAAAAAGTAATGCTGCGATGTAAATGAGTGTCTCGCCAAGGTTGAAGTATCCGCTGGTGGCTGGGATAGGAACCACAAATAAGAGGGTGACGACTGCGACAAGTGCTGCCATGACTCCTGCCAAGGCAATTTTGAGGGTGACTCTTTGTTTGTCTGGGTTTGATTGTGTGCTCTGCATCTTTTTTCGCCTTGGTATAGTTGTAACTTTAGTATAGTTACAGCTATACTATAAAATAAGCGTTACGGAACCAACAATCACAAAAGCAGCTGTATATCGTCGAATGCTGCCAGAACCTTCCTTCCACGCTCAGTGATTCGGAAGAATTTCTTGCCATTCTCCTCATAGCCAACCACCAACCCCCTATCTGCCAACTCATTAAGATGTTGATAAACCGCGGCACGAGTCATTATCTTGCCCAATTGCTTCCACAAATCATAACCATACGTGTCCTTTTCACTGAGAATTTTAAGAATTTTCTCTTTGGTACTTACCGCAAGCCCTAAGCCTGCGGTTTTCTGTTTTTTCGTCATCGCCTGAAGAACATCGGTCGCTTTTAACCCGCTCCCCGTGATAAGGCAGACTACACTGCTGTCGCTGGAAATTCGGTCGGCTTTCAGTTTCTGCAATGCTGCCACGGTGGCTGCGCTGGCTGGTTCAGCGAAGACTCCTTCCAGTTTAGCGACTTGAAGCTCCGCAGTCAAAATATCCGCGTCTGAGACGGTTAAAGCTAAGCCGTTTGATTCTTGAATCGCTTTAATTGCTAATTCGCTTTGTAATGGTTCGCCAACGAGAATGGCTAATGCGCGTGTGGATGGGTTGCAGAATTTTGAAGATGATTGTCCTGTCAGTTCGTTAACTATTGGGGCACAGCCTTCTGTCTGGACCCCTATCATTCGTGGCAACGAGCAGGTTAGCCCTAGCTGTTTGAGTTCTTTGAAGCCTTTCCAAAGAGAATAGATGGTCCCGCCGCTTCCCATCGAAACTATAACCCAATCAGGAACCGTAAACTGCTCATTAATTTCGAAGGAAATAGTTTTTTGGGTTTCAACTACCAACGGGTTAAGTTCGGCAGTGGCTTGGTACCAACCTGTTTCCTTGGCTAAGTCAGCTGCTTTGCGGATTGAGTGATCCACAATGTCGCCTGATTCCTCGATGACGGCGTCGTAAGCAATCATCTGCATCAGTTTTCCAACATCGACAACTTTGGGAACTAAGACGTGGCAAATCAGCCCTGCTTTTGCGCCGTAGGCAGCTAAAGAAGCGCCCATGTTACCGTTAGTGGCGCATACTAGAGCCTCAAAACCTTGGTCAATCGCGTTTGATGTTAAGAAAGCGGCTGCACGATCTCTATAAGAGCTTGTGGGGTTGCGGGTTTCATCCTTCAAATAGAGGTCTTTCAAACCGACAGCTTTAGCAAGCCTTTCAGCCTTATGCAGAGGTGTTCCGCCCTCTCCCAAACTGACCATATGCTTAACCGGCGGAAGCAGCTGTCGGTATCTCCAGAATCCTTGCTCTCTCGAAAAATTCAGCTTTCCAGCTTCAGGCATATCGGCCTTGAATTCGAGTGTGCCGCCGCATTTTTCACAGTTGCTTCTCAACGGGTAAACTGGAAACTCTGTGCCGCAGTGAATGCATCGAAGCATCAAGATTTATTCCCTACTTACTGCATATTGGAAGAGCCTTTTATGTTATGTCATTTGCCGATTAGTTCTGTTCTTTTCAAGCAAAGCGTTTAGGAGAGGAAAATCTAAATGGGAGTTCAACTTAAAATAGAGACAATTATGAGTGATAATGCATGAGCGTAAGAGAAGACCCAATAAAAATGCATAAAGACGCTATTTCGCTGATGGAAAACGGTAAATACGTTGAAGCAAGAGACATTTTTGTAAAGACAGCTGAACTTTACTATAAAAGTCAGAACTATTTCGGGTCAGCAGAAATGTACTATAAGGCTGGGGAATGCGCCTTTGCCCTCAAAGAATACGAGAAAGGTGTGGAATTTTTTATGAAATCCGCTGACATCTCGTTTAGCAAGGGATTTGACAGGTACGGCGTTAGTGCGCTTGATTATGCAAGAGACTGCCAAAAAGGCTTAGGCAACACAAAGGAAGTAGAAGAGCTAACCAAAAAGATTAAGGAAGTCAAAGAAAAACTCGAAGCCTCAGGCTTCTAAGAGCCCAATTTTTCTCTTTAACCTGATTTTTTTCTCCGTTCAACATAATGAATTAATTAACAGCAGTCATGCTATTTCTAGTGTCTAAAATTTTCGGTTTAAATCATGTCTGCATCATTTAAATCCCTCTCTGAACTGCTTGAAAAAGTCGAAGCAACAAAAAAACGACTAGAAATCACAGATTTAACCGCAAACTACCTAAAAACGTTTAATCCAAGTAAAAGGCAAATATAACACTGAATAACAACACTTCACTTTGGAGATTGGTTAAGGTGGATGCGGCAGAAAAGAAAGCGTTCGCTCAAGAATTCTACAGTCGCCAAACAATACTGAAAGAGCTAGGCGAAAAAGGACAGAGGCAATTAGCCAAATCTAAAGTTGCAGTTGTCGGTGCTGGAGGATTAGGAACTGTTTCGTCACTCTATCTTGCTTTAGCTGGCGTTGGCTACATACGTTTAATCGACCAAGACACCATAGAAACTCACAACCTGCATAGGCAAATCTTATACAACACTGACGACTTGCATTATCCAAAAACTGAAGTTGCCGCAAAAAAACTGGAAAAACTCAATCCGCTCATAACCGTTGAAGCAATTCCTGAAAATGTCAACGCAGGCAATGTTGAACGACTTTTGGATGGTGTCGACTGTGTTGTTGACGGTTTGGATAACATGGTGACTCGTTACCTTGTTAATCGTGCCTGCGTAAAATCAAAGACTCCATATGTTTTCGGCGCAGCCATCGGCATCGAAGGCAACCTGTCGGTGTTTGCTCCGCCTGAAACTGGCTGCTTGGAATGTTTGATGCCTAACCTTTCCGACGCAGATTTACTAACGTGCAGCACCCGTGGAGTTCTTGGTGCAACAACTGGAATAATTGGCTCTCTGCAAGCCATGGAAACAATAAAACTCTTAGCTGGAATCGGCTCAACTTTGAAGGGCAAACTGTTGGTCTGCGACTTCAGCGACATGGATTTCACTAGCATAGACATTTCAAAAAGCACCCGCTGTCCAGTTTGCCACGGCGATTTAGCTTCGGTTGCTGGCGGTGAACGGCTGGTTTGGCTTTGCGGACGAGACACAGCTAACATTAACCCTGAAAAACCCCTAAAGCTGAACCTTGAGGAGATTTACCCAATGGTAAACAAGCGGTTTAATGTTAGTTTAAAGTCGCGTTTGGCTCTTATGTTCGATTACAAGGGTTATGAGGTTAGCTTGTTTAACGGTGGACGCATGCTAATCAAGAATATTGCAAGCGAAAAAGAAGCCTTGAAGGCTTACAGGGAAATAATCAGCACTTTAAACGCTTCTTAAGCAGCATAATTTTTGTTATTGAATTTCTCCAACAAATAGTATACCTTCCCTCCTCTCTTTGGCTAACTTCTCAAAAAACGTTTGAATCCTCGCTATGAAGTACGTTTTTTCTCAGCCACTATAGCATTAGGTGAAAGCCCATGCTCAATTCAGCCCACAGCACGGTTGACGCGACAGCGACTTCCACGATGGACAATACAGCGCCAACTTTTAGGTATTCTTTGAGGCTAATGTTGACTCCTTTGCGCCGCATCGTTTCCATCCACATCAAAATCGCCAGCGAACCCAACGGGAAAAAGTGGGGACCCAAATTGTTCCCAATCACATTGCTGAAAATCAAACGTGTTAAGGGTGTTCCAGTCAGGGCTAGTTGCTTGATGCTTAGCAGACCAAGAATTGTCATCGGCCAGTTATTCATGAAACTCGCGCCGACCGTTACCACCATACTTGGTGCAAAAACCCCAAGCACGGATGGTAACTTGCTAGTCGTTAAAAGCGCGGAAGCTAACAGGTTTGTGATGCCAGCAGTTTCCAACCCCTGAACCACTATGAAAATGCTAAGCATAAACAGCAAGATATCCCAATTTATGTCCCTTGCCAGCCCCCTGAGCCCTTTCTTCTCACCGTTCACCGAACCCTTATGCTTCAACGTGAACCAGTAGACCACCACCAAAAATACTGCACCACTACAAATTACAAGTGAAACTGGAAACCTGCTCAAAGAAGTCAACACATAACCAATATCGATTGCCACAAGCGTAGCAAAACATATCCTCAGCAAAACAGGCGAAATCACTGGTTTTCCTTTGGTTAAAGCATCAGCAGCTTGCGCATCATAAGTCCGTGGTATTCGCTTTCTGAAAAACAGGTAAACCAACAGCAAACTGCTGGCGATTGTTGCCACGGCTACGGGACCCATAAAAATCAAGTGGTCGATGAAGGTGTACTTGAAAAAGTCGGCGCTCAAGATGTTGATTGGGTTGCTTGTAATCAACGGCATGGCAGCAGTATCCGCGATTAATCCAGCACTGAAAAGGTATGCAAGCTTACCCTTTGAATCTATATCTAAGCAAGTCACAATCTCCAGCACAATCGGGATTAAAATCAAAACTGCACTGTCATTCGCAAAAAGAATACTCACAGCCGCCGTCAGCAAAACAACATAGAAATAAAGCCGCAACCCGCTTCCGCCAGCCAACTTCACCACTCGCAACGCAGCCCACTTAAAAAAGCCCATAGCATCCAACGTCACAGACAACGCCACAATGCCCAGAAACGCCAAAGCTGCATCCCAAATGTTTAGAAAAGACTGAGCCGCCTGCCCCAAACTAACCGTACCCAGCAATAGTGAAGCTACAGCGCCGATTCCAGCCGCGTAACCCAGCCGCAAACCAAAG
>Ga0182027_10008312_pt1 | contig 15122 bp, 15 predicted proteins | sample 712E1DmetaG_FD_121300 | JGI IMG/M metagenome (GOLD analysis project Ga0182027, IMG submission 121300) | Permafrost microbial communities from Stordalen Mire, Sweden - 712E1D metaG (Illumina Assembly) | ecosystem: Environmental > Terrestrial > Soil > Wetlands > Permafrost | place: Sweden... | reverse complement strand
CTGAACATCTGGAGCTTTATTTTATTCTTTCACTGATTACACCGTTAGGCTTGCTTGAGCGTTGTCCTACTTATAAAGAACAGCTGCGCCAAGTGGTAAATCGCGATTTAAGTACTTATGCTTTCTTAGGGTATCCGGTTTTACAAGCTGCGGATATTTTACTCTATAAGGCTGATAGTGTACCGGTAGGGGAGGATCAGCTGCCACATTTGGAGTTAACCCGGCAGATTGTGCGTAAATTTAATCATCTTTACCCCGTTAGAAGTCCTGCAGCGCGGGGCGTTACTTCTGACGAGGTTTATAAAACAACCTGTTTTGCGGAACCCCAAGCCCTGCTTACTCAGACCACTCGGCTTTTGGGCCTGGATGGCCGTAAGATGAGCAAAAGTTATAATAATTATATCGCTCTATCCGATGCCCCCGAAGTTATCCGTAAAAAGGTACAGGGCATGTTTACTGACCCTGAGAGAATTCGGGTTACTGATCCCGGGCATCCGGATAAATGCAGTGTTTTTTCTTATTATGCGGCATTTTTTCCTGAATTAAATCATCAATCTCATGAGCGTTGCACGAAAGCCAGGTTGGGTTGTACGGAATGTAAAAAAGAGCTGGCAGCTTTGCTCATTAATTTATTAGCTCCGATTCAGGAAAAAAGGCAATCTTTAGAAAAAGATCAAGGACATATTCAAGATATTCTATCTGTTGGTAATAAAAAGGCTGCTTTGGTGGCTAAGAAAACGATTATGCAGGTGAGGGGACTGCTTAAGGTCTGATATTAACCCCCACAGCTTCTATAAAATCGGTGATTAAAATTGATTGATTTAATAAATTTAATTAGAAAGAAGGTGCGGGGTGAATTATAAAATCCGCTTAGATATGTTTGAGGGGCCGTTAGATCTGTTACTGTATCTAGTCAAGAAAGACCACCTTAATATTTACGATATCCCGATTGCCAAGGTTACTCAGCAATATTTGGAGTATATTAATTTGATGCAGCTTTTGGATTTAAATATTGTAGGAGAATTTTTGGTAATGGCGGCTACGTTGATGCAGATAAAATCTAAAATGTTGCTTCCGGCGGAAGAATTGGCGGCGCAAGAAGAAGAGGAAGACCCGCGCGCTGAGCTGGTAAAAAGGCTTCTGGAATATGAAAAGTTTAAACAAATCGCCGAAAATTTAAAACAGAGAGAGATTAGCCAACAGGAGGTTTTTAAGCGCCCGAAATCCGAAGAACCGGCGGATGCCAAAACGCCGGGCAAAGATGGCGATAAATATTTTGAGGCCAGTATTTTTGATTTGATCAATGCTTTTTCTCAGGCTCTCAAAGATATCCCCCGCGAAGTTTTTTATGAGGTGATCAAGGATCAATATACGGTTGAGCAAAAAGTCCATGATATCCTGCATTTATTATTGGTGCAGACTGAAATTAAGCTTTCGGAGCTATTCGTCAAGACCAAGAGTAAAATGGAGATTATTGTGATCTTTTTAGCCATTCTGGAGCTGGCGAAAATGAAAGAAATTAATGCCCGCCAAAATGCGGAATTCGAAGACATTATTATATTCAGAAATAAAGAAAATATCATTCCCTATGAGCGAAGAGACCAGGCACACACTGCTGAAGGCTAATCCGATTGTTGCCGACAACAAGGAATCCGAAGAGGATGTAGTTTTAAATATATCCTTAAGGCCTAAGAAGTTTAACGAATTTGTCGGCCATAAGGATGTGGTCGATAATTTAAAAATTTCCATCCAGGCAGCCAGGCAAAGAAATGAGCCATTAGAACATGTGCTCTTAAGTGGGCCTCCGGGATTGGGTAAAACTTCTTTATCTCATATTATTGCCCATGAAATGGGCGCTAAAATTACCGCTACCAGCGGCCCGGCGATTGAGCGGGCTGGAGATTTAATCGGCATACTGACTAATTTGGAAAGCGGAGACATACTTTTTATTGATGAGATACACCGGATGTCCAAGGTGGTCGAAGAATTTTTGTATCCGGCCATGGAAAGTTTCCAAATTGATTTTGTGATTGATAAGGGGCCTTACGCCAAGACTATTAAATTTAATCTTAAGCCATTTACTCTTATCGGTGCAACTACGCGCACAGGGCTTTTAGCTGCTCCTTTAAGGGGCAGGTTTGGCATATTTTACAGCCTGGATTTCTATAAACAAGAAGAATTGGCTAAAATCATAAAAAATTCCAGCCAGTTATTATCGGTAAAAATTGATGACGCGGCAACCTTAGAGATTGCCAAGCGTTCCCGGGGAACCCCACGTATTGCTAATCGTCTTTTGCGCAGAGTACGGGATTATGCCCAGGTTTTAAAAATTGAAAATGTTAATCAGGCTTCAGCCTCCAAGATTCTTAATGAACTGGGTATTGATCAGGCGGGTTTCGATGATCTGGATCGCAAGGTTTTAAAATTAATTCTAGAGTCATTCGGTGGAGGGCCGGTAGGGATTGAGTCTTTGGCGGCTAGCCTTAATGAAGAAGTAGATACTATTGAGGATGCGGTTGAACCGTATCTTTTAATGGCCGGGTATTTAAAACGTACCTCACGGGGCAGAATTGCCACCCGCAAGGCCTTTGAACATTTTGGCCTCAAGTTTAATCAATCCTTCGATACCCTGGTTTAAAGCCCGGGGTTTGCTCAGGATTGATACCAAGGTCGGCATATTTTTTACTAGTATGAAAGGCTGAGTCTGAATGCCCCCGCATGTATCAAGAGCAACAAGAAGAAATTTTCTAGTTGTTTAAAGTGATGGATATCTTATTGCACATCTGCTGCGGGCCTTGTTTAATCTATCCCCTTAGCAGGTTAAAAGCTCAAGGATTTAAAATTAGAGGATTTTATTATAATCCTAATCTTTATCCGGTTAGTGAATATTTCCGGCGCCTGGAGGCTTTAAAAGTTTTGAGCCAGGAATTTTCTTTAGATCTTGATTATCCTGAGCATAAGGAATCCGATTTTTCTCAGGCAATTAATGCTCAGGAAAGCCAGCCCCAGCGTTGTATAAACTGCTGGTCATTACGTTTACAGAAAACAGCTCGGCAGGCTAAAGAAAAAGGTTATTCCGCATTCAGTACTACTTTATTAGTCAGCCCGTATCAGAATCACGAATTGCTTAAGCAATTAGGCAATCAGATCGCTCAAGAAGCCGGTATAGATTTTTACTATGAGGATTTCCGTCCGGGGTTTAAGCAGGCCCAGACAGAAGCTAAGCGCAAAGGTATTTATCTACAGAAATATTGCGGTTGTAAATATTCGATAAGGCCACAACTTATGGAGCGGTAGCAAGATAAGTCGTCGGCCGAATTGATCCTACACCGAAGGTGTAGGATCTTGAGAGGGGAAAATGAAATTTAAAGTATTTATTATATTTATATTCTGTTATTTATTTAGTCTTGGCCTGGTCTTAGCTGAAGATAAGCAGATTCAGGCTAAGGAGGCTGCGCCTAGGGGTATTTGGGTGTCGGTGTTCTCCGCAAAAAAACTGATATATTCTGAGCAGGGTGTGCATAATTTAGTTGCTCAATGCAATAAGGCAAAGATTAATGAGATTTACCTGCAGATTTTTCAGTCGGGCAATGCTTATTACGATTCCCGGATTTGCGATAAAACAAAATATGATCAAATGATTGCCTCTGCCGGACTGGATACGTTGGACTTATTGCTTAGAGAGGCCGGGCAGAATAATATTAAAGTTTTTGCCTGGGTAAACATTTTAGGATTAGGTAAGAACGAGAAAGCGGATATTCTGAATAAATATGGCAGCTCTATTCTTACCCGGGATCAGTATCAAAGATCGGCAAAGATTTCTACCAGCACGGAGCTGGATAAATATTATTTGAGAGAGGATATGTTATTTTTGGAGCCGGGTGATCCTAAGGTTGAGTCGTATATGTTGACGATTATTAATGAAATAATTAATCGTTATCCGTTATTTAGCGGCATACACTTAGATTATATGCGTTATCCATCGCCGGTCCCGTTTGTTCCAGGATCCCGGTTTAATAAATTTGGTTTAACCTACGGTTACGGGCCGGCTAACGTCGAGCGATTTCGCGATAAAACCGGGATTAATGTTTTAGATACTTTAAATAATGAGGATGAATATTTGGCTTGGGATAATTGGAAACGCCAGCAGGTTACGGATTTAGTGCGTAAAATTTCCAGCTTAGTTAAAGTAAAATCCCCGGGTTTAGTAGTTTCCTGCGCTGTGCTTCCGGTTGTTGAACGCGCATATTCCAACGCATTTCAAGATTGGTCAGCCTGGTTAGAAGATGGGATTATTGATTACGTAGTATTAATGTCCTATACTAAAGACAATCAGTTTGCTAAAGAAGTGGTAAAAAGCAGCCTGGGGCATCGCGGAAAAGGTAAAATTTATATCGGCATAGGTGCGTTTCTCATGAAAGACAATCCGGATCTGTTTGTTAATCAATTCCGTCTGATTTCCGATTTGGCTCCCGATGGTATAGTACTCTATTCGATTGACAATTTAACCGATCAAATTATAGGCTATCTGAATTAAATCATCTTTTTATAAAGAGAGATCCTTGCTCGTTTCATTCGCAAGGATTTCACTGGATAAAATATTTAAGGTGTTCAAATTCGGGCATTAACTTACTCACGCTGAGGCGTTGGTAAGTTAAGCACTCATTTATGCTAAAACTTGCTGAATTTAATTATCTTCTTCCTAAAGAGCTGATTGCTCAATATCCTTTGAAAAACAGAGAAGAGGCCCGCCTATTAATCGTAGATCGAAAAACCGGCATGATTAGCCATAAAGTATTTAAAGATATCTCTGGATTTTTTAAAAAGAATGATTTATTGGTGCTTAATGATACTAAGGTTTTACATTGCCGTTTAATGGGGAATAAAATAACCGGTGGAAAGGTGGAAATTTTACTCACCCGCAGGCTAAATGGCACAACTTTTTCCTGCCTGGTTCAGCCTAGCCGCACAAAAACAGGTGAAAAAATTATCTTTGCTTCCGGAAAGGTTACCGGAATTTTGAATAGCCGGGGGCAGATCAGTTTTAAACAGCCGGATGCCGATTTGATTTATAGTTTTGGGATTGTTCCTTTACCTCCCTACATTAAACGCGCGCCGGAAGATTTAGATACTGTTTATTATCAGACGGTTTATGCCAAAAATGAAGGGGCACTTGCTTCGCCTACTGCCGGCCTGCATTTTACGCAGGAATCATTCGATAAAATTAGCGGTGCCGGGGTTAATTTAGCCTATGTAACTTTGCATGTGGGGTTAGGCACATTTCGGCCGGTAAAATGCGAAAATATCATTGAACATCAGATGGAGGCAGAATATTTTTTAGTTCCTGAGGCGACCATTGCCGCTTTGAATAAAGTAAAAGCGGCGCAGGGGCGGATTATTGCGGTTGGCACAACTAGCTTGCGGGCATTAGAAACTTATGCTTGCGGACGCAAAGAAGGCAATACGGACTTATTTATCTATCCGGGTTATAAATTCGCATTAGTAAATTGTTTGTTAACAAATTTTCATTTGCCCATGACTACTCTTTTTATGCTAGTTTGCGCATTCGCAGGAAAAGAACTGATGATGAGGGCATATCAAGAGGCAGTGGATAATAAATATAGGTTTTATAGTTATGGCGATGCAATGCTGATTATATAAAATTAGATTAAGTCATAAATTGTAAATAATCCGTAAGCTTATAGCTTACAGCTTACAGCTTTCCAAAATAATGTATACATTAATTCATCAAGACAAAAATTCTAAAGCTCGATTAGGCAAGGTGACTACTGCTCATGGGCAGTTTGATACGCCGGCTTTTATGACAGTGGGCACGCATGCTACGGTAAAAGGCCTAATGTTTAAAGACATTCAGGATGCCGGCGCGCAGATAGTTCTGGCTAATGCTTATCATGTATTCTTAAGGCCGGGTATAGAGATTATTAAAAAAGCCGGAGGCTTGCATAAATTTATGAGCTGGGATAAGCCGATACTTACCGATAGCGGAGGTTACCAGGTTTTTAGTTTAGCGCTTTTTCGTAAAATGTATGATCGGGGGGTGGAATTTCAGTCGCATATTGATGGCTTAAAACATTTTCTTACGCCGGAAGATGTGATTAAAATTCAAGAAACTTTGGGCTCAGATATTATGATGCCGCTTGATGAATGCGTGCAATATCCTTGTACTAAAGAGGAGTCCAGGGTAGCCATGGAAAGGACGGTAGCTTGGGCAAAAAGATCAAAAGACGCGCACGGAGATGCTCCGGGCTTACTATTTGGGATTGTGCAAGGAGCCACTTACGAAGATTTACGTAGTGAATGCGTCAAGCGTTTAGTGGATATGAATTTTGACGGTTACTCTATTGGTGGAGTTTCTGTTGGCGAGAGTAGTAACTTAATATATAATATCATTGAGTTGGTAGCTGGAGTCCTGCCGCAAGAGAAGCCGCGTTATGCCATGGGAATAGGTTATCCTTTTGATATTATCGAGGCAGTGGAGCGGGGAGTGGATATGTTTGATTGCGTGATTCCTACCCGCTACGGAAGAAATGGCACTGCTTTTACCAGTTGCGGCAAAATTTCTATCCGCAACGCCGCCTATACTGAAGATTTTAAGCCCCTAGATCCAAAATGTGCTTGTTATACGTGCCAGAATTTTTCCCGGGCTTACTTGAGGCATCTGTTTAACGCTAAGGAAATGCTGGGTTTGGTTTTGCTTAGCCTGCATAATGTTTACTTCTTTCTGGATTTGATGCGTCAGATTCGTCAAGCGATTAAAGAGGATAAATTCAGCCAATTTAAGCAAATGTTTTTAATGGATTATAATAATCAGCTATGCGCATAGATATAATTAGTATTTTTCCTAGAATGTTTTCTGCTGTCTTGGATGAATCGATTATTAAACGGGCTCAGCTTAAGGGTAAGGTTAAGATTTTTACGCATGATTTAAGGGATTATACCCTGGATAAACACCGTAAAATTGATGATCGTCCGTTTGGCGGAGGCAGCGGCATGGTGATGCAGGTAGAGCCTATTTTTAGGGCTGTGCAAGCAATTAAGAAAAAAATTAATGGTAAAGCCCGGGTGATTTTATTATGCCCTCAGGGTAAAAAATTTAACCAGGCTTATGCTAAAAAATTATCCGCTTGCCGTAATTTAATATTTATCTGCGGGCATTATGAAGGGGTGGATGAGCGGGTTAGGCAATATTTGGCGGATGAAGAAATCTCTATCGGAGATTATGTTCTCACCGGAGGAGAACTCGCGGCTATGGTGTTGGTGGATAGTCTAGTTAGATTGATCCCCGGGGTACTTGGAGATAAAAATTCCTTGAATTTTGAGTCATTCGAAGGTAATCTATTAGAATATCCGCAATATAGCCGGCCAGCTAAATTTAAAAACTGGTCGGTTCCTGAGGTCCTGGTATCAGGAGATCATGATAAAATTTATGCTTGGCGTAAACTTCAGGCGCTTAAGCGAACTAGGGCCAGAAGGCCGGATTTACTAAAAAAGTCAAAGTAACAGAAAGGAGTAGGTAACAATGGATATTAAATCAATTGAGGCAGGGTTTACTAAGAAAGAGATGCCGGCAATTAACATCGGAGACACAGTTAAGGTACTTACCAGGATTCCCGAAGGCCCGGATAAGTTCCGGCTGCATCCGTTTGAGGGCGTAGTGATTGCCAAAAGCGGATCAGGGACCAAAACCAATTTTACGGTGCGCAAAGTATCTTCAGGTGAAGGGGTAGAGCGCGTGTTCCCGCTCTATTCTCCGGTTATTGACCGCATTGAGATTATCCGCCAGGGTAAAGTCAAGAGGGCTAAGCTTTATTACCTAAGAGAGAAGGTCGGCAAGCATGCTACTAAAATAGAAGTTAAAGAAGAAAAAGAAGTAAAAACTAAGTAGTGCTGTACTATGAAAGAAAACTTAATCTTAAGGGTTACGATTTAATTATCGGTGTGGATGAAGCAGGCCGCGGGCCTTTAGCCGGGCCGGTTGTGGCGGCGGCGGTGTGGTTAAGGGACCTTAAATTTGTCCACCGGATAGATGATTCTAAAAAGTTGTCAGCGGCAAAAAGAAAAGATGCGTTTTTTGAAATAAAGAATAAATCTGTGTATGCGATTGCCGCGGTTAACCATCTTAAGATTGATCAGATAAATATTTTGCAGGCGACGATTTTAGCTATGCAAAAGGCGATCGCGGGGTTAACTAAACAGCTGACACCTAAAGAACTAAAACGCGCATTTGTGCTCATTGATGGTAATATGCGGCTTAAGCTGGATCTGCCTTATCAGAGCATTGTCGGGGGTGACGCTAAATCACTAAGTATTGCCGCAGCCAGTATCTTGGCTAAAGAACGGCGGGATCAGATCATGACAGCATTTCACAAAATTTATCCGCAATACGAATTTATTAAACATAAAGGTTATCCTACACAGTTGCATCGGAATATTTTAAAAGTAAAAGGGCCCATCGCCATTCATAGAAAGAGTTTTCTAAGGTGCGTTCAGGAAACTTAGAATTCGGAAAAGCTGCTGAAGAGGCAGCGGCCAAGTTTTTAAAAGCTAAAGGGTATAGAATCCTGGAGCGCAATTATAAAAATAAATTTGGGGAAATTGATATTATTGCCCGGCAGGCAGGCGTGATTTGTTTTCTAGAAGTTAAGGCCAGGCGCAGGCTTGATCAGGGCTATCCTCAAGAAGCGGTAGATGCCGGTAAGCAGAGGCAGATTTCTAAGGTGGCGGTGGATTATTTAAAAAAACACCATCTTTTGGACCGGCCCGCACGTTTTGATGTTTTGGGGTTGTTATATACCAAAACTATCCCGGAAATTAATTTAATTACAAATGCTTTTGAACTAACTTCAGAATTTAGTCTTTAAAATTATTGCCCAGGCGATTTGGCTTTAGTTATTTTTAAATAAACAGAGAATAAATAAGGAGCTTAGAAGATGCAGTATAAGACTCAAAGCTTGGTTAAATATTCCCATGACCTTGCCGCTAGGTTTTCGGCTCCTGGAGGAGGATCCGCCGCGGCTTTTAATGCGGCGATGGGAGCTAGCTTGGTGAGCATGGTTGTTAATTTCACTCTTGGTAAGCCCAGATACGCAGCTTTTGAAAAAGAGCTAAAGATGATATTGGTTAAATCTGAAAAACTAAGAAAACGTTTTATAGTTTTAGTAGATTTGGATGTATCGGCTTATCAGAGCAAAAATAGCAAAAAGGCATTGGCTGTACCACTTGAACTTGCCCGTCTTTGTTTCCAGGCGGCCGAATTATGCCCACCGTTGATTAAGAAGGGAAATGTTAATTTAATTAGTGATGTTGCGGTGGGGGCAATTTTTTTGGAGTCAGCTTTTATGGCCGCTTGTTTTAATGTCGAAATTAATTTAAAAAGTTTGGCAGATATAAAACTTACTCAAAAGATTAGGCAAGAGTTGGGCCGGATGCGTAAGAAGATTCTTAAGCTACGCAAAAATACGGAGGATAGTGTTGGCAAAGTTATTAGAGGGTAAAATTGTTGCAGATAAAATTAAAGAAAAGCTTAAAAGCATTATACAGAGCTTAAAGCGTCCTCCGGTTTTAGCCAGCATTCTAGTAGGTAAGGATCCTGGTGCGCTGGCTTATGTAAAATCTCAAAGCAAAACCGCCGCTAGTTTGGGAATAGCCTATCAGTTGCATCAGCTAGCTGAAAGCATCACTGAGGACCAGTTAATTGATTTTGTGCTTAAGCTTAATGCGGATGTTTCAGTTAACGGTATTATTTTACAAATTCCTCTTCCGGATAACATCAACTATATGAAAGTTTGCGAGCTTATTTTGCCGAATAAAGATGTGGAGGGGATGCATCCGACTAATATCGGGAAAGTACTTTTTGGCCGGGCTAGAATTGTGGCTTGCACCGCTAATGCTGTAATGGAGCTATTAAATTCTACCGGGATAGATTTGTATGGCAAGGAAGTAGTCATTGTCGGGCATAGCGAAATTGTCGGTAAGCCTTTAGCCATGCTTCTGTTAGAAAAGTTTGCCACGGTGACCGTTTGTCACATCGCTACTAGTGAGGTCGGAAAGCTAAAAGAACATGTAAAGAGGGCTGAAGTGTTAATTGTAGCGGTCGGCCAGGCAGGCCTGATTAAAGGAGAATGGATAAAAGAAGGCGCAATTGTAATCGATGTAGGTATAAACCGTTTCAATAATAAGATCGTGGGGGATGTAGAGTTTGCGGCCGCCCAGCAACGCGCTGCCTATATTACTCCCGTACCCGGGGGGGTCGGGCCATTAACGGTAGCGATTTTAATGCGTAATTTGGTCGAGGCAACTTGTTTACAGCAATCTTAAAAATAAATCAAGCCATCCGATAAATTAATTGCCAATGACTTTTAAAGAAAAATTACAAGCTGGGAAGTTTTTGCTTACTTCTGAGGTCGGGCCGGATAAGGGTATCCATACGGACCGGTTACTGAAGGATGCTGAACTTATCCGTAATAAGGTAGATGCGATTAATGTCACAGACCTGCAGAGCTCGGTTATGCGTTTGGGGTCCTTAGCCGTTAGTTTCCTGCTTAAACAAAATGGTTTTGAACCGGTTTACCAGCTGACTTGCCGTGATCGCAACCGACTGGCCTTACAATCGGATTTACTTTCCGCTGCGGCTTTAGGAATTCAGAATATTCTGATTGCTACCGGAGATCATCCCAGCCTGGGAGACCATCCGCAGGCCAAGCCGGTTTTTGATTTAGATTCGGTACAATTATTGCAAGTGGCCAGGAAATTAGAGAGTGGTTTTGATATGCAGGGCCATAAATTAGAAGGTAAGCCGCCGGAATTCTGCTTGGGGGCAGTAGTTAATCCCGGTTGCGACCCTTTAGCCCCGCAGATTATGAAGATGGAGAAAAAAGTTTCCGCCGGAGCTGAATTTTTCCAAACCCAGGGAGTTTTTGAGCTAAAAACCTTTGAAAACTTTATTTCTAAAATTAAACATATTAAAGTTCCGGTTATCGTAGGCATTATTTTATTAAAATCCGCCGCAATGGCCCGTTATATGAATAATCATGTTGCCGGAATTTGTGTGCCGGAGAATTTAATTCAAGAAATGCAGGAAAGTAAAGACAAGACGGCTACTTCTATAGAGATTGCCAGTGGCTTAATCAAACAATTAAAGCCTCTCTGCCGGGGGATTCATATTATGTCCATCGGCTGGGAAAAGATTGTACCCCAGGTTTTAGAAGCAAGCGGGTTATAAATAACCGGAATTTGTTTTATTAAAGAGGGTTTATTTAAAATATGGCAACTAACTTACCGCAAATACCAGGAGCAAGAAAAAAAGGCGTTGTCTTAATCAGCTCAGAAGGGGATCTTAAGAAGCTGGATGCCTATTTGATTAATGATACGGTTTGTGTTGATGGACCGTCCTCTGGGCTAGTATTAAAAATAGCTAAATTAATTTATGAAAAGTATAAAGTTTCGGTTAAAGTTATTAGTACTGAGCCGTTTAGTGGGCAACTAACTGAAGGTATTCAGGTAGTTAATAGCCCGGTTCAGGAGATTGTGGGAGAGGGTAGGGCAGAGGCGGTTAAATTTAAAGACGGTAAAGCCGTCGGTGTTTGTTTAGTTATATTTGTGGATAAGGATATGCCGGATCTACCCGGGGAACAGGCTAAAGCAGAATTGATGCCTCAGTTATTGGTTGAACTTGGGACAAAAGGAGCGCAAGCCGTATTAAACCTTACGCGCCAATCTTTAGATAGCGCAATAAGCCAAAAAAACCGTGAGTCAAAGATTGAGTTTCCGGAAACCAATTATTATTTTCCTTTAATTAATGCTCTTTTAAATATTGAAGTAAAAAATCTGCAGGATTGTTTAGCGGCTTTGGCTCAAGCTGAAGTTTTGGCTAATAATCAAGCTGCTTCTAGCGGTTTATTTGTCCCTAGCCCGGATGGGTTGTTAAACAAAGGCCTGGCTACTTTAATTTGCGAGGAGATTTTAGCCGCTTTAGCGGTATTGAATCAGGAACATCCTAAAGAGGGGTTGGGTTTTATTCCGGATAAAATTTTACGTTCATTAGGGCTGCAATTAGTAGATGGCAGGATTGCCGGAATTGCGGTAATTTTGGGGCCGGCAAAGGATGAGCAGTCAGCTGTAGAATTAGTCCGTGATTTTCAATCTAAAAGTATTGTCAGCTTGTTGGCGGGTAATGTCAACGGGAACACTTTTAGGCAACAACTTCAGAATCAGGGGGTCGGATTAGGTTTAGAAAATTATATTGTTTCTTTAGGCGACGATTATCTCTCGGCAATTTATGCAGTTAATTTTGCGGTTCGCGCTCCTTTAATGTATGGCGGTAATAAGCCCGGACAGTGGCAGGCAATCGCGGATTATATCCGCAATCGGGTTCCGGCATTTGTTTTATTACTTAGTCATGTGGATGAGCTTTTAGTGGCTACGGGTTTAGGGGTCCTGGCTTTTGGTTTGCCGATCATTACGGATTTGGTGGTGCCGCAATTGGGTAAGATTGATACTACGTTATTTGAGGCTTTAGTTACTGAGCAGGATTATCGGAAATTAGTTTCTAAGTGTATTTTGACCCGCGGGATTAAAGTTAAAATGTCGCAGGTGGCGGTTCCTGTGCCATATGCTGCTGCTTTTGAAGGCGAGCGTGTGCGTAAGGAGCAAATGGCGGTTGAGTTTGGAGGTAAGGCTAGCCAGGCGATTGAATTTTTAAGTTCCCAAGATGAATCCAGTATTACTGATGGCAATGTAGAATTAATCGGTTCGGATATTGACCAGTTGCCTGCGGGTAGCAAAGCTTTACCTTTGGCGATTGTGGTAGAAGTTTTTGGCCGTAAGATGCAAAAAGATTTTGAACCGATATTAGAAAGACAAATTCATCGCTTTACTAACTATTGCATGGGCCTGATGCATATGGGCCAGCGCGATATGGTTTGGATTAGAATTTCCAAGGATACTTATAGCAAAGGTTTCCGGCTTAAGCATTTGGGGGTTATCTTGCATGCGATGCTGCATTCTGAATACAGCGCTATTGTGGATAAAGTGCAGGTTAAGCTTTATACTAATCAGGATGATGTAACTAGGATTTCACTTAACGCCCAGCAAATATATAATCAGCGTGACGAACGATTAGCCGGCATGACTGATGAGAGTGTAGATACGTTTTATTCCTGTTTATTATGTCAATCTTTTGCCCCCAATCATGTTTGTGTAGTGACTCCGGAGCGCTTAGGTTTATGCGGGGCATATTCTTGGCTGGATGCCAAAGCTTCATTTGAAATTATCCCTTCCGGGCCCAATCAACCTATTCTTAAAGGCAATCTTTTAGATGGCAGGCTGGGCCAGTGGGATAATATAAATACATTCGTGCAGCAGAAATCAAATCAGACGATTGAGGCGGTAAGTATGTATTCGCTGATGGATGGGCCGCAATCTTCTTGTGGCTGTTTTGAATGTATTGTGGCGATTATACCTGAAGCCAATGGTGTGATGCTTGTGCACCGTGATTATGCTGGCATGACTCCGTCAGGAATGAGTTTTACAACTTTAGCCGGATCCGTTGGCGGCGGGGTGCAGACTCCGGGATTCCTGGGGGTGGGTAAGCTGTATATTTTAAGTAAAAAGTTTATTTCGGCTGAAGGCGGATTAGCCAGAGTGGTTTGGATGCCTAAGGAATTGAAGGAAGTCTTGGGAGATAAGTTAAAATCCAGGGTTCAAGAGCTTGGGCAGGGTGATCTATTAGAGAAGATAGCTGATGAAACAGTGGCTACTAGCTCTGAAGAATTGCTGGTTTTTTTAAAAAAAGTAGCTCATCCGGCACTAACTATGGAGCCGATAATTTAGGAGATCCTTGATCTCTACGCAGTCAAGGATTATACTTGCTCGCTATGTTCGCAAGTATTTCTCCGGATAAAACCTTTAAGGTGCTTATGCTTACTCGCTTGCGCTCGTAAGTATACTTGCTGCCTTCGGCAACAAGTATTTCGCTAGATATTTATGGGTGCTCAATTTCGCTGAACAAAACCTTTAAGGTGCTTATGCTTACTCGCTTGCGCTCGTAAGTATTTCGTTAGATCAAACCTTTAAGGTGCTTAAATTTTCCTTGACGTGCATGTTTTAATGTATATAATAATTAACAGATAAATGAAAAATTCTCTCCCGCCTAAATCCATAATTACTGCAATTGCAATACTATCTGTTCTTTGTTTTACCGGGCTCTTTTGTGCTCAAGAACTAAGGGCCGCTCCTTTAGCTGAAGACGTGTCAGATATAAAGCAGGAGCAAGCTAAAGAATATCGGGAGTTAGGGGCAGAATATCAGCGCACAGGAAATCTTGCTGAGGCGTTGAGTTTTTATCAGAAAGCTGTTGCTGTTTACCCTAACTTTGCCGTTGCTTACAATGATATTGGAGTTATCTATGAAGCGATGGGGGATCTTGCTCGGGCAGAGGAGAGTTATTTAAAATCAATTAAAATTGATCCTGCTTATCCGAGTGTTTATACAAATCTAGCGCTTCTGTATGAGGGCCAACGTAATTTAGAGAAAGCGGCATTTTATTGGGGTAAGCGTGTAGAAGTTGGACCTCCGGATGACTCCTGGACTAAGAAAGCCGCTAGTCGACTTCGTGATATCCACATGTCTTTATCCGGCCAGCCATTTGCTGATCAGCGGGAAAGTGAAGTTTTAGGCTTGATGAAGGATATTGCGGGTAATAAAACCGAGTTTAATCAAAACGATGAAAATCTTTCCCGCGCGCACTTTAAAAAAGCCAAATTGAGTTTTAACAGAGGGGATATGGCCACGGCAATCAAAGAAGCCTTGGATGCCCAGTCTTTAGATCAGGATAACCCGGAGATTGAAGCGTTTATTGAAAAGGCAGAGCTAAGAGCTCTGACGCGATAGAAGCGTACCGCAAAACATCTTTCCTTATATTGAATTCCTTGAATATTTAATTAATGGCTAAAAAAAGTTTATTCTTGATTGATGCCACTGCATTTTGTTATCGGGCGTTCTATGCTTTAAGGGATTTGAGCACATCCAGCGGCCAGAGGACTAACGCGGTTTACGGATTTATAAATATTTTAAATAAAATATTAAAAGAGCAGAAGCCGGAT